>Ga0208378_1000043_pt1 | contig 49172 bp, 37 predicted proteins | sample CryBogCBE24Aug09_FD_184556 | JGI IMG/M metagenome (GOLD analysis project Ga0208378, IMG submission 184556) | Freshwater microbial communities from Crystal Bog, Wisconsin, USA - CBE24Aug09 (SPAdes) (version 2) | ecosystem: Environmental > Aquatic > Freshwater > Lake | place: Crystal Bog...
ATATATTCCTTGGGACACTACTGGTTGGGATATCGGTAACTATGATATTAATCTTTACTTACCTGTATTGCAAGACTATATCACCATTGCTCGCAACTCTATCAATAAGAATGCCTGGTCACGTAGCAATCGTTGGTTCCACATTGACGTAATTAATGCAACTGCTACTTATAATAATAATCCTGAAATTGCTAATATTGCAACAGGAGACAATAAAGCTAGACGCCCCATAATTGAGTTCTATCCAAATCTCAAATTATGGGACTCTGGTGCAATTGGTAAAGCACCCATTGATTTCTACGATACTAGAAACACTGATGCATTGTCAACTGTGCCTGGTGCAGTAAATTACTATCCTGACGTTCAAGTATACACGACTGCAACAGCAACTATATTGGATTCTGAAGTTCCAGTAACTTCAACTCCTGTTACAGTTCCTATCAGTGAAACAACTGGTACATTTGAACTTAATATGTACATCAGTGATAATTATAACATTCTACCTCATGGTGCAACTATTACTGAGTTAACTATTGATGGTACTGATTATGTAATGACTGTTTCATGGGAAACTGCTCAGGTTGTCAATGGTAATAATCAAATTGAATTGGTTGCTTCTGCAACTAATCTCGACAATTATGGATTATTCTCAGGTGCAAGAGTTGTCTTCTCTGCTGACAATGATGTTAATGTACGAAACAAAATCTATGTAGCAGAGTTCTCAACTGTAACAGCCGGCGATACTCCAGTAATTACTTTAACTGTGGCCGAAGATGGATATATCGCGGCTGATACAGAAGTTGTTGCATCTCGTGGCTACAACTATCAAGGATTGTCGTTCTGGTTTAACGGGTTGAACTGGAAAAAGGCACAAGAGAAGCTCACAGTAAATCAGCCACCACTGTTTGATCTTTATGACAACAATGGAATTAGCTTGGGTGATAATGATTATTATGTAGGCACATCATTTGCTGGTTGTAAACTATTTGCATATGGTATCGGTACTGGATCAAATGATCCTGTATTAGGATTCCCAATTAGATATAGTGCAATTTCAAATGTCGGTGACATTAGTTTTGATATATCATTGAACGCAGATACATTCTCGTATGTTCAGAATGGTAATCCAGTAACTGAAAATGTCAACATAGGCTATGTCTATAACTATACGTCTGGCACTGATCATATTCGTCAGTTGGGTTGGGAAACTGCGATTGCACCAAGCGCACAGTATCAGGTATTCGAGTTCAACTATGATATTGCTAATCCCGTAACTTATCTACAATGCGATATTGCTGCATTGCCTGATCTTGCAACGGATGAAAAGGGCTGGCCACGAGTTAAGGTATTCTATAACAACGTATATCAATATGGTGGATATACTAGTGGTTCAATCTCTGGGGCAGACTATACATACACTATTGGAACTAACTCCACTACTATCACGTTGCTTAATCCGCCAAGTGTTAGCACGCCAATTCAGGTATTAGTATTGAGTGATCAGGTAAGTAATGTTGCTTACTATGATATTCCTATCAACTTGAATAATAATCCATTAAACCAAGAATTGACTACTGCCAACATTGGTGATATCAGACTACAATATCGTGACATCTTTATTAACTCACCATTATTGAAGGGTCAAATCTTTGGCGCTAACAATTATCGTGACTGCGGTGATCTTGTTCCTTATGGTACTGCGATCATCCAGAACAGTGCAGCAATGGTATTACCAGGCGCATTCTTGCGTAATCCCGCTCATAACTTGTTCGATGCATTGTTATTCAATAGCCGTGAATATATCAAGTTCAAACAGTTGGTAGTTGACACAGTACAAAACACTGACTATGCTCAGCGTTATACCCCATCAACTATTCTTGATGCAGCATTAGATCAGATTGCAGCCGCTAGAAGCGAAATCAACGCCTTCTTCTGGTCAGACATGCTTCCGAGCAAGTCACCATACTTGGTAAATACTTACACGTTCAATAATGCATTAGATCACACTATCTATCCATTAAGTCAAGTATATGATTTTAGCGCAGCAAGCTATAATGGCGTTCTTGTTTACCTGTTGAGAACGATAGATAATGTGCGTGTTGAAAAACAATTATTGAGTGGCGTTGACTATATTATTAGTAGTACAGCACCGTCATTGCAAATTGTTATTCCACTTCTGGATGGTGATCAAGTAGTCATCAAGGAATATAACCAGACATATGGTTCATATGTTCCTAACACTCCAACTAAGTTGGGTGTATATCCTTCGTTTGAACCAATGGTAGTTCTTGATAGTGACTATATTGTTCCCACTTATTTCATTCGTGGTCACGATGGATCATATACTAAACTATACGGGGACTACAACGCTGATCTTGGAGTACTAGTTGACTTCCGTGACCAGGCGTTGTTAGAGTTTGAAACGAGAATTTATAACAATCTCAAGTTGAGTGGCACTGTTCCTATTCATGACTATGAGATTCTTCCTGGATACTTCAGAGAAACTGCATCAACTTACACGTATGATGAATTCCTAGAAATGTATTCACCTATGTTCTTGAACTGGGTAGGACAGAATCGTCTTGACTACAAGACACAATATTTCTCAAAGACCGCAGAGTTTACCTACAACTATACCAATAGTGCTTATAAGACTACTAAGTTGCCGATACAACAGGGCTATTGGAGAGGCGTATACAGCTATCTATATGATACTACTGCACCAAACGAAACACCTTGGGAAATGCTTGGCTTTGCAGACATGCCTACTTGGTGGACTACTCGTTATGGTCCCGCACCATATACAAGTGACAATGGAATTCTTTGGGCTGACTTAGAAGCTGGCTATGTATGGAATAATGGCGATTCATATGTTATTCCTCAACTAGCTCGTCCTGGTCTTTCAAACTTAATTCCAGTTGACAGCGCCGGCAATTTACTGTCACCATTTGAAGCAGTTGTCGGCAACTATAACCCAAGTACTTTCCAGAAAGATTGGAAGGTAGGCGATGTAGCTCCTGTAGAGTTGAGCTATCGTCGTAGTTCAACTTGGCCATTTGATCTTGTTCGCTTGTTTGCGTTGACTCGTCCTGCTGAGTTCTATAACCTAGCAGTTGACCTTGACAAGTACAAATACAACGCCGAGTTTAATCAATATATAGTAAATGATCGTAGACAGTTGCAACTAACTGATATTCAGGTATATGGTAGTGGTACCCCAGTTACCTCATACATTAACTGGATTGTTGATTACGAAAAGCAGCAAGGTATTGATGCAACTACTAATATCACTACTATGCTTAACAACATGGATGTTCGTTTGATCTATCGTCTTGCTGGATATTCAGATAAAGACATGCTCAGCTTCTATGTTGAAAAAGGTTCACCAAATTCACGCAATGCATCATTGCTGATTCCTGACGAGAGCTATAGCGTTCTACTGTATGAGAATCAGCCATTTGACAAGATTATGTTCAGCGGAGTTGTTATCCAGCAGAATAATGGTTATTGGACAGTATATGGCAACAGTCAGAACTTTGCTTACTTCACTATTCAAAATCCAAAGTATAATGGACAGTGGAAAGAACTTGCAGTAGAAAACCAAAAGGTTAAAGTAACGACTGCATATGAAAATACAACTTCATTAGTACCATATGGCACTAAGTTCTATAGTACACAAGATGTTGCACAGTTCTTGCTTTCATATGGCGCACACCTTGAATCTCAAGGAATGATCTTTGATGAAGTTCAAAATGGTGTTCATGTAACTTGGCAGCAAATGGTTCTTGAGTTCTTGTACTGGGTTCAGGTTGGTTGGGAAGATGGAAGCATCATCACAGTTAACCCTGCTGCACAGATGATGAACATCAATGCTGCAAGCTCAATTGTGCAACCATTGACTATTCATCAACAGAACTTTATTTTGAATCAGAATCTATATCCAATTCAATTGAATGACCTATGCGTAAATCGTGATGGAACTAACTTCAATGTTCACACATTGAACGCCGGCGACACTATGGCTTATGGTCAGTTTAATATGAGCAACTTTGAACATGGTATTGTTTTTGACAACGTTACATTATTCAATGATGTTCTTTACAGTACAGTAACTGGTCTACGTCAGAACCGCATTTATGTTCGCGGCACCAAAACTGCCGAATGGAACGGCACTGTTGATACCTGGGGATTCATTCTCAATCAAGACAATGTTCAGGAATGGGATGGCACACTCAAGTATACTAAGGGTGTGATTGTCAAGTACAAGAACAAGTATTGGACATCACTCAAAATCATTGAACCATCATTAGTATTCAACGAACAAGAGTGGAAACAAATCAACTATGCTGATATCCAAAAGGGTCTATTAGCCAACCCATCAACTCGTGCATATGAAAGCACATTGTACTATAATGTTTATGAAGCTAATCTTGAGCAGGATGCCGATCTTCTTTCCTTCTCATTGATCGGTTATAGACCACGTGACTATCTAGCACTTATTGACTTGACTGACACTGCTCAGGTCCAAGTCTATAAGAACTTGATCAAGAACAAGGGTACTAAGAATGCAGTAGATGCATTCAAGGGTGCAAATCTACCACAGGGCGGAATTCAGTATGATGTCTATGAAAACTGGGCTATTCAGTCAGGTCAATATGGCGGCATACTAAATGAAAACTTTGTAGACTTCCGTGTGAACCAGCAATACATGACTGGTGATCCCTCAATTGTAAGTCTTACTGATGGTCTACCTACAGAAGGTTCAATGCAAGAAATAGCACTTGCAAACTTATATGACTATGGTATAGCTCCTACTTCACCTAATATATTGAGTACAACTTCCACTACTCCCATTGATTCGTTATACCCAAGTGCCGGCTATGTCAACTACGATGACGTAAAGATGGCAACTTACTTCTATTCGGGTCTTCCATATGCTACGGATGTTAACGGCAAGATTATTCCTATACAGAACTTCTATGTCGGTGAATACATGTGGCTTGCTAACTTTAAAGAAAAGTGGAATGTATATCGTTGGAAGACACTAGGTGAAGTACTGCAAGTTCGTGGAAATGCTAATGGCACTGCAACTATTACTTTCAATCAGCCACATGGTCTTAAGAAGCTAGATCCAGTTGCAATCATTAACTTTGCAACTACTGTCGACGGTTACTATATTGTTTCTGATGTAGTTGGACTTTACGAAGTAATTATTAACTTAAGTCTTGTTACTACAAGTGCAGGTTCAATTCAAGGTCGTGGGCTAGGATTCGCATTTGAATCACAGCGAGTAGCAACTCCATCTGAAATCGCAAAATTGAATCTAACTGAGAATGAGTTTGTTAAGAACACAGTTTGGGTTGACGAAAACTATGATGGTAGCTGGGCAGTATATCGTAAGTCTATCAACTATCAGCCACAAGGACAACTAGCAACTAATAACCTAGGCACATATGGTTCAGCAGTGGCATACACTGCTATGAGTGGTTATCTAGTCGGTGATGCATCAGTAGGTAGTGTATATCGTTATGGTTATAATACTAATACACAAAACTATGATATCAACGAAACATTGACTGGCTCAGCATCATTCGGTACTAGTATTGCATATGCTAAAAATATCTATGCAATTTCACAGCCAACTACTAGCCCTAGTGTAAATCTCTATGCAATCAATGATTCTGTTCTATCAGATCAGTTCTTGCCTTATCAATCAGCAATTACTGCTCCAAGTGGAGTAACTGACTGGGGCAGCAAACTTGCAATGTCAGATGACTCAAACTGGTTGTATGTTTCTGCACTTGATCATGCTAAGGTTTATGTATACCGCAAGCAGAATATTCCACTGCAAGCTGGATATTTTGTACCTGGCGAAACTTATGAAATCACTGGCTTCGGTAATGATCAACCAAGCATAAACTTTGTAAATGAAATCGGTGACAATACTAATGCTATCTATCCAGGCGGTGTTATCTATGATTCAAACAATAATAGTTACGCTATCAGCTATGATTACAACAATGGTGGCGCATATCTAGTAAAATACTCGCCACTAGGTGATTTGGTATATCAAGTTAAGTATAGTGTACCGCTCTCAGCAGAAGACTTAGTTATTGATGAGTTCAATAACCTTTATACTACATTTGGTATTTCAGGAACTACTGAGTCAAGCGTACTAGCTAAAATCTCTACTATCAATGGTGCTATTATTTGGCAGAAGTCAATCTCAGATGGTTCGCATGATATCACTCCGGGTTCACTTGCCTACTCAAATGGCTTTGTCTATCAGACATTGAATAGAGTTATCACTGGTACTAATGCATACTCTATCGTAAGCAAGTATAATGCAACAACTGGTGATCTAGTATGGCAGAGAAAACTTAATACAGCTTCAGCAACTCAGCAGATTACTAAGGCTGTTGACGTAGATAGTTCTGGCAATGTTTATGTAACAGTATATGACAAGACCAATTCAATTGGTCACTTAGTCAAGTATAACTCAAGTGGTTCATTGTTGTGGCAATCTAAGATTGCTGGACTAGGATATGCCAACTTCATATCCTGTGAAAACAACAGTCTCATTATGACTAGTCACGAAACATCAACTGCAAACACAATGAAGTTGAATCCAAGTGATGGTTCTATCATTTGGCAGCGTTACTTGGGTGAGCTTGCAGGTGGAACTGAATGGGCCTACTCATCTACCACTGATGAATCTGGAAATGTATATGTTATCGGTGAAGGCAACTATGGTCTTTATGGTGACATTCTTGTTATTAAGTATGACAGCAACGGTAATCTAGTGTTCCAAAGAACATTGTCAACTGGTGACAACGTTTACGAAGATTCATATTATGAAGGTAGATCCGGCATTGCAGTCAAGAATGGCCAAATGCTATTCACTGGATTTGTGCTTGTTAGCGGCGTTGTTCAACCTACTGTTGCACAGCTTCCATCAGATGGTTCACTAACTGGTCAACAGGGTATTTGGAACTATAAGGTAGCTAACTTCACTATTGGCACCAGCTCACTTACAGTAGCAGCAGGCGACCTTACCGATGCCGCAGAAACATATATTACTACAACTGGTGCAGTAACCAATCCTACACAATCTAGTTTGGTACTCAGCCACACCGACTTCGTAAAAACCGACTTCACTCAGATCGGTGCTATTGAAAATAAGTTAGGTATTGTTTTCGTAGCAACAGGTGTAGGCGCCGGCTTTGGTACTGCTACTCAGATAACATATAAGCTAGCAAATATCATTGATGGTGCTGATCTAGACTTGACTTCAAGTGATCAGTTTGGCATGGCACTTTCTACTACTAATCGCGGTAACACATTAGTCGTAGGTGCACCTAATGTTGCTTATAACGAAACAATCACTGGCTGGGGCACAGCATACACATATGCAAGAACTGAGCAAAACAGTGAAATACAGAACAATAGTGTTTCTTATCAACCGCAGGATTTCACACTAGCATGGACTCCTTCAAATATTGCAGGTAAGGCAGTAACAACTGTCACTGATTCATTATACATCAATGTAGCATCTAACACTGATCTAGCAGTTAATATGCCAATCGTGTTTAGTGGAACTAACTTCGGTACCACTAGTATTCAGCCTAATGTTGTTTACTATGTTGCAGGTAAGAGTAGTACCACTAAGTTTTCTATCAAGACTTCACGTAATACTAATACTCCTATCACATTGACAAATGGTTCAGGACTGTCATTCACTGCATATACACAAACTAATCCGCTATATGTCAGTGTTAATGGACTATTAGTAGATGATAGTAACTATGCAACTATTGGCAATCAGTTCTATTACTATAGTTCTCTAAAGGCAGGCGATATTGTAAACGTAAGTGACAGCCAGTTCTATATGATTCAAGAAATGAATTCTATCTACACTGGAAGAAGCGATTCTCACTTTGGTACTGCTGTTGACAATACTATGCTTGGTTCAGATATCGTAGTTGGCTCGCCATTTGAAATTGATACTAATGGCAACGAAGGTGCGGTATACAGCTACATCAACGCTGGTGCAAAGTATGGCTTGGTAATAGGCACAATGGAATGCAATGTCACTGCACCTCGCGTATTGTTGATCAATGGATTTGCAGTTACATTGAATGCAGGTGATGCAACATCAATTGCTCAGCAAATCAACAACAGCAAGATCATAAACGTCGAAGCTGCTGCTACTAGTGATAACAAATTACTAATTCAATTGGCAAATAGTTCATTAGGACAAGTCGATGAAAAACTAGTTATCACCGTATTCGATGACAACGTATTGAGTGAACTTGGAATTCAAGTTTATACTAACACACAAATTGTTACTTGCCCTCATGGTACTGGTCCAACTCAGTTTGGTACTACTATCAAGATCAACAACGCAAAGACTATGTTAGTTTCAGCTCCAGTTGGAACTCGTTACGAAGGTACATTCTTTGATTTCTCAGATGACGAGAACCTAGACAACGACACTATCTTTGATAACAACGCAACACAGTTTGTTGATTCATATCCTAATGCTGGTGCAGTCTATATGTTTGACTATCTATCAAACAACAACGAAAGCCTAGCAACTCCTGGTGCGTTTACATATGCACAGGGTACCAATGATAACTCAACTGATTATGGACAGAACCCAGGTTATGGTCTAGCACTTGAGTTCAATGACAATGTTGTGATGGTAGGTAGCCCGAACTATCAGCCATATACAGTTGGTGGCAAGGCTGTAATCTATAACAACGCTTCAGGCTTAACAGACTGGATCGAATATAGACAAAGTGCTCCTGTCGTTGATATCAACAAGATTCAAAATACACAGTTGTATAGTGCGTCAACTAACAATACACTAGTCAACTTTGATTATCCAGATCCACTACAGAACAAATTGCTTGGTGCGGTTCGTGAGAATCTTGACTATGTAACTGGCATTGATCCAGCTAACTACAATGTCAACTATGCTCCGCAGTCAGGTATGATCTGGGGCGCAGATCATGTTGGTGAAATGTGGTTTAATACTACTAATGTTCGTTGGTTGAACTATCACCAGAATGATGTAGTTTACAATAGCCGTCACTGGGCACAAGTATTCCCGGGATCAGATGTTGCAGTGTATACTTGGATCGCAAGCTATGTTCTCCCTGTAAACTATCAAGGTCCGGGAGTACCATACGATGTCAATCAATACGCAGTAAACAGTATTATCAATTCAACTGGATTGGTTGTTCCTATCTATTATTTCTGGGTACGCAATACTAATACTATCTTTGAGCAACGTGGTAAGACACTATCTGATACTATTGTAGCATCATATATCGCTGATCCTAGAGGATCAGGTATTGCATTCATGGCTCCATTACTACCCAATACATTTGCGATGTATAACTCAGGTAGCTACTTCAATGCTAACGACACTGTATTCCATATCGGATATGCTAACGGAACATCTAACGATGTATCACACACTGAATATGCATTAATCAGAACAGATTATGAAGATGACTTCTTACCTGGTCTACCTGAATTTGTCAAGGGTACGTATGGTCAACCATACTCACTATATGCTAAGATGCTAGATTCATTAGCAGGTAGTGATCTTGCTGGTAATGTTGTCCCTAATCCTCTGCTTCCTCTTGCAGTACAGCAGGGCGTATTGAACATTCCTCGTCAGAGCTTCTTCTATGACAGATATGCAGCACTAGACAACTATTTGTCATATGCAAACACTGTTATGGCACAGTATCCTATCGTTGAAATCAAGGAAGATTTGAGCTTCTTGTTCACTAGCGGCGAGTTCTACAATACTCCTGACTATTGGGAATATGTAAACTGGTGGGCAACTGGTTACAGCAACAGCACAAAAACTACTATCCAAGTTGCAGTATATGGCGATTTGTCGGCTCTTACTAACGTAGCTACTGGCACTCTAGTCAAAGTAGAGCAAAACGGCGCAGGTAAGTTTGAAGTATATCGCTATGATGGTTCAGGCGTTTGGACTCGTGTTGGGCTACAAAACGGAACTATTCAGTTTAGCACATATCTATGGGATTATGCAGCAGGAAAGATCGGCTTCAGTGGAAACTTCTTCAGCACTGATTCATTTGATTCATACCCTGCTCAAGAAACTAGAGACATTGTTCGTGCATTAAACGAGCAGATTTATACTGGTGAATTACTAATTCATAGAAACAAGAGTTTGATTCTATTGTTTGACTTCATCCAGTCAGAAACTACTGAATCACAGAACTTCTTGCCTTGGTTGAACAAGACTAGTCTTGCTGATGTATCACATACTATTCGTGAATTGCTACCATACGAAGTTTACAAAACTGATGATCAGGCATTCCTATCAGGCTACATCAATGAAGTTAAACCATATCACGTTGTAATCAAGGATTTCTTGTTCAAGTATACAGGCAATGAAGTATTTGAAGGCGACATCACTGACTTTGATGTTCCTGCTACTTACAACTCAACTTATCAAGAGTTCATTTCGCCGCAGCTAGTATATACATCTGGTACAAACAATCAGTATGAGTATACTGCTAGCGACAACATTTGGCAGACTGCACCATACTCGCAATGGTTCCAGAATTATGGTCTATCAATGGGCAATCCAACTTACTCAAACGGAAATATCGTAGGTTATGTAGGCCAGCCAAATAAGTTAATGACTACGTTAAGTTCTTATGTAACTCGCGGTACTACTTATATGTTGGTTGACAATGCACAGGGCTTCCCTATTAACGGTGTAGTTACTATAGGCACTGAAAAAATTGGATACTCATATGTAGATCGTGCATTGAATCTTTTAGGTGGCCTGGTAAGAGGCGTAGATGGAACTACGATTGAAGATCATCTACCTTCTGCACAAATCTATATGGATCTTCCAGCAGTATTATTGCTTAGTGGCGGCAGAGGTTATAGCAATCCTCCCCGCATCACTGCGGTTATTGATACTACTAAGTATCCTGAGCCAACTGTTGCTGCTGAGTTTGAGGCTGTGATGAATCTAGATTCAGTCTTGCAAATCAATGTTATCAATCCTGGCAAGGGCTACGCAGTTCTTCCTGAGATTGTAATCGAACCATCAGTATCAGCCGAGTTCGCCAACACTGATATCGTATCTAGACTCAACACACTCTCAGTATTTGCTCCTGACTTTAGAACTGGTGACCTTGTACAATATAAAGCAGGCACCGGTGCTGGTGCTGGTGGACTAGCAGACGGTGCGTGGTATTATATCAATGTACTAGAAACTGCCCCATCAACTGTTATCGCATTGTATACTACATATGTTAATGCAATATATGACCAACATCGCGTAGATATCTCAGATATCGGTGTTTCTACTGGAATGACATTGAACTTGGGTGCTAAGGCAATTGCAATCACGCAGTCTACTCCAACTAGAGAACTTAACACCACTATCAAGTTTGATCGTACTTCATATACTTCTAAGATTCAAGATTGGCAAGCAGGAACATTCTATGGTGCATTCTTTGCTGGCAGTTACTATAACACTGACAATCTATCTAGCACTAATATTACGCTTGAGAATACCAATCCTAATATCAATGATATATTGGCTAGCGCACAAAGCGTTGTGTTTGAAGTAGCCGACGTTCAAAATGAAAGACAATTAACTTGGTCGTCGCTTATCAGAAACGTGAAGCAAACGGTAGCAGCTAATAATGCAATACGTTTGACTCCATTAGATGATGGCTCAGTCAACCCCAATGCATCAGGGTCAACTATTGGTTTCTACAAGAACATGCCTGTCAAGTTCAATGGGGCAACTATTGGCGGAATAGTCAACGGTACTACATATTACGTATCTGGAATATTGAATGAGATTGACTTTACTATCTCAGCTTCAATTGATGGTAGTGTATTTGCAGTAACAGATGCCACTGCTAGTGTTCCGATGTATTGCTATACTGGTCAGGTAGTTGATCAAGCAGTTCTTACTGTCAATTACCCAGGCATTATGACTGCAACTATGACAGAAGCCACAACTAATGCAATAACTATTCCACTATCAGCTATTGGTACAGGCGGAACCAACGGATTCTATCCTGGTATTTCTTTGTTCTTCACTGCAACGAACCCAGGTGAAGCGACATTCGGAAATGTAATTGAAAACCAAGTGTACTATGTCAACACTATCATTGATGAACAAACATTCACTATTTCTGAAGCCGGCACTAATGTAGCAACGGCAATCGGAAGCGACCCGTTCACTAATTCTCAAACTCACACCATCTATAGTACTATGGTTACTGAAACCGCTAGCGGAACTAATATCGTCACTGTAGATTCTACTACTGAGTTTGCAGTCAACGATCCTATCATCTTTAATTCAATGGTAATCAGTGGTAGCTCTGTTAACACGTTCGGAAATATAGTATCTGGTCAACTATACTATGTAAGCCAAATTGTCAATGGTACTGAGATGAAGATTTCTGAAAGCGTCAACGGCGTAGTATTTGCTCTAGCAAATGCATCAGGAACTGCAATGGTAACTGATCAAAAGAATACTGTTACCTTAACTACTGCTACCGGTTCAATGACTGCTAACGTTGCACTTCCTGTAAGCCCAGGCCAAGTCAATGGTCAGAAGTTCTCAATGTATCAGACTTCACAGCAGTATCCAAACATCTCAACTGGTACTATCAGTAATCTACTTAATAGAACTGTGTATGCAGCAATCGGAACTAACTTCAGTAATGCAGTAAACAGACTATCAGTGGATGATACTACATGGTTCTATTCAAACATGCCATTCCAGTTACAAGATACAGTGGGTGGACTAAGCACTAGCACTACCTATTACGTAAAAGAATATTCTGGTATGGAAGATCCTATGAATCCGGGTCAATACTTGAACAACATTTATGTAGTTGCAAATGCTACTATCGCCGGAACAAATACAACCGGAACTAATAAGATAGTATGTGCCCCTACATATGATACTTCTTCATTGTATGAAGGAATGGGAATCATCTTCAGTGGTGTCGGACTAGGCGGCATCACTATTGGACAAGAATATTTTGTAAAAGACATTGTTGATTCTACTCACTTCACTATTTCAGCAATTGCCGGGGGAAGTGAACTTAAGTTAACAACTGATTCAGGAACAATGGCAGGTACTGGTACACCATGGATTACGGTATCGTCTACCCCTGGCGGCTCTGTAATATCATTAACTACTGATACACTAACTACTCCTGTTGAATTAGATCAAGTTGTAACAAGTACCCCTACTTTTGATATGTCATATATCTTGGGTGGATACCGAGCAATTATACAGAATGGTGGATCAGGTTTCGCAATCACTAATACGATTTCTATCCCGGGAACACTAGTAGGTGGAACTTCTCCTACTAATGACGTAACTCTTGAAGTGAACACAGTAGACACAAATGGTGCAATCACTAGCTTAATCATCAGCGGTACGCCAGCTGGAACTACTAGCAACTACTACTTCAAGATTCGCGGATCAAATCAGTTTGAAGTATATTCTAACTCATTGATGACTATCCCGGTTAGCGGTCTTGATTTCCCATATATAGGATTCACTGAAACTACTGCTACTGTAGTAACTGCATCAAATGATAGAATCACAGTAGGTGATTCAACTATATTCAATGTAAACGATCCTGTTGTGTTTACCGGCACGATCTTTACTACTGATATTACATTGGGCCAAACTTACTATATCAAGTCAAAGCCAACGTCAACTACAGTAACATTGTCTGCTGTTCCTAGTGGATCAACACTCAATATTACCGCTGATGAAACAGGTTCAATGACAATAGCTAAGGCAGGCAGCTTTGCATTCTTGAGTGAGCCGTTCTATTTCTCACCATCAATCATTAGATTCAATAATAGACTTTACACTTGCTTGGTGTCAAACAATGATACTGAGTTTGTAATCGGTAAATGGGAATTGATTGACTCCGGTGACCGTAATATTAACGCAATGGATAGAGTAGTAGGTTATTACCAACCGACTGTTAACATGCCCGGTAGAGATTTAACCCAGCTATTTGAAGGTGTAACTTATCCTAACTCAACATATATGGGCAATGCGTTTGAACCTGATATGCAGTTTGATTTAGACGTTGTTCTTCAAGATCAACCGTTCTATCCAACTGGAGTACAGTTGAATGCAATGGTCTATACTGATGGATTCTATTCTGCTGCAAATCTATCTGATTACTCAGCACTCGTTTACAGTCCAGATGGTATGACTTGGTTGGCTGCACAATTAACAAGCAGCAATGTCAATCTAACTGACATTGTGTACGCTAATGGCACATACATCATGACTTCTACTAACCCAACTACTCCTATCTATAGAAGTACTGACGGTAGACAGTGGACTACTAATGGAACTTACACTCCATGGGGTTCAGATGGCTGGTCAACTAATAACTATGATTCAACATCACTTGATATTGCTTCATTGGCACTAGAATCTGCTGCATACTTTAACGGTTGGATCGCAGTAGGTGACAATATTGTTTATAGCACTGACACTTATACATGGAGAGAAGTAAAAACTTATTCTTCAGATAGTAATACACAATTGTATGGTGTCACCGCAGCAAACACCGGTCAATTTAACGGTGCAGTTGCAGTAGGTAAGACAAATATTCTTGTAAATCAAAATGGGCTACCAGTATTAACTCCAGTAAACTTGATCACTCGTTCAACTGATGGTATTGTTTGGAATGATGTTGCGCCGGTAACTAGCAAGAGCTTCTATACTGTAGCAGCAAATAATAGCAAGATCATTGCTGCTGGTCAGAATGGTATTATCTACTATTCATATAATGCTAGTGATTGGTTTGGATTGAATGAAGCAACTGTTTCTTCATTCAGCTCCACTAACAATATTATCAACATCTCCTCTGCAGGATTCCAGTTGAATGATCCAATCAAGTTTAACAACTCATTCTCTAGCATTGTAGCAGGAACAACTTACTATGTCAAGAGCATTGTTTCACCAACGTTGATCACTATTTCAGCCACTTCAGGCGGAGCAACTAAGTCATTGACTACCGGAAGTGTACCAGCTGGAACTATCGTATACAGCTATAACTCTGCTGACATTCATAGTATGACTTATGCAGATTCAGTTTGGGTAGCAGTAGGTGACAGTGGATTGATCAAGACTTCACCCGATGGTATTGTTTGGACAACACAGACTTCAGGCACTACTGAAAATCTCAACAGTGTAACATATGCAACTGATTTAGGTCAGTTTATCGTAGTTGGTGATAATAACACTATTCTAACAAGTGATGACTCGGGTGTAACTTGGACTAACATTTCATTGTTTGAAGTATTCCCACCAGTACACACTGTCAAGGGTGCAGACTTCCCATATGGATATGGTCCAGAAGAACTAGTACCCGGGGTTGTACGTGACAATCTAGCTATGACGGTGACTACTCGTCCAGGAACTAACTGGCCTGCTTCCCAGTATGCTCACATTGGGTATAACGTAATTTCGTTAGTGATGTCACCTGAAACACAGTTCCAAACTGAATATAGTTTTGACTCCGCAGCAGAATATGCAGCAGAAGTTTTTGTTCAGGTAATTAGTGCAACTACAGGATTGGGAACTACATTGTACAACGGCATTGACTACACAGTTGATTGGCAGAACAAGCTCGTAGTTCTTAATTCTCCTCTTACATATAGCCCAATGCAACAATTACGTATTGACGTATATGAAGTAGGTAACGGGGACCAACTTGTCAAGTCTTCTACTGATATTGATCCTATTAGAACTAATGATACAACTGGATTCAATGAAATATACGTGAACTGCAACTACAGTGCAACTATCTATCAGGGTAGCGGCGTTATTAGACCCGGAACATTTGATAGATCCATCATTGCGACTGCGACACAGGCGGTAACTAATCGTATTACATGCGAAGAAGTGTCTAACCTAGTACTAGGTGAACCTATCACATTCTCAGGTGATATTTTAGGTGGTCTAGAACCCAACACTACTTACTATATCAAGTCTATTAGTGTTGCAACTGATACTATCACTGTATCTAATTACTACGATGTGCAGACCGGTACGGCCGGCGCAACTGTTCCATTGACTACTGGCTCGGGTACAATGTATGTTAACTTGTCAATTGGTTCTGATCAGGTATGGACTGCTCCTATATTGTACAACAATGGTGTCAAGCAAGTCCCAGGCTATTCAAGCCAGGTAACACAAACAGTATCTAGCACTAATGCAGTTATTGTCAACTCATCGGGTGGATTAGCTCCAAATGCGCCGATTATGTTTAGCAACACGATGTTTGGCGGAGTAATTCAACCATTGACAACATATTACGTTGTTGATGTATTGTCTCCTACGAGCTTTACTATCTCTGAAACCCAGGGAGGATCAGTGCTTGCATTAACTGATGCTCTAGGCGGAGCCGAATATATTGCATATGACTATGCATTCGGCATCCAACCAAATGGAACTTCTGCTAAAATCGTCTTCTCAGCTACGGACCTAAACACTGATACTAACTATCTAGTATACTCATTGTTTGGTGAAACAACTCCAGAACAGTATGGATATACTATTCCTGTCACCCAGTTGATCATCAGTACTGGTGCTACCACATACTCGTTGAATCAATACATGGGTGAAGAAAATCCAGAGTATGCGATTGTTGAAGTTAATGGATTGCGAGTAGACCCATCTACTTACACTATTGACTCGGGCGCAAGCACGATCACATTTAATGTTGCTCCTACAACAGGTGCTAAGATTGCAGTGACCACGTTCAACGATCAGTCAAACCAATATATGACTACTCAAACTACTAACACACTCAGTGTTACTAAGATCAGTAACGTAAACAACAACATTACTGCTCCATTAGCAATTACTGTAGCGACAGCTACTACAACTAGTGGTCATACTATTACAGCTAATAGTACTGCTAACTTTGTAGTAGGACAGACTGTTGAATTCCGCGGTACTGGATTCGGTGGTATCTCGACTAATGGAACAGTCTACTTCATTGAAACTATTAATGGAGACGGCATACACTTTACTATTAAGGATGCTACAGGAACTCAGGTACCTGTTACTACCGCAACAGGTAATGTTGAAGTAATTGTCGGCGGCACTCCAACTGTCAGAATAACTACTTCTTCAGCATCTGGCTTTACTAACAACGAACTAGTAAGAATTGACGGAGTATTGGGTTCAACTCAACTCAACAACAATACTTACTATGTACGAGTAATTACTCCTACTGTGTTTGACTTGTATGCTCAGCCTTACAGTGCTTCACTAAATGCAGTAAATTATCCAGTCACTTCAGTATCCAATTACTTGGGCGGCGGATATGTATGGCAACAGGGAGTTCTTTATGTTCATGGAGTTACTGCAACATCTACAAATGGTACTGTAAAAATTACAGCAAGTGGAGACTTGGATGATTTGACTTTGGGCACTCCAGTATACTTTGCAGCAGCTAACACTAGTAATGGAACGGACGTTCTAGGCGGACTAATCCAGGGAACCGAATATTATGTTAACACTGTATATTCTGCAACTGAGTTCAGCGTATCTGCAACAAGAGGCGGCGATGAGCTTACGTTAACTTCTGATACCGGTACAGTATTTGTTACTCAATGGGCACAATTCAATACTAATCGTGTTTGGGTGACAATCAACGGCGCCCGAGTATTGTCTAGCAACCTAAGATTCAACGACTTTAACGAATTGAGTATCTTAGCACCAATATCAACTGGTGACGTAGTAGTAATCAATAGCATGGTTCCTAACGCAACACCAAATCAAGAGGTGTATATGAACATGGTTGACGATTCGGGAATCCCTTCTGTCTATCGTGTATTGGCATATACTCAATCTTACTTGACGAGTGACATCTACCCATTATCAACTGAAATTACAGTGAACAATGTCAATCGTCTTGTTAATATTGGTACTCAGAATGCAATCGCTCCGGCTGTTGCTAATGGGTATTACTCAATTGGCTTGGATGCAGACAAGAGAACATTGGCATCGGTGACTGTGTTTAACAATACGACAGGCTTGGAGATAAGCAATACTTACGTAAGTACATCATTGCTAGACTCATCACCTATCATAAAGATCACTGCTGGTAGCTGGATCAATCAAGGTGATTCATTGACTATCACTTCTATAGAAGGCAATACGGTCTATATCAACGGTGAACAAATCACATTCAGCGGTGTTGATCTTGTTAACAATAAGCTAACTGGTATTGGTCGCGGAGCAAATGGCACCGGTCAACAGTACTTTATTCCGAAAAATACCTCAGTAATCGGTTTGCTAAACAGCAATAAGATGCCAATCGAATACTACAATCAAACTTGGAATTCTTACAACTATAACACCGTTGAAGGGGATCCATTACAGATTAGCGAAACATCAGCAGCGTTTTTCTTAAATCCGGACAACAGCTAAATGATAAATAAAGAGATGAATGATAAGTCAAAAACCAATTTAACAGAAAAGTCACCCTCTGGTTCTAAGCCAAATGAAATCGGTGGTGTCTATTTTTCTTCTAGTGTAAAGATTTTTGATCCGAATTCAAACGAAATATTGGTTCAGAAAAGAGGGGACGATTAATGTCTGTGATTACAATGTCATATAAAGTTGAAGGGTTCATCAAAATCTACGACCCTAATAGTGGGGAAGTTTTTGTAGATAAGAAGAATGCTATTAACTATGAAAATATGTCAGAAGCCATCGCGGATACATTGTCAAGTCGCAATATCGGTGAAATCTACCAAATGGCATTTGGTAATGGAGCAGCTTCAGTTGACGAGACTGGTGTGATAACCTATCTACCACCCAATACAACTGGACAAAATGCCGCTCTATACAATCAAACATATGCAAAGATCGTAGATGATACCAGCGTATTCAACCTAGATCCTACACGCAATAAGATGACAGTATATCACACTGCTGGTAACCTATACTCCGACATTCTCGTGCAATGCTTACTTGATTATGGTGAGCCTGCTGGTCAGGCAGCATTCGATAATAGTACTGCTACTGATGGATCATATGTTTTTGATGAGCTAGGATTACTAGCAAACTATGGTACAGATGTTAACGGTAATGCTATCACCCGTCTTCTTACCCATGTTGTTTTTCACCCAGTACAAAAGAGTTTGAATAGACAGATTCAAATTGATTATACAGTAAGAATTCAAAGTTTGACCAACCTAGTAACAATATAATAACAACGGAGTATAGGAACAGTGTCATATACAATTATTAAAACTAACGGCACAGTCTTAACGACTATTGCCGACGGCACTCTCAATACTACGAGTACTTCTATTGCTCTGCCAGGCAGACTTTATCCTGGCTATGGTCAGGTTATAGATACTGATCTTGTTCATGTACTAGAAAACTTTGCCTATACCTCTCCCCCTGCTAATCCATTACAAGGCCAACTGTGGTTCAACACTAACACTAACTCATTGTGCATTTGTCCAACTGACGGTGAGACAAATGCAGCAGCATGGTATACAGTAATTACCTCAAGTTCATCCAGCCAAATCACTGCTGGTAATATTACTGTTAGTGGCAATGTTGATGCAAACAACTTTAATGCAGCTAATACGGTTACTGCTAATCTAGTTGACACTGATTACTTAACAGTAAATATTCAAGCAAACATTGCAAATGCTAACGTTACCGGAAACGCGAATCTAGCTAATGTTCTAACTGCAAATATTACAACCGGCGCCCAAACTACATTAGGTAATCTCACTGGAGCATGGACAGTAACCGGCAACGCTACTCTAGGCGGCCTCGCTAATACTGCAATGAGAATCACCGGCGGTAATCTGGTTATTGCTAACACTTCCAGTAGAGGCATTGTTGCTGATAACTTCTACTACTCAAATGGTACTCCAATCTCATTTTCAGGTACATACAGTAATTCCAATGTTATTTCTTACTTGCCACTATACACAGGTACAGTTGGAACTGGGGCAACGTTTAATGGACTCACCTTAACAACCGGAGCAAACACGACATCTGGTACCTTAACTGGTAACTGGACATTATCATCTGGCTCTAAGTTAAATGGGGTAAGTGTTGATGCTGCAAATGTTGTTGGTGCAGTAGCAACTGCCACCGCAGCGACTACTGCCGGTACGGTAACTAATGCTACTCAGGGCAACATTACTTCAGTTGGTACATTGTCAACATTGGGTGTTAGTGGTACGGTTACTGCATCACGCTTTGTATCAAACGTAGCAACCGGTACTGCTCCACTAACTGTTTCTTCTACTACTAAAGTAACAAACTTGAATGCAGATTATCTAGGCGGTTATCAAACAGATGTCAGTAATACAGCAAGTACAATTGCGTTGCGTGATACCGGTGGAAACATTGCTGCTAACTATTTCATTGGTAACGGTGCTTTATTAACCGGGCTTAATTTTGGTACTCTAGCGCAAATTATCAATGGTTCATCAAATGTTTCTATTCCCGCATCCGGCGGCAATGTCAATATTTCAATCGGTGGCACCGCTAATACTGTAGTAGCTCATTCAGCTGGCTTAAACGTAACTGGAAATATAATTGCCGGCAATATCAATGTAACTGGCATTTCTGGTGCATTAATTTCTTCTGCACAGCCAAACATCACTAGTGTAGGTACGTTATCGTCATTGACTGCTACTGGTAATATCACTGGTGCAAATATTAATGGTAATATCTACGGTAATGGTGCCGGACTTACTAATGTTCCTGCTGCGAGCATCAACGGTATTGTTCAGTATGCAAACTATTCGACTTATGCTGGGGCAATAACATTAGGGCCGCAGCCAAACATCACCTCAACTGGCACTTTAACCTCTGTTAATTCTAGCGGTAATGTTACAGCTCCTAACGTAATAGCTAACACAGGTGCATTTTATGGTAGTGGTGCAGGTTTAACTAACATCCCGGCGGGAAGTATTGTAGGAACTGTAACAAACGCAACCAATGCTGTAACTGCTACTACTGCAGGATCTGCTACAACAGCCGGAACAGTAACAACTCCGTCACAACCAAATATCACGAGCGTTGGTGCATTGACATCATTGACTGTACTTAATAAAGTAACAGCGGGCCAGTTTCAGGGCGACGGCGGGAACATTGGTAATCTTAGAGCAGCTAGCGTAGTAGGTACTGTAGCAACATCAACATACGCAACTAGCGCAGGAAGTGCAACAACTGCAACGTCCGCCGATAGTGCAACATATGCAACTAGTGCAGGAACTGCGTCAACTGTATCTTCTATCACAAGTTCTCAAGTGACAACTGCATTAGGGTATACTCCATACAACTCAAGTAACCCTAGCAGCTATATTTCCTTAAGTTCGTTCACGCAAAACTTCAATCAAGGTGGCACTGCTGGCTTAATCTACGGCGGAACAAATTACGGTTGGACACAACTTCCAAATGGACTCATTATTCAATGGGGCAACAATGAAACATTCCACTCAGGAGAGGGCGCAGTTGCAGTAGCTTTCCCTGTAACGTTCCCTAACATGGTGTTGACTGTAGTTGCTGTAGATAAAGGTCAAGGTTACGGTAATGTTAATGATGATATGTGGGTGCAAGTTCCATATATCTATAACACAGGATGTTACATCATGTATCAATCAAGTTCTAGTGGCAACAGCGGCTATGGATATAGATGGATTGCAATAGGATATTAATAATGACGTACAGTTATAGCCCTAGCACTAAGGGCTTTTATACTAGCGAAATACAATATCCTACACTTCCTGATGATATTATTGAACTTAGTGATGAAGAATACAGAAATATTTACGATACGTTGAGTAAGGGACGTAAGGAGATTAAAGTAAAAGATAATAAATTGACATTGGTTGACTCTGTTATAGTATTAACTTGGGACAACATCAGATCAAAAAGAAATCGTTTACTGAAAGAAAGTGATTATACACAAATGCCAGACTATCCCGGGGACAAAAATGCCTGGGCTGCATATAGACAGGCACTGAGAGACATTACATTATTCAATGACCCTAACGAGGTCAGATGGCCTACTAAGCCAAAAGGTTAACTAGGTCAACTATAGTTTGAGATAAATAAGAACAACGGAGAGAATTAAAGATGGCATATACGATTGTAAAGACTGACGGTACTGTATTGACAACCATTCCAGATGGTACGATCAACACTACTAGTACCTCAATTGGTCTTCCGGGCAAGAACTATGCAGGTTATGGTCAGCAGCTTGACACAAACTTTGTACATACACTAGAAAACTTTGCAGCAGCTAGCCCTCCCCCAAATGCGTTGCGCGGGCAGCTTTGGTTCAACACTAACAACTCAACTCTTTATGTTTGTCCAACTGACGGTGAATCAAACTCGTTAGCATGGTTGTCTCTTACCTCAACGTCATCAGGTGGTACTACTACATTTGGTCAGGTTACAATCACTGGCGACCTAAATGCAAACAACGGTACATTCACGAATGGTATTACTGCAAATGCAGCGACATTAAATTATGTAACTGTTAGTGCTAATCTAACCTCTGGTAATCTTGTAACTGCTAACGCAAGTGTCACTACTGGTCTTACTGTTGCTAATATTACAACTGGTGGTGCTACAACAGCAGGTACTATTACTGGTACTATTACACTTAATGGCGGCGCAAGTGGCAACGCATTGATTGTTACAGGTGGTAACGTAGTTGTCCCTAACGTATCGGGATATGGTGTTAAGGCTGATAACTTCTATTATGCTAATGGTTCTCCAATCTCTTTCGCCGGATCATATAGTAACGCAAACGTTGCAACTTATCTACCTACGTACAATGGTACTATTCTTACAACTACCACACAAGCTACTACATTGACAACTGGTGCAGCACTAACTGCTGGCAGCATCACTGGCAACTGGTCGTTAACAACTGGTTCACGCCTCAATGCTACTTACGCTGACTTGGCCGAACGTTTTGCTGCCGATGACGTATATGATGCCGGAACAGTTGTGTCATTGGGTGGTGATGCTGAAATCACTGCCGTTCAATATGAACTTTCAGAAGATGTATTTGGCGTTATCTCTGACACTGCTGCTTACTTGATGAACGCAGCAGCAGGTGATGACAATACTCACCCTGCAGTGGCTGTTTCAGGTCGTGTTCCTGTTAAGGTAACTGGCACTGTTAATAAGGGTGATCGTCTCGTTAGTGCAGGCGCTGGAATCGCCCGGGCAGCTAAGACAGGTGAAGCTACCTCATTCAACGTTATTGGTAGAGCATTAGAAAGCAAGTCAACAGAGGGTGTGGGATACGTAGAAGCCTTCGTAGCAATTAAGTAATAAGGAATTAATAATGACTTACGCGCAATATGGTACGATTGCAGCTACGGACTTTGACGCACTTGCAGGCGGCAACCCAGCAACAACTTCTGGTGCACTAAACACTGTTTGGGCCACTGGCGCCGGATCTGCTGGATATGGGCAGTCACCAGTTGCTAACGTAACCTCAGGACAAACTGTTGCTGCGGCATCTCAATGGGCTAATCTAGTTAACTATACTGCTAACGCAGCAAGTCACCAGGGTTCAAGTATCACTGCTGTAACAACACCTGCATCCGGCGGAACTATCACTTATCTTTCAGCTATCCCCACTAACCTTACTACCATTTACACAAATAGATTGAACGCTGCTACCCAGGGTGCATCATCTAATGTTACAACAACACAAAGTACTACTTGGGCTAACTCACTAACTTTTACATTTACCGCATCATTTGCAAATGCAGATGCAGCTAGATATTTCTTTAATGCAGGTGGGCAGTTTAAGTTTACTTTTGCTCAACCAACTGGAACTACAATGGCTAATGCCTATAATGCATTATGCACTGCATGTGGGACATTAGTTGAGTCAGCTCCTGCTAGCGGGTCTGCTGTTATTGTTGGAACAACATACACTGGATTTACTAAGGTGGGCGGAAGCGGATCACCCACTACATTAGCTACTAATGCAGGATATTATGCGTTAACTACTGCTAACACTACTTTATTCACTCAGACAACTGGTACTCCAGTGAACTATGATACATCAAGTATTAGCCTTGTTGCTAAAACTAACGGAACACAGGGCACAAACTCAGATAACGGTAATGTGTTAACATTCTATTCTGTTTGGAATGAAAGCCCTAGCAGTAATCTAACGGTAACAGCAGGAAGCGCAGTTACTATCAGTGCAGTGTATCCTGAATCTACATATATCGCCAATACATGGGGAACTGTTACTTTAGCAGGATCAGTTACCGGCACTTAAAAATATAGTTTTTGGGTACATAAACCACTTGACAAGGCAATAAAAGATAAGTATAGTAGTAACACTAAAGGGTGTTACAAAGGATACGAATATGAAGAAGTTTATTGCTATTGCTGCTGCACTTTCAATGATTGCTAGTCCTGCTCTTGCAGAACGTAGGGGCGAACATCACGTTCGCGGCTATGAAAATCATGGTCATGGGTGCGGATTGCTCTGTGGATTGATCATTGGCGGCGCTGTTGTTGGCGTACTGAGTTCGCATCCGTCACAGAATGTAGCTCCCGCTACTAATTATGATTACACCCCGCCCCAGCCGCAATATGTTTGCCAAAACATCTATATGCGTGACGCATATGGTAACTATGTTCTTGACGCATATGGTCGCGCAATCTTTACTCAACGTTGCTGGTACCAATAATATGAAAATGAAAATTACTCTATTGGCCTTGTCGTCCCTATCACTCAGCGGCTGTATTGCCACACATAGCTATGTGCAAAAGGAAGTTAATACTGTCCAAGAACGTCTTAATCAAACCAATGATAAGATGTTCACACTTAACCTGCAGGTAAAGACACTTCAAGAACAAATGAAGGCTCTGCCTGAACTTGCTCGTGACGCCTTTGTTCGTGCATTAGCCGCACAGAAATTAGCAGAAGGTAAGTTCGTGTATACTGCTACATTATCTGACAATGTTGCATCCTTTAAGACAGGACACTATGAACTAAATCAGTTTTCTAAGCTCTATATTCTTGGCATAGTAGAAAAACTACGTGCTGAAAACAAGAACGTCTATATTGAGATTCAGGGCCATACTGATACGCATGGTTCTATAAGCTACAATAAGAAGCTGGGGCTAGAACGTGCAGAAGCAGTTCGTGACTATATGGCTTCAATTGGTGTTCCTCTAAATCGTATGGATGTTATCTCATATGGTAAGAGCAAGTTAGTCTCAACGAAAGACTCTGAAAATCGTCGCGTTGTAATACAGGTTATGCAATAAAAACACTTGACATGATTCCATGAATCATGTATAAGTAAGATATCAGTTGTTGATACAATCTGATGTTTGTGCAGGACGCGGGGGCAGTACCCGCCACCTCCACCATAGACACACTTTGAAAGCGTATGTTATACAGCACAAGCAAGGTGGACTAGGAAAGGGAGTACGATGAGGAAACCCGGTACGATTTATAGGTTCGAATCCTATAAAAGTGTGTCTATGATGGGGGTGACACAGGATCGACTGCAAGGCAGAGGTGAGAGTAGACTGATTGGTTGGCCGCATATAAGCCAAAACGTTAAATGTCAACGATAATGACACTATGGATCTTGCGCTAGCCGCATGATTTCCGGGGCTTTGTTAGTTGAGCCTATCAACAGAATCAACTAACACCTATCCATACTTGATAAATACAGTATGGACATTTCAGAATTAGATGCATTCAAACTAAGTGACGCGGTTAAGTTTCACAATAAACTTAACCCTGACCTTTGGACTAATCATAAATTAGATCCTGAGGTAAGAGACCAGTTACTCATCATTGCAAATGACTTTGTTACTACACTTGGGTTGAGTGATCTACAAGTTAAGGACGTAACTGTTTCTGGTTCTAACGCTGCATACTCATATACTCCTCATAGTGATCTTGACCTACATATCGTTGTAGACTTCAATACCTTGCCTGACAATGAAGTATATCAGGAACTATTCACTGCTAAGAAAACAATCTATAATGATTCGCATGACATTACTGTACATGGCGTTCCAGTAGAAGTATACGTTCAGGATGTCAATGAACCTGTAAAGTCATTAGGCGAATATAGCGTACTTCATGACAAGTGGATTCATATTCCTAAAAAGAAAAGAGCTAACTTTGATGAAGCAGCTACAAAGGCTAAGTTTGATAATCTTGCTGAACTAGTTGAGTTGGCATTAAAGACTCAAGACCTTAGTAAAGTTGAAAAGACATTAGACACTATCAAGCGTTATCGTAAAGCTGGTCTTGCTAAGGGTGGAGAGTTTGGTCCTGAGAATCTTGCATTCAAGGCTATTCGCAAGCAGGGCGGCATTCAAGCATTGTATGACTTGCGTAATGAGTTGCGTAGCAATAAGCTATCTATTGAAGAAGAATTGTATGAATGGGCGGACTCCCCATACTCATATAAAAAACTACCTAGAGATAGTGGAATAAAAATTGAATATGAGTTTACTACTGATGCAGGGAAGTTGTATCATGTTGCAGTAGCAATGCATAAAAAGGATATTGCTGTAGTAAACTTCAAAATGATGAAGCAAGATGACAATGGTACAGAAAAGTTAACCGGTACTGGTGACTCTATTAAGGTAATGAGCACCGTTGTTAACATTGTAAAAGATGCAGTTGCAGCCTGGGATTATCCTAAGTATATCATGTTTGAAGCAACTGAAAGCGAACCGAGCAGAGTAAAGCTATACGCTGCTATGGGACGAATGGCTGCTAAGGCATTACCTAACTATAAGTTAAAATCCACTAAAGGCTCTTCATCTGTCAAGGGTAAAACGGGAGGATATTCTGTTACTACTCTTGTTAGAACAGGACCTGTTAATGAAGATCAATTAGACGAAACCACAAATGAAAGTCAATTGATCAACCTTATCTCAAAGAAAGCAGCCAAAGAAATATTCAAGATGCTGCGTAAGAAAGAGTCGGCACTTGCCTCTTTATTTGCACCTGATATGAAGCGCCACAATTTGCAAACATGGGGAATCACTCCTGAAAAGTTAGGTGTACCTTATGTTAAGGATCCTGTTCTTGGTTCAGTGTTGAATCGTGTGAAGTTTAGAGCAGTAGATTATGTAAACCCTATCCATCGCAAAAGAATAGCAAGTTACGATCCGGCAACTCATGAAATTACAGTACATTATCCTGCGATAGCACGAATCGCATCTAACGAACAATATGAAACAGAAAATTATCTAGCAAAAATCATTGCACATGAATTGCAACATGCGGTAGATGAAGTTAAGAGTAAGGGCAAAGCGTTTGACACTAACAAGGTGGCATATTCTACTTTACCATATGAAATCAACGCACGATTCCAAGAAGCATTGATGAATATGACAATGGAATTAGACCGTTTCAAAAAAGAGGGAAAGACTATTGATAAAAGAGGTCTACCTGACTTCATTGACTCAATACTTACTCATAACCATATTTCTCAATTTCTACCTAAAGATGGTCGTAGATACAAGCAACTGGTTCGTAGAGCTTATAAGTTCTTTGAAGCAGAACTTAACAATCCAAAACGTGAACAGCCATTGAGTATTGTCAAGAGAGCAATGAACTATATTCTTGAGAAGCCAACAGCAGAGATTCACGAAGCCTCTGTCAAACTCTATACAGACCCTAATTATTTCGGTGCTGAGGTAGACGACACTAATTTGAAAAATCTACCCACAACAAATATTCCTTTAGATAAACTTGTTTCGTATGAACCAGACTCAAAGATGAACCAAGAAAAAGCAAAGACAAATGTAAGGAAGATACTGCAAGGGCTAAGTAAGGGCGAAAACATTCCTCCTATTTTAGTTCGCAAGTATAAGAACGGCTATCAAGTGTTAGATGGCCATCATCGTTTCTATGCATATAAGCTATTAAAGAAAAAAACGATCCCTGCAAAGATTATACCAGACGAAGATATTGAAACGGTAAACGAAGCCTCAGGATACATTCCGAGCAAAAAGGAAGCAAACGATCCTCGCTTCAAGACTGCCCTCACTGTAGATGTAAAGCCAGACGCAATCAAGAAGAACGCTAAGGCGTTTGGTTTCAAGACTTCCAGAGCAGGTATTCCTCCTCAGGCAAACCCAAATGGTAAGATCGCTGAAAGTTTGATGAACGAATGGCAATCATTCTTAGCTGAAAGTTATGACTACAGTGCTTGGGGATATTGGATTATGCCTGATGGTAAAATCCTTCCGGTCAACTACTTAAGTCACGACATTGCTGCCAAAGAGTTAGGATTTGACAGCAAAGAAGATATGGTTAATGCCGGGGCAATACGAGTAACCGGGGCTAGGGTATCAGACGTAAGTTCCATTACCCGTCCTAGCAAACAAGCAATTAGAGGTTTAGTTAAACTATTGCGACAGGTTGATCGGGCAGATAATATTTGGTATGCTAATGAAGAAACCGGGGAATTCAAAGGAGTTTCCCCGCGCGAATTAATTCAGAAACTATCTGGCCAGCATCATGCAATTGAAGAAGATGACCAGCAGGAACTCTTCCCGGGCTATGATGCACAGCACAGAGAAAAGCGTTTAGGTGATTGGTTACAAAATACACATGCGTGGGATGGTCATAAGCCAATGACATTCTATCATGCTACTACTAAAGACTTTGACACTTTCAACACTCATGGCACAGGCTTTGCAAGTGCATTGGGTATGGCATTTGAGGTAGAACGTCATGGTTCCTTCTTTGCAGTTGATCCGATGTTTGCTGAATCGTTCATTGAGAAACCAGACTATCCCGGAGAATATAAAGAGGGTGGTAGAGTTATCCCCGTGCATTTGTCGGTGCAGAATCCTATTGATCTAAGAGACAACAATCTTTCATACATGTTACGAGATGATGAAACTGTAGATGGATTTAAGGCAAACGATATTGATTTACGATCAATCTATTATCATGTTCCGGAATTTGATCGCTGGGAACTGTTTGATGGTCCAGAAGGTGCTGAGTTCGTTGATAACCTACAGAAGCTAGGCTTTGACGGAGCTATCATCAATGAAAGTATTCCAAACAACAGCAATGCAAAGTCCGGAGAAGTTTGGGTCGTATTCAATCCCAATCAAGTAAAGTCTATTCACAATCGCGGATCCTTCAGTCCAAACGATCCTAATTTGATGAGAGAAAACGGTTGACATAAACCCAAAACTACTGTAGTGTGAGAATATGAGCAAAACATTCAACACCGCAGAAGAAGCACAGCAAATCATCGCCAACCTTCGTATGCAGTTGAACCGATTGCCCTATAACCCTGACTTGTTCAAACTCTGTTCCAACCTTAGCCACATGAATACCATCCTCAGCCAACTTGAGGTTGAAAAGCGTCAGACCCGCAAGTCATATAAGTTTGACGCGCATAAGGAACAGTTGTCCAAAGCTATCAAGCATCTTGAGCATCTTATCCTTATGGCAACACTCATGGCATAAAAAATATCCAATCAGGCAAAAAACTGGTTGACAATCCCCTCACAATCACGTATAACGAGTCTATAGAGAGCAAGAAAGCAAAACACTCTCTATCATTTGTTCAAACTTTAGGAGCTTAAATATGTCTCAGTATGTTTCTGACACTCTCACTGTCACTTCGATTCAGGCCCGTAAGGCCCTTCTCACCGCGTTCAAGGCAAAGCGTCCTGTCTTCCTCTGGGGCCCTCCGGGCATTGGTAAGTCGGAAGTCGTTCAGGAAATCACTGACGAACTCGGTGGTTACATGTACGATATGCGTATGGCGCAGATGGAACCGACTGACGTTCGCGGTATCCCCTTCTTCAACAAGGAAATCGGCAAGATGGACTGGGCTGAACCCGTTGATCTTCCCAGCGAGGAAGTCTGTTCGCAGTATCCGATCGTCGTTCTTTTCCTTGACGAAATGAACTCGGCTCCGCCCGCTGTTCAGGCTGCTGGTTATCAGCTTATTCTCAATCGTCGTATCGGCAAGTACAAGCTGCCCGAGAACGTTGTGATCGTTGCTGCTGGTAACCGTGACAGCGACAAGGGTGTTACGTATCGTATGCCGATGCCGCTTGCTAATCGTTTCGTTCACCTTGAAATGCGTTATGACTTCAACGCTTGGCAGCAGTGGGCTGTTAACAAGGGCATCAACAAGGACGTTGTTGGTTATCTCTCGTTCTCTAAGCAGGATGGTTATGACTTTGACGCTAAGGGTTCTAGCCGCGCGTTCGCTACTCCGCGTTCGTGGGTCTTCGTCAGCGACCTGCTGAACGATGAAGACGTTGACAATGACACTCTGTTCAACCTCGTCGCTGGTTCTATCGGTGATGGTCTTGCTACGAAGTTCATGGCACACCGTAAGGTTGCTGGTCGTATGCCCGAGCCGAGCGACATTCTCAACGGCAAGGTCAAGGACCTCAACGTCAAGGAAATCAGTGCGATGTACTCGCTCACGATTTCTATGTGCTATGAACTGAAGGATGCGCTTGAAAACAAGCGTGTTGACAATAAGCAGTTCCACGACATGTGCGCTAACTTCTTTGAATACATGATGAAGAACTTCGAAACGGAGCTGGTCGTCATGGGTTCTAAGATCGCTCTTAAGACCTATCGTCTTCCGATTGAGCCGAGCATGTTGCCGAACTTTGACGAATTCCACAAGAAGTACGGTAAGTACATCGTGGAAGCTGGCAACTAAGTCAGCAAGCTCCTAGGGGAGGGGTTAGAGACAGCCCCTCCCCATTCTTTTTAGGAGTATTTTATGAATGAAGTTTTAATCTTTTCAGGATTTCTTGCTGCCCCATTCGTAGGTTGGGTCCTAGCAAAAATTGTCCTTTGGATCGTCAACAAGCTCATTTTTGGTTGACAACGGTGCCGTTTTGCGCTATAGTCAAAACATAATCAAGCAACGGAGTTTTTATGTCCAACACTACTGCCCCCAAGAAGTCTAAGCGTTCGCGCAGCAATAAGTTTGAAAAGCTGGTGGGTCCTACTGATCCCAAGATTGACGCTGATGCCCGTGAACGACTGGTGATGGCTCGTATCGGTCTGTTGCTCAAGCAGGCTTTCTTTGGCAACCTCGCTACTCGTCTCAAGCTGACTAATGCTGATGAGTGGCTGACTACTGCTGCTACTGACGGTCGTAACTTCTATTACAACAGCCGCTTTATCATGATGCTCAAGCCGAAGGAAGTTGAATTCCTCGTCGGTCACGAAGTTCTGCACGTTGTCTACGATCATCTTGGTCGTCGTGATACTCGTGATTCCGAAATCTGGAACATCGCATGTGACTATGCTGTTAACGCTGACTTGAAGAAGCACAAGGTCGGTGAAATGATCACGACCGTTGACTGCCTCTATGATCGCAAGTATGAGAACTGGGCTTCTGAGGAAATCTATGAGGACCTCACGAAGAATGTTCAGTACATCAATCTTGAAGACCTGCTGGACAAGATGTTTGACGATCACATTGACGGCGATGGTGATGATGACGGTGAGGGCGAAGATGGTCCTGAAGGTCAGCGTAAGGGTAAGGGTCGTCCCAAGCTCTCGGAAGCTGAAAAGGAAGAAATTCGTCAGGAGATGAAGCAGGCTATTCTGAATGCTGCACAGCAGGCAGAAGCTGGTCAGGTGCCGGCTGGTGTTGAGCGCATGATCAAGCAGCTTACTGATCCGGTCATGCCCTGGCGTGAACTGATCCAGACTAATCTGACTTCGGCAATCAAGAATGACTATAGCTGGATTCGTCCTTCTCGTCGTTCTTGGCATATGGATGCTATTATGCCTGGTATGACTCCGGGCGAAGAAATCGACGTTGATATCTACATTGACATGTCGGGTTCTATCAGCAACAAGCAGGGTATGGCTTTCCTTTCGGAAGTCGCTGGCATGATGGAATCGTTTGACGGCTACAAATTGCGTGTTACGTGCTTTGATACGAAGTGCTATAACACTCAGGAGTACTCGTCCGAGAACATGGAAAACATTGAGGAGTACGAACTTCACGGTGGCGGTGGTACCGACTTTGATTGCATCTTTGATGACCTCAAGCAGGCTGGTCGTGTCCCCGAACGATTGATCGTTTTCACTGACGGTTATCCGTTTGGTTCTTGGGGTGATGCTGATTACTGTGATACGACTTGGATCATTCACGGTGACCCGAATCCTAATCCCCCGTTCGGTGCTTATGCAATCTACGATGACCACCGCAAGAAGTAAGATCAGCGATATTCCCGTTGTTTCGGAGGCTCAACTTATATATGAGTCTCCGGACGGCGGGAAGACCGTGTATGCTAGAGAAATAGGCTCTGATATTAGGTACCTTGTCAAAGGCGCTGCTGAACAGCTTTACCGGCAGCAATACACTAAACGTGTCACGCGATTGATGAAGATACTACAGAGAGTTAAGGACGATCCTACTCTTAAGGATGCTCTAGAGCAGCTTGAGGCACTATATATTCTAAAGTATGGCGACAATGAAAACAATTGAAGACATCAACCTAGATCAGTGGTTCATTCAGCGAGAGTTGGATTGGGCCCCTGATCATTTCACTACCTGCAATACCCCTGCTAACAGTGAAGCTAGGGCATGGATCCTTGAGAAGTTGCGCGGAAGATTTCATATCAACATGAACTTCTTGCCGGCATTTGAAGACCCTAAGGAGGCAGTGTTTTATGAGCTTACGTTTGGGTAATGCTTACACGCAGCGCCGTGGAATCTAGTATATACACCCTTGCCGGCACCGTGTTTACCGCAATATGGGCATGTCCATTTGTGTTGACTAGAATGGGTACCGTTTTCTAACATCTTTTTATTAATGTCTCCGCCGACGAATGGATTGGTCCCGTTTTGGACTCGCATGAGATTATTTTCAGGACCCTGCCAGGGGTGCCTACCTTCACGCAGTTGCTTTCTAACATGCCCCCCGCCTAGAAAATGGTGTTTTCCGGTCTCTACTAATTTTAATTGGGCGCTCCTCGCGACCTCTCCCCCTAAAAACGGATGCGTTCCTGAGGCTACTCGTGATAGATTAATAGCTGTCGCAGTTTCGGAGTCATTGCCATCGCCTGCTTCCGGTTTCAGATTCGCCCAGGTCTTCTTCCCATTTTCATCTCGTTCATCGACGATGTTCCATAACTCGCTGTAATATAATCCCCAATGTTTGATTTCATCAGTCGTTTGGCACTCTTTGATTATTTCAGTGGTCACATCATATCCATATTTCTTGATATGGGGTATCCAATAATCTCCGGATCCTTTGTATTTGTAGGGGTCTTTGGCTGTTGTTTTTCCGAGATATTTTAAACCGGTAATGTTATGGGTTTTCTTATACAAATAAATAGTCATAGCTGATGCTCCTTGTAAGCGTTAGAGTAGTTGGGGATTCGCTCTCCCGTGAACTACATTTTTATTTATCTTTTATTTCGTCATTGAATAGCCTTTATAAATATCTATACATAAAGGAGAACAATTTATGGCAAATTTCACAAGGCATGTCGGACGGCACGGAGACCGCAAGGTTGCAGTTATCTGGCGCGAAGTTCCCGGCGAACCGCACATGGCATTAGTCGTGTACACAGAAATTCTTAATCGTAATATTCACGATCCACTAATCGCATGTATTGAAAGTGACATTGGTCAGACTAGCGAAGACCTTGCTGATGCACTAAATCGCACTTACACTACTGATGGTCAAATCATTCTACAGAAGCTACATGCAGAAGGCATGTTGAAGAAGGTACAGACTGAATTGATCGTCATGACCCCTAACCCAGGAACTCGTATCAAGTTGAGTGAACTTAACACTGTGCTTGACGAAATGAAGAAGGGCGAAGACGCTGTAAAGAAGTTAGCCGAAATGGATAAGCAGATGGGTATGCAGGATCCTGCTACTGTTGCTCGTAGAATGCGCGGCGATAAGGATGCATTTAATCCTGAAACTATCCCAGCACCAGTTGGTCTACAAAGTGCAGATGATGCACTAGGTGATACAGCACTTGCTAATAATCTTCGCAGTCAGGCAGAGCGTATGAGTGCAGAAGCTAAGGGCTTGCTTGCAGAAGCACAGCGACTAATGGAACAGGCACAGAGCTTAGTCCCGGTGTCAACTCCAGTGATTGCTCCCGCAGTTAAGAAGACTAGAGGCCGTCCAAAGAAGACTGTCAGCGTTTAAGAAAGTTAATAGTAAATGTCACCCGAGTTTATTCAGAAGTGGGAACGTTTACTTGAGGGTGTAGATAAGCAGAAGGTTCCAGTAGATTTTATTAAGAAGATTGTTCTTAGACTGGACGGAAAGCGACAGAAGACCATCAATATTGAACGCTTACTAGATCAAGGACTAGAACCAGATGAAATTGAGGATGCAATAAGCAGACAGCTTATTAAACTTGATGATGAGGTTATCGGCATTGAGTTTATTCTTAATGTCAAGTCTATCGCAGAAACGGTACAACCAGAAACAGATAACCTGCTTAGAGGATTATGAAACTAATAGTAGCCTGCGACCCCAATGGGGGAATCGGCTATCAAAACAGATTGCCCTGGACTAATATCCAGGGCGATTTGCCAAGATTTAAACGTCTAACTACTGGCAAGATTGTAGTGATGGGACGCAACACTTGGGATAGCCTGCCAAAGAAACCACTGCCCTATCGCATTAATGTTGTAGTGACCACAACTCCCGCACTGATACAAGATAAAGGTATCGTAGTTACCGACAAGACCGACTCATTTACTGACTTTCACTGGTTGATAGGCGGCGCAAAACTTATTGAAACCTGCTGGGAACAGATTGATGAAGTGCATCTTACTAGAGTATATGACCATTATACTTGCGATACCTTCATTGATTTGCTATATCTAGAATACAATTTTGTGCGGGAATATAGTGAAATGTTTCCCGATCATATGTATGAGATTTGGAAACGTAAATGAAGCAGTATCACGATCTATTAACCGACATATTAAATAACGGCGAAGAGCGCAATGATCGCACTGGCGTAGGCACTATCAGCGTGTTTGGTCGCCAATTACGATTTGACTTGACAAAGGGCTTCCCGGCTGTAACAACTAAGAAGTTAGCATGGAAAGCAGTTGTTAGTGAATTGCTTTGGTTTTTAGAAGGAAGCAATGATGAGAGAAGACTGGCAGAGATTTTATACGGAAGGCCAGACTCAGGCCGTAACACAATCTGGACAGGAAATGCTGAGGCAGCTTATTGGCAACCTAGAGCAAAGTTCTCCGGGGATTTGGGCCGAGTATACGGTGTTCAGTGGAGAGACTGGGGTGGAGTCGATCAAGTCGCAAAGTTGATTGATGGATTAAAGAATGATCCGACTGGGCGTAGACATATCATTAGTGCATGGAACGTAGACGAACTTGATCAAATGGCATTACCTCCCTGCCATGTAATGAGTCAGTTTTATGTGAGCAAGGGTAAGTTAAGCTGCCACATGTATCAGCGTAGCGTTGACGTATTCTTAGGTCTACCGTTCAACATTGCAAGCTATGCACTGCTTACCCACATGATTGCTCATGTATGTGACTTAGAGGTAGGTGAGTTGATTATCAGTACTGGCGATACTCATATCTATAGCAATCATGTTGAGCAGGTTAAGGAACAGTTGTCTCGTGAACCATATCCTCTTCCTACTCTATGGTTGAACCCAAACATTAAGGACATTGATAGTTTTACAATGGAAACAATTGACCTAGACAATTACAAGTGTCATGGTACAATCAAAGCGGAAATGGCAGTGTGACAGAAACAGTAGTAGTAACAGCACACACTTTTAGTGTGGGTGATGTCGAAGATCCTGATATCTATGCTGCTCAACCATTGTATGAATGGGAACAATCAGAAGCAGGTCAATGGATGATGAAGCATTCCAACCCTAAACCGAGTTGGCATCATTTAATGGACTCGGGATTTTATGGAACTTGTTATAGTATCCGAGGTTATCTCACCCCTGAACTTCACACTTATTGGAAGTTGAAATACGAATGAAAACCCGTGAAGAAATCATTGATAGTATGTGCATGACCTTTCGCCATGACTATGGTCTGGTAATTAGCGAGGATGATCGCATGTATTCTCTCATGTCTGGTATGACTGAGAATGAGCGTAAGGCCCTGTGGCATAGTATGGCGCAAATCTTTGACAATGATATTGCTACATATATGGAATTTAAGAAGTGAGAATTATTGTCACTGGTTGCATGGGTTTTATTGATCACTATGTAATATTTGACTTCCACAAAGATATTGACCTAAGAGTCAAGACTTTTTACGCACAATAAGGAAATAACTAAGTATATGAACGTGTATTGGCTCATAGCAATTCTTCCACACTTTATAATCACACTATTAACTGTAGTGGGGATTCTAGGCCTATTGGTAGCCTCATTTGTTGGTAAGATTCCCTTCATCAAGCAATACAATCTTCCAATCAAGATTGCTTCATTGATTCTATTTGTGTGTGGTGTTTATCTACAAGGTGCAGCAGGATATAAGGCTGCTACTGACAAAGCTGTAGCAGAACTTCAATCTAAACTAGCAAAGGCTCAAGTACAATCCGTTAAGGTAAATACTCAGATTGTTGAAAAAGTAGTCAAGGACACTAAGGTAATCCACGACAAGGGCAAGACCATCACTCAATATGTTGACCGTGAAGTAGTCAAGCATGATCAAGATTGCAGACTACCGGCAGAAGTTATTAGGGCCCATAACGCAGCAGCATCACTAGATACTGGTAAACTATCAGGAGACAAGAAGTGAAGAAGTTAATAATCTTACCTCTTGTTTTACTATCAGGATGCGCTATTCATGCTGTTCCAGTAACTGCAAAGTTCCCCGATGCTCCTCAGATTCTTTTAGAAAAGTGTGCGGCTCTAAAAGAAGCTACAGCAAACATGACTCTTAGTGAATATACTAAGACGGTAGTAGATAACTATATGCTGTACCATGAATGTGAACGCAAAGTAGTGGGTTGGCACGAGTGGTATGCTGAGCAAAAGAAGATTTTTGAAGACGCCACTAAACACTAATACTATCTTCCGTTTGATAAATACTTAAAACGGAAGAACACGAATGAGTACTACACCTCTCTATACACAACAAGTTATCAACATTGGTGCCAATCCTAACGATGGCTCAGGTGATCCATTACGCATTGCCTTTGAAAAAATCAATAATAACTTTGCTAATCTCTTCCAAACATTCGTTAACTCAACTGTATCTTACACTACCGGTAACACTGCCGGTCAAGTAATCTTTGAAACTCCTGCTAACACTTTCACTGAAGGTCAGTTCTATATTAAGTCAACTGATGACGGTACTGCAAACAGCCAAGCGATTCAACTATTCGCTCAAATCAATAACAATCACGATGATGTAAAGTTCACTGCTTATGGAACTACTTTCTTCGGTGATGCATTAACACAATATGATATGGTAGTTGATCCAACATCAGGAAACGTACAGATTCTTATTAATCCTCTCACTAGTGACGATCTAGTACATTTTATTGCTTCTCAGGTCATGTGGGCCGGCCCAAATGTTCCGGGTCTTGGTATTGCATTGGATGGTTATGCAAACTCTGTTATGGCAACAGAAAATACGACTCCAATCAATACTACTCAGAATAACCCATAACAAAAGATAAATACAATATAACGATTAAGGACTTTCAATGAGAGCGCGTGAATTCATTTTTGAAAACGATACCCCAGCAAATCCAAAGGCGTTTGGCGATGGTCAGATGGATGCTATTAAGGGCGCAATCTCAATGCCAGACTTGAGTATCAACAAGTCAAATGGTAGTCCCTACCTACAATGGCGTTTCGGTATTGCAATGGCAGGTGCCCCTGACTACCCAACTCCGCCCGTAGGCCCAATGGCAGGTGACCCATTGTTGTCAACATACACTGATGCTGAATTAGAAATCATCAATGTTGCTGCAAAATCAGTAGGTGCTGGCAAAGTCAGAAAACTCAGTGATAACCGTAGTACAGAAATGTCTAACACTTACACAAAGAGTCCAGTAGCCAAACGTCCCAAAGATTTCCGTAAGAAAAAATAATCACTACTGGTCCACTGCATAAGTAATTTTATGCAAAACTTAATCGACATCAACCAAACCCTTGACTTGATCAAACTCAAGTTCTATAATGAATATCTATACACTGCCCACATCCATGATGAAGGCGATAGCAAGATGCACGAGGTGCTTACCAAGCAAGTCGTGGAAACATATATTGATCCAATGGATCTAGCAAAGGATGCAGCTATTCTTGATCTTGGTTGTGGCCCGGGATATTTCTTGGACGCAATGAAGGAACGAGGATACACTAATCTCACTGGCGTTACTCTTTCTCCTGGTGATGTCGCTATTTGTGAAGGTAAGGGCCATACTATCAAGAAGTATGACTTGAGCTTCTTGCCGCAGAAGGATGGATACTATGATGAATCAGTTGACTTCATCTTCCTTCGTCATGCACTTGAACACAGTCCTTATCCTATCTTCTCATTAATGGAATACAACCGTGTATTAAAGCAGGGCGCAAAGATTTACATTGAAGTTCCTGCTCCTGACTGTGATCGCAGACACGAGTTCAATCTAAACCACTATAGTATTATGGGAGCTAATCAGCTAGGTGCATTGCTTACACGCTGTGGCTTCAATATTGATCAGTTCAACAATCTAGAGTTTGACGCAAGTGGTCCAAATCCTGAAACTAATGACCCAGAAGATATGGTTGAGTTTAAGGAAAAGTACTATTGCATTGTTGCTACAAAAGCACGACCACTAGATATCAAGTAAGAAGATAAATACTCTCATAGCAATATGAGAGTATTTTTTTATGGCCAATCCACCACCACCATACGCAAACATTTCTGGTATTACCAGAACAATAATGAAGGACAATCAGGAAGAGACTATCAGTAATTACAATGGTAATGCTCGTCCCGGTGAACTTGTTGTTGACCTTACTAACAACGATGTCTATATTGGTAACACCAATGGTAACTTAACACTAATCAACACTGGTGGAGGTTCTGGAAACAGTGAACCAGCTGGTGCAGTTGGAGCAATTCAACTTAATGCTGGGGGCAATCTATTTGGTTCTTCAGCAAATCTGTCATTTGCTAATAATACATTAACTACTAGTAACGTATCACCTGCCTTAGATAACATTTATTTCTTAGGTGACGAAACACATCGTTGGGCTAACTTGTGGTTAGGTCCAGGTACTATCTACATTACAGACTCAGCAAACACCGCAAACGTTGCGGAACTAACAGTTTATGACGGAGTTTTAGAAGTCAACGGTGCTACAGGATTACAAGCAAACTTAATTAATGGCAATACCACACTAACATTGGATGCAAATGCTAATGTTACTATAACTGTAGCTGGTTCAGACAATAGTTGGACATTTGATGATACGAACAAATTCACTACACCTGGCAATGTACTCGTGCAAGACAGTAATCAAAATGACATTATTGAATTAAGAACTGATGGTAATATCGCATTTAATGGCAGTGCTACACTATCAGTAAATGGTGGATTCTATGTAAGCTCAGTAGGATCAACTGATGGTCAAGGCAACATCGTAACTTACGATAGCGGTGAGTTTAAGTACGGACCTCAACTAAAAGATTATGCAGGTAACATTGGTGCTAACAACATAACTATCACTGGATTATTGAAAGCACCACAAACAACTAAAGCATCTAACGCCACCGGAACACCCGGACAAATATGTTGGGATGCAAACTATATCTATGTATGTACTGCTACAAATACTTGGAAGCGTAGTCCATTAACAGGCGGATATTAATGTTTGATCCATTCAAACAAGCAAAACTAATGAATGCCTACAAAGGATTCACCGAGTTTACTCCTCCCGAAGAAAAGGATATGTCATTAGACGAGTTAAAACGTTTAGCCGGCATTCCTAAATACTATGATCTAAACGGTGATAGACTAGATAATAATTATGAAATATCAGGTGCTCAAAAAGTACAATATATGCGAGATAATAACATTAGACCGGGTGACCCCGAATGGTTTAAAGTGATGTTCGCTAAGCCACATCTTACAGGTGAAAGTCCTTTCTCAAAGAAGTAGCATATTAAGCTAAATAATACTATGTCAAACACACCTACCTTGATCAAGGATCCATACAAGAAGACCACCTTCACGCAACAACAGCTTGAAGAATTCATGAAGTGTTGCGATCCAGAAACTGGTTATCTATACTTCATGGATAACTTCTTTATGATTCAGCATCCTACTCGTGGTAGCATGAACTATCACCCTTGGGAATACCAAAAGCGATTGATTGATACATACCATCGCTATCGCTTTAGTATCTCACTAATGCCTCGTCAGTCAGGTAAATCTACATCAGCAGCAGGGTATCTATTGTGGTATGCGATGTTTGTCCCTGACAGTACTATTCTAATTGCAGCACATAAGTACACCGGTGCACAAGAAATTATGCAGCGTATACGATATGCGTATGAAAATTGTCCAGATCACATTAAAGCTGGCGTAACCACATATAACAAGGGTTCGCTTGACTTTGAGAACGGATCACGCATCGTGTCTGCTACTACGACTGAAAACACAGGTCGTGGTATGTCTATCTCATTACTATATCTTGACGAGTTCGCGTTCGTTCGTCCCTCAATCGCAACGGAATTCTGGACTGCTATTACTCCTACACTATCAACTGGTGGTAAGGCAATCATCACTTCAACTCCAAACAGTGACGAAGACCAGTTCGCTCTTATTTGGAAGGGCGCAAATAAGACAGAAGACGAATTTGGCAACACAACTGAGTTAGGTGTTAACGGCTTTAGAGCATATCGTGCTTACTGGAGAGAACAGCCAGGAAGAGACGATAAGTGGGCAGAAGAAATGAAAGCCCAGCTAGGTGAAGATCGTTTTAATCGTGAAATCGGTTGCGAATTCATCATCGCTGACGAAACATTGATCAATCCAAACACATTGATCCAACTTGATGGAGCAGAACCTACTAATCGTATGGGTCAAGTAAGATGGTATCAGCAGCCAGAGAAGGGTAGAATCTATGTAGTAGCACTTGATCCAAGTCTTGGTACAGGTGGTGACCCTGCTGCTATTCAAATATTTGACGCAAGTACTACTACACAGATTGGTGAGTGGAAACACAACAAGAGTGATATCCCAAGTCAAGTTAAACTATTGGCTCAGATTACAAAGTATATTGCAGACATAACTGGCGAACCAAACAATATATACTACTCACTTGAGAATAACAGTATTGGTGAAGCAGCACTAATATCACTAAATGAATACGGTGAATCAAATATTCAAGGTACCTTTATTAGTGAGCCTGGCAAGAAGCGTAAAGGCTTCAATACTAGTAATAAGCCTAAACTAGCAGCTTGTGCTAAGTTCAAGACACTGTTAGAATCAAAAAGAATGACTATCTATAGTCGTCCATTGATTAGTGAGCTTAAGGCTTTTGTTGCTAGCGGCGGCAGTTACGCTGCTAAGATTGGAGACCATGATGATTTAGTGATGGCTTCGTTACTTGCAATAAGAATGATGCAACAACTTGCGGACTTCCACGGTGATCTAGAGACCCAAATCCGCGACCATGACGAACTTGTACCGCCCTTACCTTTTTTTGCGGTTCTCGGTTAATTTGCAATTATCTCCGTGCCATCGTCTATAATTGTGCATGCCTTTGCCTTCCTTACCGCAGCACTCACATTTCCATTCTGGGTAGGTGGCATTATTAGTGCGAATGACATTAGCGTTTTCTGGTCGGGATAGACATTTATCTCCGTGATACTTCGTATAATTACTGCTACCCATTGTTTTTCCGCAATGCGGACATGTCATCATAATTTGTGACGGGTGGGTTCCATTAGCCAATCGTTTCTTATTGTTTCGGCTTTGGATCTTCCCTCCCAAAAAATTGTGCTTGCCATTCTTTACTAGCTCTCTGGCTTTTTTCTTCTGCCACTCTAGGTCACCGAATGGGTTAGTGCCTGCTGCTATTCGTCTTAGGTTAGAATCAGGTCCTAACCAGTGATGAGTTCCGGCTTCGACTAACCTATTTTGGCACATTCTGGATAGTTCTGCTGTTTCTTCAGGTGATAACGCCATTCGTTTTGCCATTGCAAAGCAGGCTCCCCAGTCACCTTGAGCATAATGAATATCATAATGTTCTTGTATTGATACGCATTTTAGATTAGCAGGGTCATTGTTAGAATGATCGCCATCAATATGGTGTATCTCATAGGTGCGACCATCCTCATCTTTAGGAATGGGTCCATAATGTTCTATATAGATTCTACGATGGCTGTTAGGTGAATAAATAGTCATAGCTGATGCTCCTTCAAAGCGTTAGTGCGGGTAGATGCGTCAACATCGTGACTCGCAACTATATTTATCACCGGAAGACTAAATACTATTATGGCTACAGATTCAGAATCATTTAATCGCGATTTATATGACCTTCTCAAAGTAAGAGGTTATAACCCTGTCCCACTTGACAGTAAGAATCAAAGAGTATCAGCATCGCAAGACTCTGATGTTATCGAATTCCAGTTCACTAAAGACGGCGAAGACTATGGTAAGGTATGGGCCACTGTAGACGATGCACAGAATCTCATCATCTATTATGACAGTGAACAACAAGACAGCCCAAGTACTAGAACACCGGGTGTTGACTATGATGACACTTGGACTGGTCTACTCAAGTTTCTTAAGATGTGGGCACAACGTAGACAAATGAGCTTTGAACTATCAAACAAGGATCGCCTAGGCGATGATATGAGACAACGGGAATATCACAGAATGAAAGAAAAGCTAGGCGAAAGCTACCACCCAATGGGTAAGAAGGCATCTTACAATGATGCAGTACCCAGTGTAAAGATCATCCTACAACACAACCGCGCACTTGAAGAAGGTGAGCAACGTTATCGTAATGTAGCTCGTATCTTCCTTGAAAACCAAGATGGTGAAAGATTCCTAGCTCCTACTACTCGTCCTGGTATTGCTCGTGTATATGCTCGTCACATTGCAGAAGGTGGGCTACCAAATGATGAGCGTTGGAACCACATTAAGTCAGTATGCGAAGACTACAACAAGATGGCTGGCTTTGTTCGCGCTACTAAAGGCAAGCAGTTCAATGAATCAGCACAATCTTTAGTAAACGAAGGCATCAATCACTATAATAGCCTTCGTGAAAATCTACATAAGATGACTACTCACCGTGGTTATCAGGCATACTTTGAATCATATACTCCTACTCTTATGGAAGGCGAAGGTGAAGACATCTCAGAAATGTTTATGTCAAGTTCACTTGATCCACGCATTGAATCAGCTATGCCTATCTTGTCAAGACTACACAAGCCAATCGCTGAAATGAATGAAATTGGTTCACTTGCTGAATGGGCAGATGGTATTCTTGCTGAAAAGTTAGATATGACTGAGGGTTTTTTAGATAAGCCTAAGTTCACTTGTAATGTTCCAGGTCGTGAACCGGAAGAGTTTGAAGCCGAAACTAAAGAACAAGCACAAAAACTCGCTGCTAAAAAGTGGGGAGTGGATCCTAAGGCAGTGACTGTAAAGGGATCTGAAGGTGCTACTACCCCAGTATCCAGCAGCCCAGAAGCTCCACGCGATTTATCAGGATTATCTCCTATTGAAAGAGCAACTGAACTTGCTAAGGATAAAATGAAGTCAGGTAAAGTAGGTGGTGCCGTCGGCACTGCTGGTAAGATTATTGGCGGCGCATTGGGATTATCAGAAGAAGAAAGCCTACAGTCAAACAATCCAGTTGGTATTCCTGAAAGTTATTATGACGACGAAGATGAAGGTGAAGGTGAAGGTTTCTTTGTTTGCTTGGGCAATGAAGAAGACGGCGGCTTTGTCGGTATGGTTGTCAAAGAAGACGGAAGATGGAAAGAACGAGAGATAGCAGGTAATGCACCGTATAATTGGGGTGGCACTTACATGAGCTACTTGACTCCAGCCGATATCATGCAGCATATGCGTAATGATTATGGAAGACAGTACGACGATATAGCTGGTCCATTCTTCGGGGAAGAAGATGCAATGGAACATGCTCGTTATCAGTATGGATTGGGTGACCTAGAAGAAACCTCAAAAGAAAAGGCTGCTCGTTATGCTGATAGAGCATCAGGTAGCTTCCAGTATGCAGCCGGCAAGCGTTCCGATGACAGACATTACGACGAACACGGTAAGGACATGAAGGATGTTATGGGCAATCCCAAATGGACAAAGAGAAGCCCAGAAGCAATGGCTAAAGATGACAAGACAATTCAAAAGAGATTGTCTGGTCTACAGAAGGCACACAAGATTCTAGCAAAAGAAGAACAAGTTGATGAAGACTTAGGTCCGGAACAAAAGCGTGTAGGTCAACTTGGACCCACAGAAAAAGTAAAGAACAACAACATTGGCAAGTTAGTTGGCGCTAGCGAATCAAAGGAAATGGATCCTGAACTAGCTAGAATCATTGAAATGGCCAGATTCAAAAGATAAATAAAGATGTAGTTCACGGGAGTGGAGTCCCCAACTACTCTATAACTGATTAGGAGTTACAGCATGTGTATTTATTGTGGCACAGACAAGTACCGTAGAATTTATGAAGGTCACCATGGACCCATCCCAAAAGACGATATGGGATGGGCGTATGATATCCATCACATTGACGGAAACCGAAAGAACAATCACCCTGATAACTTAATTGCAGTCACTGCGCAGGACCATTATGACATTCATTATGCACAAGAAGATTGGATGGCGTGTTGGAAAATAGGCGTTAGGCTGAGGAAGCCAATGGATGAACTTTCTGACCTAGCTAGTAAAGGCCAAAAGACCCGGGTTAAGAACGGAACGCACCATTTCTTAGGCGGTGAAATACAAGGTCAAACAAGCAGGCGCCGAGTTAAAGAAGGAACTCATCATTTGCTAGGAGGACAGCTACAACGACAACGAGTAGCATCCGGAGAACATCATTTCTTGGGAGGCGAGATAGCACGAGTTGCAAACCTAGAGAGAATAGCAAATAAAACTCATAATCTACTTGGCGGCGCAGTAACAAGAAAACAACTAGAAACCGGTACACACGCTTCCCAAATAATGAAGACATGTGAACACTGTGGGGAAACAGTCAATGCTATGCAGTTTGGACGATTCCATGGTATAAAATGCCCAAAACGCAAAATATAATAATATAATAGTACCAATTATCTTGTAAATACTTCGTACATGAGTTATAACATAACTTATGTTCAGTTGTCTCCGACAGCGAAAACATGAAAACACATATAAAAGCTCAACTTAGGCACATTTAAAAGGAGAAAACAAAATGGCAAGTCTAGCAGAAATCCGGGCTCGTTTGGCAGCCCAAGAAAACAAGGGTCAGAATAACAGCACCCGCACTCAATCAGATAACGCAATCTATCCCCACTGGAACATCAGCGAAGGTGCTACTGCAACCATTCGCTTTCTTCCAGACGCTAACCCTAACAATGAATGGGGTTTCTGGGTAGAACGCCAGATCATCAAGCTCCCGTTCAACGGTGTTAAGGGTGATCCTAATGTAAAGCAGATTACTGTTCAGGTACCGTGCGTAGAAATGTACGGTGAAAACTGCCCAGTACTCGCAGAAGTTCGTCCTTGGTACAAGGATGATTCACTGAAGGACCTCGCTAACAAGTATTGGAAGAAGCGTTCTTATATCTTCCAGGGCTTTGTTCGTGCTAATCCGCTCGGTGATGATCAGACTCCTACTAATCCAATTCGACGTTTTATTATCTCTCCTCAAATCTTTACCATCATCAAGTCTTCGTTGATGGATCCTGAAATGGAATACTTGCCGACTGACTACACTAACGGCTTGGATTTCAACTTTAAGAAGTCCTCAAAGGGCGGATACGCTGACTATTCAACTAGTAACTGGGCCCGTAAGGAAACCCCGTTGACCGAAGCTGAACTTGCAGCTATTGATGCTCATGGGCTTTATAATCTCGCTGACTTCTTGCCGAAGAAGCCTAGCGAAGCTGAACTTCGTATCATTAAGGAAATGTTTGAAGCCTCTGTCGATGGTCGTCCTTACGACAACGACAAGTGGGGTGCATACTATCGTCCGTATGGTCTTGCAGCCCCGGAGGGTGCGTCAGCCCCACAGACCGAGACTGCTGGAACCAGCTCTCCTGAGGTACCCTCTGTAAACGTTGCTCCTACTCACGGCTCTCATGCACAGCCTGCATCGGAAGATGTTCCGTTTGACGTTGATGAACCTGTAGTTGTCCCTTCAACTTCAAGCGACAAGGCTGCTGACATTCTTGCGATGATTCGTAATCGCAACAAGGCCTAATGGTCTAGGGGAGGGGTAAAACCCTCCCCACATCCGTGATATGGAGAAACCTTATGACATCACCAGAAGACAGATTCCGCGCACTTAAACAGAGTCGCAAACTGTTAGAGGAGCTTTGCGACCCAGGCAAGACCCCTCGGGTACCAAGCATCATAAGGGACCGCGCTCGTGGTATTCTTCGTCATTATCCAAGTGATTATGAATTAGAACAGCTAGCAACGAATAACCCCGAAATGCTTGAAAAAACATCGTACAATGATAAAGTACTAAAGCAGATTGTAAGATAACAGGAGAACACATGGCCAAGCCATTTGATATAAGTAAGTTTAGGAAAGACATCACTAAGGCTATTGACGGTCTTAGTATCGGATTTAACGATCCGACCGATTGGATTAGCACAGGCAACTATGCATTAAACTATCGTATTAGCAGCGACTTTAAGAAGGGCGTTCCGCTCGGTAAGGTTACTGTATTTGCAGGCGAATCAGGCGCAGGCAAGAGCTACATTTGCTCAGGCAATCTCGTAAAACACGCCCAAGAACAGGGCATCTACGTTGTTCTAATTGACAGCGAAAACGCACTTGATGAAGCATGGCTTCATGCACTTGGTGTTGAAACCAGCGAAGACAAGCTACTCAAGTTGAACATGGCAATGATTGATGACGTTGCAAAGACTATTTCTGACTTCATGAAGGGCTACAAGGCCATGAATGAAGAAGACAAGCCTAAAGTTCTTTTCGTCATTGACAGTCTTGGTATGTTGCTCACGCCCACTGACGTTAATCAGTTTGAAGGTGGTGATCTTAAGGGTGATATGGGTCGTAAGCCCAAGGCTCTTACTGCACTTGTTCGCAACTGTGTTAATATGTTTGGTTCAAACAACGTTGGTCTTGTAGCTACAAATCACACTTATGCTTCGCAAGATATGTTTGACCCTGACGATAAGATTTCAGGCGGTCAAGGCTTCATCTATGCATCGTCTATCGTTGTAGCTATGCGTAAGCTCAAGCTCAAGGAAGATGAAGACGGCAACAAGGTCAGTCAGGTTAACGGTATTCGTGCTGCTTGTAAGGTCATGAAGACTCGTTATGCAAAGCCGTTCGAAAGTGTTCAGGTTAAGATTCCTTACAATACCGGTATGAGTCCTTACTCAGGTCTCACTGATATGTTTGAAGCATTGAAGCTATTGAACAAGGAAGGTAACTCGCTTGTTTACACCAAGCTCGACGGAACTATCATTAAGAAGTTCCGTAAAGGCTGGGAAGCAAATGATGATGGTTGTCTTGACTTCGTAATGGATGAGTTTGAACAGAAGAACTCTAAACTAGTTGTCGCAGAAGCAGCAATGGAAGAGGATGCAGCAGAATGAGCTTACCTCTTATCAATGAAATCTGGAAGCTATTGAAGCCGAGCATTGAAACAGGTGATACTGACGGTGCTGCTGAAACTCTAGTCAACTATCTCGTTGATGAAGATTATTCTCCTGCGGAAATCAAGCAAACTTTCAGAGGCGACAAGGACATTAAAAACGCTCTTGACTTCTTTATGGAGTCACCAGAAGATGGTCTTTATCATAAAGCAGATGATGATGACTATAATGACTTGTACGATGATTACTACAACGAAGACGAAGAAGACGATCAGTACTAATGACCTGGTACAGGAAAGTCACGACTGACCTCTCGGCTTTGCCGGATTTCATTTCTCATTATGATAATGAGTTGATATCTGCAAAGAATGATGTAAAGGTGTACGGCAATGTTGAAAAGAACATTGCCGCACTACCCGGCATCACTGAGTACCGCTTCAACCAACTTCAAGAGATTGAAGCGGTACTCAATTACCTCAACATACAACTTAGAAAGATTCGCAGAAAGCACTTTCAAAAGTATCTTGAAAAGTATAATCGTAACCTTTCAAGTCGTGATGCCGAAAAGTATGTAGACGGTGAGGATGAGGTTATTGACTATGAAGTTCTTATTAATGAAGTAGCATTACTTCGCAACAAGTGGCTAGGTGTTCTCAAGGGCATTGACGCAAAGCAATGGCAGCTTGGTCGCATAGTTCGTCTTCGTACTGCTGGTATGGAAGACATTTCAATTGGGTAAGCTGAGGCTTGCTTTTCTCTCATAAACCTTTATTGTTACAATATAAGGAGATTGGTATATGTCATTTTCAAGTCTAATGTCTATTGATGAAGATTGGCCCGCTACGTTCCCTAATATACAGGTCGCAGAAGATGATTCATTGTTTAATGTAGACTTGGATATTATTGCTCTAAGCTGTGTTGCTAAGAGACTAAAAATGCCCATCAGCCCGGATAGCATGGGAAACCCAGCAAAGCATATTAGAGCAGAAGATTATCTAGAGTCCAAAGCTATTCGCACCTTCTATAACGGTAAGCTCACCGTTGCACAGTTGCGTGGAGACAATATCACTAACTTTAGGCGAGACCTAATTAGGCTACTGAACACTCCCATGAATGAGGATGGTAACTATTCCTATCCCAAAAAGTTCATTGGCATGATCTATAAACTGCCATACTTCTATGAGTATGACCGTTCATTGATTGATGACGTATTCGGCAGTGAATACCATGATATTTTAAAGTCAATCCCAAACCATAATAATAAGGCAAATGTTTCGCTTACTTTC
>Ga0208378_1000048_pt1 | contig 45482 bp, 56 predicted proteins | sample CryBogCBE24Aug09_FD_184556 | JGI IMG/M metagenome (GOLD analysis project Ga0208378, IMG submission 184556) | Freshwater microbial communities from Crystal Bog, Wisconsin, USA - CBE24Aug09 (SPAdes) (version 2) | ecosystem: Environmental > Aquatic > Freshwater > Lake | place: Crystal Bog...
GTACAGGAGATTCATATCCTGATGTGGCTGGGTACGGCTCGCGGTGGACATTTGATACAAGCGGTGCATTAACCTTACCTAACAGTACTTTAAGTGGTACGTTAGTATTTCCTGATGGTTCAATACAAACCACAGCTTATACGGGAGTTAATAATTTTACTAACCCAATCGCAATCGGTACAGGTGCAGGAATCACATCTCAGGCTGCAGATTCAGTCGCTATTGGTTTACAAGCTGGTAATACAGATCAGCATACTGATTCAGTTGCTATTGGTACGTATGCTGGTAATGCAGGTCAACTTGATCAAGCAGTTGCTATTGGCAATCACGCAGGCGCAACCGATCAAGGCAGACATGCTATTGCTATCGGTAGATTTGCTGGTCATTACCAACAAGGTAATAACGCTATCGCTATTGGTCATTATGCCGGTGGTTCAGAAAGTGATTATCCTTATCAGGTTGATAATAGTATTGTTATTAATGCAACAGGTAATGTTACCCCCGCATTAAGCAGTGGTTTCTTTGTAAAACCAGTACGCAACGATACAGACTCTGTTACAAATGCTGTGTATTATAATACGTCTACAGCAGAAATTACATACGGGCCTGCAGGTGGAACGGGTTCTTCAGGTTATAGTGGAGTTTCTGGTATATCTGGTTTTTCTGGTGTGAAAGGCCCGACAGGCACTTCAGGTTATAGTGGTATAAGCGGTGGTACTGGTATTTCTGGTTATAGTGGTGTTCAAGGTGCGCAGGGAGCACAAGGTGCACAGGGAGCAAATGGTAACAATGGAGCATCTGGCTATTCGGGTGTAGCTGGTTCTGTAGGAGCTCAAGGCGCTGCCGGCACTTCAGGTTATTCCGGCTTTAGTGGGGCTGCTGGTACCACAGGCTATAGTGGGTACTCAGGACCTACAGGCGCTCAAGGCACTTCTGGTTATAGTGGTCCTGCAGGTAATCCTGCTCCAGTACCTTATTTAAGAGGTAGTAGAAACACCAGACAGGCAATAGCATTAAGCGGTGCTGTAGTGTTTAATACTGCTGACGCCGATCTTGGTCAAGGCTACATTTCACTCAACACTTCTACTGGTGTTATTACATTATCTGCTGGTTACACATATTCATTAAGAGCTGAAGTACCTGCTGTTTCTGCTAGTGCTGGTGGCGGTCAAGTTGCTTTTGGTTGGGTTAATACTACAACAGGTACGCAAATAGGTAGTGTAAGTCCGATATACGGTTCTACAAGTAATGCTGCGTATTTAGCACTTGGTGGTGTTGCTGCAGCTATTATTACTCCAGGTACAACCACTAATGTATCTTTACAGCTATTAAACAATAGCGCTGGTAATGTGGGTATTAATGGTAATACAGATTTCCCGGTAAATACTAACCCTTGGTTCGAAATACAGGTAGCTGGTCAAGGTGGTATATCTGGTTTTTCTGGTAACAGTACTTCTGGTTATTCTGGTTTTTCTGGTACTAACGGAACGAGCGGTTATTCTGGCGGGGCAGGTATAGGTGGTGTTGTAACCACTACAACTAAATTACTTGATACCGCTAGTGGTCCTGCTTCTAATTGGACAGCAAGTTATACTGCATCAGGCGGGGCTATTGTAGTTACCGCGTTTCCTACAGCTTGGAAAGCAACAGGTCTTGGAGTGGCCGGACTTGCATTAACAAGAGACGGGGTAATAGTTGAAACGACTTCGTATTTCTGGAATATTAATAACACTCACTTAACATTACCACCAATGGTGTATACTTCACCAAATGAAACAGGCACTCATACTTGGGCAGTATCTGCTGGACCAGGTATAACAACAGATTTTTATGACAACTGTACAATAGTTGTACAAGAAAGTACATACAGTAATTTTAGAGGTATATCAGGTTTCTCTGGTATAAGCGGTTTTAGTGGCAATAGTACTTCTGGATATTCTGGTATATCAGGCTTTAGCGGTATTTCAGGAGTAAGAGGGTCAGTGTGGTACACAGGTTCAAGTAACCCATTAGGTAGTATACCCGGGTTACAAGATATGGATATGTACTATCAAACCAGTAATGGACAGATATGGCAATATAGTGCTGGTACTGCAACCTGGTATAGTATTTCAAATGTTAGCGGTATATCAGGCTTTTCCGGTATAAGTGGTTATTCTGGTTTTAGTGGCCCTGGCGCCAATCAAACACTTAATACGACAAGTAATGTAACATTTCAGAGTGTATCCGCCTCGAGTATAACAGTAACTAACCCAATAACATCTCCAACGGTTTCTAGCTCATATGTTACTGTGGCTACGTTGAGCGGAGACATAACCACCCCGGCCGGTTCAGATGTATTGATGCCTTGGCAAACAGTTGTAGCCGATCCTAACAGTTGGTTAAATACTTCAACATATTGTTTCACACCAACAATACCTGGTTTTTATCACGTAGAGTTTCAAGTTTGGTGGCGTGCTGCATCTCCTGCTAATGCTTGGGGTCAGAATAATTTACAAATTAGAAAAAATGGTTCTACTCAAGCCATAACACAGACAAACCCACTATCGGGTAATGGTTACAGTCAGATTACATCAAAAGTTATATACTTAAACGGCTCTGGAGATTATTTAGACTTTACTGCTTATAGTAATCAATCTGGTGGGCAAGGTATACAGTATGGTGGTGGTGTGGGTCAAGGCACATACTTTAGTGTGTTCTTAATAAGTAGATAATAGTACTGGCATTTTAATAAATCCAGTATATAATAACAACCTACAGTGTAAATATTAACAATGGCTCAGCAACCTCAAAACTATTTCAGTAAAGCGTTTAACAATTTCGTTAATAAGCTGCCATACACCGGCAACTCTACAGTTATAGATAATATTGCTGAGATTAATCCAAAGTTTGAAACTTTTTATAAAATAGGTAGCACTCAACAAGAAAGAAACTTAAGACAAGCAGTTTCCGTTGTACAAGATCCTAATAACCCTCAAAGCAACTTAAACGGGGTTATTATTGATAAAGGTTACCATGACTATCTTTATGCCTTAATTGATACTGATAAAGCAAAGAGAGTAGCTGATTACCGTATTATGGCTTCTTATGCAGAAATCAGTCATGCATTAGATGAAATCTGTGATGAAGCTTTAGTAAAAGACGATAAAGGCAAATACGGAGTATTGCTTTTAAGTGAAAAACTAGAAGAGAGTCAAAAGAAAGAACTTCAAAAGAATTACGATTATGTAATGGACTTATTCAACCTTGATAGCAAGGGGTGGGAGTATTTTAGAACTCTTTTGATAGATGCAGAAATATTTTTAGAAAACGTAATTAACGAAGATAATAAAGAAGCTGGTGTTATTAGTTTAGTACAAATACCAACTGAACATATTAACCCTATTTATGATAATGTTCAAAACATGATCATTAAAGGTTACTTGCTTCGTAAGCCAGTACCTAAGGATGATAAGGGTGGTGGTATGAACGTTAATAGTAGAGGTCCTTCTGGTGGTCCAAAGAAAGATGGTATGGAGCTTATACCTCTTGAACGTCATCAAGTAACTTATTTCCATTCTCACACTTGGAACGAAAACAAAACGATTCGTTTACCTTACCTTGAGGTGGCTCGTCGTGCATATAAACAACTAAGCTTGATTGAAGATAGTATTGTTGTTTATCGTTTAGTTCGTGCACCAGAGCGTTTAGCTTTTTATGTTGACGTTGGTAATATGCCTGCTGCAAAAGCAGAAGCATACTTAAAACGTTTAATGCAAAACTATTGGTCAAAACGTACCTACGATTCTGATCAAGGTGGTAGTGTTAACGTTTACGATCCACAGTCAATGTTAGATAGTTATTGGTTTGCTCGTCGCAACGGACAAGACGGTACGGAAGTAAAGACTTTAAATGGTGGTCAAAACTTAGGTAAGCTAGACGACTTAAACTACTTTGTAAACAAACTATATAAAGCATTACGGGTACCTGCAAGCAGATTAAACCCAGATACAAAGTTTGCAGATGGTGGTGAAATTTTGCGTGAAGAGTTAAAGTTTGCTAAACTAATCATTAGATTACAAAGACATTTTTCTACCACTATTAAAGACACTTTTATTACTCACCTCAAACTTAAAGGTTTGTGGAAAGAGTATCAGTTAAGAGAGAATGATATAAACGTTACTCTCAACCCGCCTTCACATTTCTCAGCTGTTAGAGATCAACAGTTACTACAGATTAGATTTGATAACGTAAAACAAGCCACTGCAACAGATAATCTAGTATCTAGATCGTATGCCTTAAAGAAGTATATGAACTGGACTGATGATGAATTACTTGCTAATAGAGAATGGCAGCGTAAGGATGCTGCTTTAACCTTTGAGTTAGATAAGATTGCTACACTTGGTAAGAACTGGGAAGAAGCCTTAACTCAAGGTGGTCAACCTGGTGCTGGTGCTCCTCCAGGTGGTGGTGGTGGCGGAATCGGTCCTGGTGCTGGTGCAGCTCCTGGTTTTGGTCCTGGACCTGGTGGTGGAGCGCCTGAAGCTGGTGGAGAAGAAGGTGCAGCGCCTGGTGCTGGAGCCGCTCCTGCTGCTGGGGCAGCCGGTGGTGCTGGTGGAAGTGCTTTACCTCCAGAATAATTAACCTAAGAAGAACAGTGGAGGTTCTTGAACCTCTGAATGACCACTCTTTAGCTCATCTTCAAGAGCTTTCTTTTCTTCTTTACCTTGATTCATTAACTCTTGGTACTGTATAGTACCGCTACCGAATAGCTGTGTACCGCCAAACTTACCACGAGTATTGGCAATGGAAATCTTCATTAGTGCTTTAGCGTATTCCATTACCCAACGTTCCTTGACTAGATCTTTAATAGGTCTTTCAAGATAAACACCAATAGCACCAAAATAGCGAGCAGATTTGTTTAAAGTAGGATCAGGTGTAATGCGTAGTACTTGTGTGCGTGGGTCAAACCGGCAGTACTGTTTCATAGCAAATAACTTTTCACGGGTCTTTAACCAGTCTTTTAATACGTGCCAAGTTATTAAGTCAAATGCTTTACTACCTAAAGAGTATGCAAAATGCATTTGTTGCGCCATTGATTGTTCAATAGTAAACAACGTATTAACACCTTCATTAGTACCTTCCTGGAAGTTATAAATGTCTATAACCTTTCTATAATCATTTAAATCATAATCCCAACCAGTTTGAAATGTAGAAGTAGCTGATGAAAGCTCTGGTGTATAGTTAATAAGAGTGTCAAGCTTGATACCTTGACCACCAGTATACAAGTTAGAATCAAATATTAATATTTCTTCTGTACCAGGTGTAAAGCGTGTAAAAACTTCTATAGCATACGCAATCATGTCATATGCAGCTACACACGCTATTTCAAGATTAATAAGAGGTGCACCTAACTGAAAGAAAATACGTTCAGCTAGCATATCATAACTCTTAATACGATTGTTTAAGTTAGTAGATAAAAATGCTGCTGGTCCAACCACTGGTTCAGCGCTTGGTGCAACAAAACGGTTTTGGGAAAAAGTGTACGAACTACCTGGTTGTGCATTTGACTGATCTATTTGTACAGTTACGTAAACGTTATTCTGTCCAGACAAGCCTTGTACTCTGCCGTTATTAACTCCGTTACCGTTTACATACCATCCAAGTTGTACATCATTAATACTAGGGGTTTGATTAATCGGAAAAGAACTACCAGACAAAGGAAACCCGGTTGGGCTATACACACCTATAATGTTACCCGGTGTAGAGTTAACATCTGTATAAGCTGGGGTTGGATAGTATGGATACGCCATACCTATACTTAGGACGACTTAAGCACTGGTAACACTATCTTTAACACTTCTTCTGCACTTAGAAATGCTTCATCATTAGGTACTACATTCCACCAAAATCCGAATTGGTCAGGACGTAAATACTTGCGATCTTTAAGGATATTGGTATTTTGTTTATAACCGTATATCTTTGGATCAGACAAACCAAACATTATAAAACCATTAGGTATTTTGTAATAAGTTGCAAAGTGTTGGAAAAAGTTATCTACTGAAAACCAAGCATTACACCCTTTAATAAGGTCTAGTAACTCTTGTGGTGGTAGATTATGCTTAATCGTGGTTACACCCTTTAGTAGCTTCTCTCCCGCCACTCCAATCTGTACTATCTCTATATCAGGTATTTCTTGTTTAAGTAAAGTTATTAACTGCTCCCAATAAGGATAGTTTTTAGGGTTAGTACCGTTATGACCGGCACAAAGTTTTTCTTTAGGAAGCTTTTGGGAATATGGGCTAATGACTATTTTCATAGATATACCTTTCTCATTGCATCAACTAGTTCGTTTTTCCAGTTTGTTTCAAACATGTACTTGTAAACGTTTTGAGATTCTTGATTAACAAATGGAGCTGCATCTACTAAAGAGCATAGTATAATGTTTTCGTCTTTAATGTCCCAGAAACAATCTGGCCAACAACAACCAATAACAATTTTATGCCCTTTATACTTTTTAAGTATGTCTGGTAGTAGTTGTTTAAATGCATAATGATCTCCTCTACCACTATCCAAGAAAAAGAACTTGTATTTGCTTGGCTTAATCTTCCATTCTTCTAGTTTGCCACGGAAACGGTTTTCATCGTTAACTAACATCTTATCATCTCTCTCACTACGTATACCACCAGTTTGATAATGGAAATGCCATGTAGTTAAGCCAAGCACCGCCACCAACTTCCACCCAGCTTTAAACATTTCATATGTAAAAATAGTTTCTTCTCTGTGACCTTTTCTAGAAAGACCTAAATCGTAACCATGTGTGGCAGCCGCTACTCTATATAAAAAGGTACTACCTTGCAAGTGTTCTACTTCTTTAAGTGTAATACCTTTCCTTAGATTCCATTGTTCATTTACACCCAAATAAATGTCATCCATTTTATTTGAAGCAAGCGAGTTACCTAATGGATTTTTTGGGTCTACTATTGACGGACCAACAGCCCCTATCTTTGAATCAGATGTAATAGTTTTATAAAGTGTTTCTAAAGTATCCGGAAGTAATATATTATCATCATCAATACGCCACAAGAAAGGCGTTTCACAAGTCTTTCGTGCAGTTTCATGATTGTATATCTGCCCTGACCTTGCTCCAGGTATCCAATACCACTGGATATTTGACAGTGATAATGCACTCAACATATTGTTAAGTACATCATTTTTACGTGGATCGTCAAAACTATCATTATCATCGTATATTACGACTTTAGCAGGTTTAGCGTTTTGACTTAATAAAGACTGCAACACTAGTGGTAAAGTAGTAGCAGAACGTCCGCGAGTTGAAATTGTTGCTGTTACGTCGCTTAAAATCATTTAGTATATTTTATGCTAACTCTTTAAAAATACAAGAGCTTACATAGTTTTTTTATACCATTGGCATAAGTATAGTTAATGTTTTACAAACTTATAACTCAGACCCCCATCACCGAGGGCCTAGATTATTTAATCGAAGAGGGCAACAAAGACAAGCCAGCCAATGTTTACGTATCTGGTGTTTATATGGTAGCGGAAGAAAAAAACCGTAACAACCGTATTTATAGCCGCGAAGAAATGGCTCGTGAAGTAGAACGTTACAATAATGAATTTGTTAAAACAAACAGAGCTTTAGGTGAACTTGAACACCCAAACAGCGCTAATGTTAGCAGCGAAAGAGCATGCCATTTGATTACTGAACTCCGTATGGAAGGTAATGTAGTAAGAGGTAAAAGCAAGGTACTACGCACTCCACTAGGAGAAATCATGAGATCTCTAGTTATGGATGGTGTTAAAATGGGCATGAGCTCGAGAGCTTTAGGAACAGTAGAAGACAGAGACGGTACCAACTATGTAAGCAATATGAAGCTTATTACTGTTGATGCTGTTGCTGATCCTTCTGCTCCAGGTGCATTTGTTAACGGTATTCTTGAATCCAAAAACTTTATTATCAAGCAAGATGGACGATATGAAGAGTGTTACGATAGTTTCGAAAACAAACTTAGCTCATTACCTAAGAAGGATGTAGATCTTTACTTAAGAGAGCATATCATCCACTTTATTAACTCCCTTAAATAATATGAACGAAAAAGATCAAATCAAACGCTTTATTAGTCACATAGTGGATAACAACTACGCAGCTGCTAATTCATCTTTACAATCAGTTGTTAACGAAAAACTCAAAGAACGCATTAAAAAAGCGGATTCTGAGTTGGTAAACAAAACACCCAAAAAATCCTAATAATAACATCAATTTTACTAAATATTTAATACGATATGAGCCAAGACATTCAAACAATTCTTAAAGAGGCAACCAAAGACCTCTTATCCGAGGAATCGCTAAAAGCAGTTTCAGAAGCTGTTCAAACGAAAGTTAACCTCGCTGTTGAAGCTGCCCTTGTACAACAAGACGAGGAGTACTCAACTAAACTTGAAAAAGTTTTAGAAGCTATTGATGCTGATCATACAGCAAAGCTTGAAAAAATCGTGACTCGTATCGATGAGACTCACGCAGCTCAATTTGCCACAGCAATGAAGAAGCTTGATGATGACACTACCGGTAAACTCAAGAATGTTATTAAGATGTATGAAAGCCAAATCAAGAAAAACGCTGACTACTTCAAGAACACAGTGGTAGAAAACGTTTCTTCTTACTTAGAACTTTATCTTGACAAAGCTATTCCAGCACAACAGATTCAAGAAGCTACACAAAACACTCGTAACTCAAAGATCGTTGATGAGATTAAGCGTTTAGTAAGCTTAGATGAAACATTTATTAATGAAAGCGTGAAAGAAGCTTTATTAGATGGTAAAAAGCAAATTGACGAAGCTAATGCTAAAGCTGCTGCAGCACAAAAGAGCGCTCAACTGTTAAATGAAAAAGTTGAAGCATTACAAGCTAATCTATTATTAGAAAAGAAAGCAGCTACTTTACCTGCTAACAAAAAGAACTACGTAACACGTGTTCTAGCAGAAAAGAGTACACAATACATTAATGAGAACTTTGACTATGTAGTTAATATGTTTGATAAGAAAGAAGAAGAAAATCTTCAAACTCTTAAAGAATCCACAAAGCCAAAATCACAAGGTATTGATGTATTAGTTACAGAAAACAAAAAGCAAGTATCCAAGTCCTTTACATCTGCAAGTGATGATGGAGACAAGTACGTAGCTGAGTCTTATGTATCGTTACTTAAGAACAGACTTGCTTAATAAATAAATCAGATTTTTATCCAAAAGCCCGAGAAATCGGGCTTTTTTTTGTAAGTATATCTACACGTTGAAGTACTGTTAAGTACTTGAGGTATTGTTAGTTAAAAATTATTTAGTTATGAAACAAATTAAACCTTCACAATCATACATCGATCGTGATCGCGCTGGCCAACTTTTAAAGAAGTGGGCACCATTGCTCGACCACTCCGATGATAATACTCCAGAAATCGTAAACGAACACACTCGTTTGAACACAGCTATCCTTCTTGAAAATCAAGAAAAGTGGTGCTTTGAAGCAGCTAACGTCGCTGGCAATGCTGGCGTATTCGGCACGCTACAAGGTAACCCTGGTCAAGGCGGTCTTCAATCAAGTGACTTCTACGCACAAGGTGATGCTCGTCTACCAAAGATCCTCATTCCGATGATCCGCCGTACCTTCCCAGAATTGATCACAAACGAAATCGTTGGTGTTCAACCTATGAGTGGTCCAGTTGGTCTAGCTTTTGCATTACGTTATAAATACGATGCAGATCCACTCGGAAATACACAAGTTGACAACGGCGGCGGCTATAGCCAATCAGCTCAAGGTCAACAAGGATGGACACATGCTTCAGATGGTAATGAAGTAGGTTGGAACTATCTCAATACTCGCTTCACGGGTATTTCTTCAACGTTCCTTTCTGGTAACGCTGACTTCAACGTATTACCAACAGATGGTGGTATTGCACAATTCTTAAGCAATTTTGAATTAACAAGCAACATCCCACAGATGGTTGTAAGCTTCGAAAAGACAGCAGTTGAAGCTGGTACACGTCGTTTAGCAGCTCGTTGGTCCGTTGAACTTGAGCAAGATCTCAAGAACATGAACGGTATCGACATTGACAATGAATTAACGAACGCTATGTCGTACGAAATTCAAGCTGAAATCGACCGTGAAATGGTAATCCGTATGTGCCAAGTTGCTCTCAACGCTGGTGCAGGCCAAGGTTATTCATTCTGGAACGCAGCTTCAGCTGATGGCCGTTGGTTAGGTGAACGTAACCGTGACTTCTTTGCACGTGTTATTGTTGAAGCTAACCGTGTTGCTATCCGCAATCGCCGTGGCGCAGCAAACTTCATCATTGCAACACCTCGTGTTTGCGCAATGTTTGAAATGCTTCCTGAGTTCCAATGGTTCTCAGTTAACGGTAACGTAAACACACAACCAGTTGGTATTGCTAAAGTTGGTACAGTCGGTGGTCGTTTCACGATCTACCGTGATACACGTACAGAAGCACAATATCAGACAAATCAACGTGGTACAATACTTGAGTACGCTTTATTAGGCTACAAGGGTGCTGAATACTATGATACTGGTATTGTTTACTGCCCATATATTCCAGTGTTAGTACAACGTACAATCGGACCTAACGATTTCAGCCCACGCGTTGGTTTAATGACCCGTTATGGCGTTATTGACCACATCTTCGGTGCTGCGTTATACTATCACCTCATCATCGTTTCCGGCCTCGGTCAGGCATTCGTTCCTGGTACCGCTGCAACAATGCTGTAATAAGTATTGTAACGGTAAAACGTTTAAAACTAAGAACCCGACTAGCAATAGTCGGGTTTCTTTTTGTTAATTTTCTATAAAGTTTAGTATTTTGTTGATAAGATTATCTAACTCTCTCTGATACACCCCGGGACGATTGTTAACATTATGAACAAATCTATCTTGGTTTTTAATACAATATTGTTTTATATCTTCTAAAGAGTAGTTGCACAGTCTATGTAGTTCTCCATATACTGCTGACATTTTTAATAAAGGATCTGTTACCTTATCGTATGAATGATCAATAAAATCATCAAACATATCAAACCCACAATCTCTTAAATACTGTACATGCCCGTCTACTGTAAAGAATAGAGGTAACTGGTGCATGCAAAAAGCTTTAATAGTTTTTTCAGTTACAAATACTCTATTCCAATGAAAAGGATACTTGAAGCCGTCAGTATTTGACCAATATTGATTGTTGTACGTAAAGTAAGACGATTCTGTAACAACATGTATTAAAGCATTTTTTCCTAAACTATTATACTGCCTGAAATGCACTGCAGGGTCATTCGGATCTCCAATCAAATCAATTTTTATTTCCTTTAAACCTACATCGTGAGAAGGATCTTTACTTATACTGTTAAGGGTAACTATTCCTTTCTTATCTAGTCCTGATGAAACTAACAACTTAACTAATGCTGTTCTAGTTTTGCGGGGTTGTCGGTTTAAACAAGCATAATATTGATCTCTTTCATTAAACGGTACAGGGTTAAACCCGGTACTTTCTTGTATTGATGCTGAAAAAAAAGTTGATGCAGTAATATGTCTTGGATGGTAAGAATCCTTACCAGAATCTATATAAATAGCATTTTCGTAAGTCTGTAAAAGGTATAATATATGTTCTTTAAAAGGAGCTTCCTGTATTGCTGAAAAAATAAACTTAATATTCTTTTCATTATGTTTATCAACGCATTTTTTTATTACTTCTTCCCACTTATCTACTGTACCTTCTCTAGTTACTTCAAGATAGACTACTTGTACGTTTTTTTCAACGCTGTGTGTTTTTACACGTTCTAATAATATACCGCTTAGTATAGTACCGTCATAACTATAATCTATTAAGTTTACTGGCATATTAGCTTTCTAATAAGATTTTAATTTTATTGAGAGCTGTATCAAGCTCCTTAGCATATACTATATCACAGTTATTTACATTATATAAAAATCTTTCTTTGTTCTTTTCACAATACGCTCTTATTTCATCTATTGTATATTCATTACACAATCTATATAGTTCGCCAAATACAGCTGTTGTTTTTAAAAGCGGATCGGTTATACTATCATAAGAATGATTAATAAAATCTTCAAATAAATCAAATCCATTATCTTTTAAATATTGTACGTGTCCGTCGACAGTAAGAAATAAAGGTAACTGATGCATAATAAATGATTTAACGGTTTTTTCTGTTACAAATACTCTATTCCATGGATTAACATATGTGGGGTCTGTATTATAAAAAAAAGACGTCTCATTAATCATATTAATAAGAGCGTTGTCTCCTAAGTTATTAAAAATAGGTGAAATAGCTAAAGACACTTTAAACTTTTCATTATTACTTAAATCAATAGTAACAGGAGACATTACTTTGTCGCCTTGATTATAAAGCTTGTAACCATAACCAGGTGGTGGAACCTGATTACCTGCGGTGCTTGTTATTTGATGGTTTAAAGTTATTATACCTTTACTATTTAAACCAGTAATATGTAATAACTTGACAAACGCTGTTCTGTGTATTTTGTACTTTCGGTTTAAGCATACAAAATATTTGTCCCTATCGAAAAAAGGTATAGGTGTAAAATCTTTATTTTGCTCTCTAATATTTGCTTCAGCTCTTATTTTAAAACTAAAAAAGTAAGACAAGTTTACATGTCTTGTATGAAAAGAATCTATTCCAGAATCAATATAAATAACGTTCTCGTCAAAGTTGATTACTCTTAACACATCTGTTTTAAATGGTGCTTCCCCTACCCCGGATATTATATACTTAACCCCTATTCGCTGATTTTTCTTTATAAAGTTTATAGCATCTGTTGCCCAATCTAGACCACCATTAAACTTTATATGGTAAAATACCGCATCAATATCTTTAACATCTAACATAGATATTCTCCATTTTATATCGAGTTTTTCTGCGTTAGTGTCTATATATCTTATAGGCATATCCGTACTTATAAATAATACCTTTACATGCAAGTTTGTTAAATAAAAGCATATATTATTCTTGTTTTTGGGTAAATATAAACAGATGAGTAAGAAAAAACGCCTGCAAAAACAGAAGTTAGCTCAACAAAGTCAAAATAATACACCTGCTACTAAAGACAAGAGTCTTTTAGTACATCAGGCCGATAAGTTAGAAAGACCGGTACAGATTCGACAAAGGCCGGATTTAACAAACAGGCAAAAAGAGTTTCTTAAGTTAGCTTTAGATAATCACACTAAGATTGTTTTTATTACTGGCCCTTCTGGTAGTAGCAAGAGCTTTCTAGCAACATTGGTTGCTTTGGAATTACTAAACCTAAAAAAGGTTTCTGACTTAATATATATTCGTAGTATAGTTGAGAGCTCAGATAATAAAATGGGATATCTTCCGGGCGACGCTAATGAAAAACTGACACCCTATCTTGAACCATTAATGGAAAAGCTTGATGAACTACTCTGTAAAGCTGATATTAACATGTTAATGAAAGAAGGACGGGTAGACGGTAAACCAACAGGATATCTTCGCGGTCTTTCTTGGAACGCTAAAGCTATTATTATGGACGAAGCTCAAAACAGCACGTTCAAAGAGCTCACAACTTTATTAACACGTGTAGGTCAGTTCAGTAAACTATTTATCTGCGGAGACCCGATGCAATCCGACATTAACGGTAAGTCTGGGTTTGAGAAAATGTGCAATGTTTTTAATGACGCTGAAAGCCGAGATAAAGGTATCCATGTTTTTACGTTAACAGAAGCAGATATTGTACGCAGTGAAATTGTACGATACATTGTAAAAAAATTAGAATTATATAATAAGAAAAACTAACTTTTGTAACTCAGTCCAGCGCACTGGCGAGAAAAAAATATTTTTTTTCTTATAGATAAAAACGTAAAAACGTTTACAATACGTAAATAATATTCCCTGTAACTAAAACTATGATATTCGACGAACAAATCTCTCGTAAACCTAATCGCTATCCTTGGACAGAGGAATTTATCGAATCCATGCATAATGGTTTTTGGACTCACAAGGAGTTTAGTTTTAAATCAGACGTACAACAGTTTAAAGTTAAGTTAAATGATCAAGAAAGAGAGATTATCATCCGTACTTTATCCGCTATCGGTCAAATCGAGGTAGCGGTAAAAACGTTCTGGGCTAAGCTTGGGGAAAACTTGCCACACCCTTCATTACAAGACTTAGGTTATGTAATGGCTAATACAGAGGTGATTCATAACAATGCTTATGAAAGACTACTCACTGTACTCGGTCTTGAAGATATATTTGAAGAGAACCTTAAACTGGAATGGATACAAGGTCGTGTAAAGTATCTTAAAAAGTACACACACCGTTATTATAAAGACTCGAAGAAGCAGTACCTCTACGCTCTTATACTTTTTACGTTATTCGTAGAGAACGTTTCATTGATGAGTCAGTTCTATATTATTAACTGGTTTGCACGCAACAAGAACGTACTCAAAGATACTGACCAGCAAGTCAAGTATACCCGTAATGAAGAACATATTCATGCACTAGTTGGCATAAAGATTGTTAATACCATTAGAGAAGAGTACCCAGAGCTTTTTGATAAAGAGCTTGAAGAGAGAGTTCTTGCCGAGGCTAAAGAAGCATACGAAAGCGAAGCAAAGATTATCGATTGGATGGTTAACGGTATTAAGGAAGACGGATTAACTGCGGCTCATCTTAAAGAGTTTGTAAAAGACCGTATCAATGAATCTCTCAGAGGTATTGGCTTCCCAGAGGTGTATGAAACGGATTCTAAGCTTCTCAAAGATATTTCCTGGTTTAACGAAGAATTACTTGGTAACAATATGACCGATTTCTTCCATTCTCGTCCTGTGGAGTACTCTAAAAAGTCACAAAGCTTTTCAGAAGACGATTTATTTTAATAAAAAGTATAGTATAATATATAAAAATGAGTAACAAAAACATTTACTGGCTGAATAGCGACTCTCGCAAGTTCCTTGAACGCGGTTATCTCCTAGACGGAGAGACTGCTGAAAAGCGTATAAGAGATATAGCTGAGACAGCTGAAGATTACCTCAAGTTAAAAGGCTTTGCAGATAAGTTTGAAAGCTATATGCATCAAGGCTTCTATTCCTTGGCTTCTCCTATTTGGTCAAACTTTGGCCGTAATCGCGGTTTACCTATCTCGTGCTTCGGTTCGTATATTGACGATGATATGGATGCTATTCTGTATAAGATTTCAGAAATAGGTACTATGTCAAAAGCAGGCGGCGGTACATCAGCTTACTTTGGTAAAATTCGCCCTCGCGGTGCACCTATCTCATCTGGTGGTGAATCTACTGGTGTACATCATCAGTTAACAGTATTTGAATCTTTAACGGATTACATTTCACAAGGTAATGTACGTAGAGGTTCTTTTGCTGCATACCTACCCATTGACCATAAAGACATAGAAGAGTTTTTAAAGATCAGAGGTGAAGGTGATGATATTCAAAACCTTTCTATCGGTGTTTGTGTAACTGATGAATGGTTGAAGTCTATGCTTGACGGTGATAAGGAAAAACGTCGCATCTGGGGCTTAGTTATAAAGAAGCGCTTTGAATCTGGTTATCCTTATATCTTTTTTACTGATAACGCTAATAACCAGGCACCACAAGTATACAAAGATAAGAACATTAAGATTAACCAAAGCAACCTTTGTACGGAGATTATGTTATCAAACGACAATGAAGAATCGTTTGTTTGTGATTTGTCATCTCTTAACTTTGAACAGTGGGACAACTGGAAGAACACTGATGCAGTAGAAACATTAGTATACTTCCTCGATGCTGTAATGACCGAGTTCATTAATAAGACTGAGAAGATGAAGTTTATGGTACACCCAAGAAACTTCGCTATTAATCAGCGTGCACTTGGTATTGGTGCTCTTGGTTGGCATACATATCTTCAATCTAAGATGATTGGGTTTGAGACAATGGAAGCAAAGCTGCTCAATACTCAAATATGGAGTTTTGTTCGTAAGAAAGCAGATGCTGCTACCGCACAAATGGCTGTAGAGTACGGTGAACCACCTCTACTTAAAGGTTATGGCCGTCGTAATGTAACTACACTTGCTGTAGCACCTACCACCTCTAGTTCGTTTATTCTCGGCCAAGCTTCGCCTTCAGTTGAGCCTCTTAACTCTAACTACTTTGTGAAAGACTTAGCTAAAGGTAAGTTTACGTATAAGAACCCTTATCTAGAAGCTTTACTTGAAACAAAGAAAAAGAATACTGAAGGTGTTTGGAAGTCTATACTTGTAAAGGGTGGCTCGGTACAGCATCTTGAGTTTCTTACTATAGAAGAAAAAGCTGTGTTCAAGACATTCGGCGAAATTAGTCAAAAGGAAATAGTAATTCAAGCTGCGGCTCGCCAAAAGTACATTGATCAAGGTCAATCATTAAACTTAATGATTCCACCTAACACCAAGCCAAAAGACGTTAACGAACTAATAGTATTTGCTTGGGAGAACGGTATTAAGAGTCTTTACTATCAGCGTTCAGCTAACCCAGCTCAAGTACTTGCTCGTTCCATATTGACCTGCTCAACTTGTGAGGCGTAAAAAAATGTTTTGAAAAAGCTAGAGAAAACGGATAGTTGGTTAATACTGAGCCCGGGACGCACTGGTAGTTTTCTCGTGGCTACATTTATACAGGAGCTTTACTTTACATTAGGTTTAAAGTTAAAACTTGAACAACATTATGAAATTGAGTTAACAGACTTAACACCCATAAAGCCTGGAGTAATATATCATAGTCATAACTCTGAACATTTAAAAGTAACCACAGAAAATACAAACGTTGTTTATATTACTAGAAATGTTGCTGAAGCTGCTTTAAGTAACGTTATAGCTAATAAACTAAATAAATGGCATTACAATACAGTTGGAAAAACTAATCCATGGATAAGCACGTATAAAAAAGCAGTAGTAGATGAAATCGTTAAAACTATTGATGAAAGAGAAGAAAATGAAGGCAATCAAGTAGAACCGTTTAAGATAGAAATAAATGAAATATATAAAGAGATTGATAGAATAAATTTATTTCAAAATAAAGTTAACGAAATAAGCTTACCGCCAGGCGCTATAAAAATAGATTATAAAGAGTTCGAAAATGATTGGTGTGTATTATACGAAAAGTTAAATTTTAACGAATATAAAAACGTAAAAGTGTGTATACCTTTACGAAAAACGCCAAAGACAATAAAAAACCGTATAACTAATTGGGAAGAGATATCTAACATTATCAAAGGTTTAGATAACATTTAGCACTAATTTGTTGATTATAGCAAAATATATGATATAAATATTATTGCTATGAATAAACTAACTAACTACAATCCTAGCGCGTATCGTAATCCATTCTCACTCTTAGACACTGTCTTAGAGAGAGAATTTAACCATCCTTTCTTTTGGGGGGATGTTAGCCGTACAGGAGATACTGTTCGGTTTAAAGAAGGGGATGAACTCACCGTAGAGGTGGATCTTCCTGGTGTATCCAAAGATAAAACAAATGTTACTGTAGAAGGTAGAGTGGTAACGATTGAAGGCACTCGTAAAGTGATCCATAAAGGCGGCACACAAGAAGAGACCTTTAGTCGTAGCTTTAACGTCGGTAACTCGTTTAACTTGGATAAAGCTAAAGCTGTTCAACAAGACGGTGTTCTTACATTAACATTCCCGAAAAACAAAGTAGAGAATGGTGGTAAGAAAGTTATTGATATTAACTAAACAAATATAAAGGTAAATAAATGAAACCACAGGGGAGGAATAGATCTTCCCCTGTGCTTGTATAAGTAGGGGTATGAGAGAACGAGACGACTTAGCGGTTATTATATGCCACTTTAATTGGTGTGGGTATAGAAGAACTGATCAAAACCTATTTAGATTTTTACGACAAATGGCGTCTCTGGGTATAGAGGTATACGGAGCTGAAGCCTCCTTAACTGGAGAATTTGTAACTCAAGGCCTTGAAAACTGGAAGCATATTAAAGCTAAGAGAGAAAACGTTTGTGTACAAGAAGAAGCATTACTTAATATTGCAGAAACTTTAGTACCAGAAAAATATACTAAGTTAGCCTGGATAGATCATGATATATTATTCATGAACCCTAACTGGTATGATGTTGCCTCTCTTGCATTGGATGAAGTTAATATTATACAGTTGTTTGAAGACTGTTATTGGACAGATAGCCGTGGTAAAGCATTTTTAGGTGCAAAATCTATGCTTAGTATAGGAGAGTTAACAGAAGAATTAGTTGATACACGTAAGCCTATTATACCTGGTTATGGAGCTGGTCCACAAACAGGTTTTGCATATGCAGCAAGAAGAGAGCTATGGCAAGAGGGTGGTAAGCTTTGGCCGTATAACTTTTGGACTGGAGGCGATAGAGCTCAACTATTTGGTATTGTAAGTCCACACCCTACAGAAGCTTCTTTAGTCAACTCCTACCTTAAGGACTCTCCTAACTTTGGTCCTTATTTGGAATGGAAAGAAAAGTTTTATAACTTTGCAGAAGGTAAAACTGGTTTTGTAAAAGGTACTGTTTATCATGAATACCACGGAGAGCTTGCAAATCGTGGTTACGGAACTGGTCAAAAAAGAAATAGTGAAGCAGGGTTTGACATGGAAAAAAACATCTATATAAATGAATCCGGTTTATTAGAGTTCTGTAATCCGCCGCATTGGTGGTATGAAAACATAGAACAGTATTTTAAGGATAGAAAAGAAGATACTTTTGAATCGGATAAAATAAAGATAGTAGACTTTTGAAGCATAAATATTAATATGAAAAGATTCGGATTACTATTAACAATATTTTTAACTAGCTGTACTATCGGATTAAAAACACCTGATGCATTTAGTAACAGTCCTACCACAGAAATAGGTAAGAAAGCAGTTGCTGTAGTTAAGGCTGAAGATAGTCAAAAACAAGTTGACCAGTTAGCTGAAGCTAATAAAAAAGTTGAAGCTGCTCGTCAAGAAATGGAAATGAAGTATAATGCTGCAAGAGAGCAGCTGCAAAAATCATATGATGATTTAAAGAAGAAGGACGACGAAAACTTTGCAAAGATTGGGGAATTGAACTATGGTGTATATATGGTTACTCAAGAGAAAAAGAAACAAGACATGAATACTCTTGTTGCACATTTACGCGCTAAAGAGATAATGAATCGTACCGATAAGTTAACACCAGAACAAAAAGCTGTTATTACAACAGAGATTAATAAAGAGAAAGCTTTAACTATTGATCAACTTTACACCAAATATAATGGTGCGGTTGAGTTAGCTATTGTACAAAAACAAGCTTTAGATAATGCTCAAACAGTAATCGATCAACAAGAAAGAGAAAAGGCAGCTTTAAGAGAAGCTGAAAAAGTAACACTTAATAAACTACAAGCTGAAAGAAATGCTGAAATAGAACAGATTAAAAAACAAGCTGCTGATCAGTTAGCACTAGCTAAAGCTGCTCAAAAAGCAGAACTCATTGCTTTAATGGTGAAGGCGTTAATCGGTGTCGGGATACTATTCTTAGTACTTGCTATACTTTTAAAGAATATTACAATGGGTATTGGTTCAATACTATCTCTTGGTCTAGCCTATGTTGCTGCTACTATTGAAATGTGGATAGTAGGTGCTTCTTTAGGTGGTATTGTACTAATAGCTATATTAATAGAAGTACTTAAGTCGAAGAAGAAGGCGGCTGCAGCTGCGAATCAGAAATCTCAATAACTTCATTAGTTACATTAGCGGTCTTGTTCTTAACTTTGCCGGTTAACTGTGCTATCATTTCTTCTCTGGTAGCAACTAGTATATTGGTGTTACCAGCTGGCAAGTTAAGGTAACCGTCATTCTTGAGGCGTTGTATTTCTTTTTTACCTTCTATTTCTAGTTTTTTAAGCTCTCTTGCAGTTTCAGCTTTTTGATTTTGTAAATGCATTTTGTTTACTGTTTCAATAGCTCCGGTACTAGCGGCTATTAAACTTGCTAAACTAGCCATCATTTCTGGGTCTCCGGTGGCAACAGTTAGCTTTTGTAGTTCCATTATGCTCTTTACACTATTTTGCACAAGCTCAGCTGAATGCTTTGCTACAAACTCTTTCATCTCTTCATTAGTCTTTGGGATAGTTACTTTTACTTCTTCAACCTGTGCAGAGTTCTTACTAACTAGTTCCTTATCTTCATTATTCAATCCTTCAAGAAACGAATCGATTTTATTTAATACGTCTTGATTGTTATCTGCAGTGTTATCCGGTAAAGGTGGTTGATTCACTATAATATTTATGGCAAGCGTTGATTTATCAATATTATACGTTATACTACCTCATTATGTTTCCTGTTACTATTAAATTTGTTAAAACACATGAACTAGCTGTGTTACCGAAGTTTAATCATGCTGACCCTTATACAGGGGATTCCGGTATTGATCTTACAGCTGTAGAGCAAGTCACTGTACCTGCTAAAGGTTATGCTGTAGTGCCTGTAGGTCTTAAGTTAGGTTACTTAACACCAGGCTATTGGATCCGGGTAGAGGGCCGTTCTGGTGTAGGTTTTAAGAAGCATATCTTTCCTCATTTCGGTATTATTGATAACCCTTATAGAGGAGATATGGGTATCAAGCTTTATAACTTCGGTACAGAAGACCAAACGTTTAAGGCTGGGGACAAGATTGCACAGCTTATTGTTTACCCTCTTATACAAGCCGATATTGAGTGGACAGACCAAGTAAGTGAAACTACACGTGGTGAAAAAGGTTTCGGTTCATCAGATAAATCAGCCAAAGCTGATGAAGTGTATAATAAGAAAATGGGTAGTGTTACACCAACTGAAGTTGAAATAGTAGCAGATCCAGATGGCGGCTTTTCAGTAAAACCAAAAAAGAAATAATGTCAATCAACGAACAGTTAATGAATATATGGGTAGAAAAGTATCGGCCAACTAAACTGGCCGATATGGTTTTATCTGAGTCTTTGCGTGCGTACATAGAAGAATGTAAACGTAAAGACGAAATACCTAATATGTTGCTAGTAGGTAATGCTGGTACTGGAAAGACCACATTAGCGAAAGTGATTATAAATGAAATACTAGATGCACAGTACCTTTACATTAACGCAAGCGAAAAGAACGGTATCGACGAAGTCCGTACCTCTATTCTTACATTTGCTCAAACTAAAAGCTTGGATGGCAAAATTAAGGTTATCTTTCTCGACGAGTTTGACAACTTTACTGATGCGGGTCAAAGAGCTCTGCGTAATGTTATGGAAGAATATGCCGGTAATACCCGTTTTATCCTCACTGGCAACTACCTACATCGTATTATTCAACCGATCCAATCCCGCTGTCAAGTTTTTACTGATTTTACTCCTCCTATTGGAGAATACGCTAAGCGAGTAGGTCATATACTTCGTACCGAAAAGATACAAGTGGGTAAAGATCAGATAGAAAAAATTAAAGAAGTTATTCGTTATCATTACCCAGATCTACGTAGGATTATTAACTATATTCAACGTAGCGTGGTTGATAGTGTATTGTCTATTAGTAATACGATTAATAACGAGGGATTCGCACAGGAGATCTTGGATAAAACTGTGAACAAAGAAGACCTTACGTCTATACGTAAATTCGTTATAGAGTCGGAACAAACCTTTGGAAACGACTATCCTAAGTTAATGAAAGATCTGTTTAATGCAGTATACAAGAGCTCTATTTCAGAAGATAAAAAAAGACTTGCATTGCTGCAAGTCTCTGAATATCTCTATCGAAGCGCTTTAGTAATGGATCAAGAAATTAACTTTTTTTCTTGTCTTATTGCTTTAGCTTCCGTGGTGTGAGTGTTTAGCTTTAATTTGCTCTTTTTTCTTAGCATCATGCTCTCTACCAGCTTGTTGTAAAGCTTTGAAATCAGCACCGTATTTCTTTTTACCGAGGTAAGCTTGAAGTCCGGATTCATCTTTCATTTTCATTTTAGCTTCTTTCATTGTATCGCATTTACAAACATTTTTACCGCAGATAGGACATACTTCTTCTGCAATAGGACCTGTGGTGTTAATCATTTTTTTACCACCAACCTCTATTTCATCTCCCTTTTTAGAATTATGTAAAGCGCCTGTCAATGCATTACCGCCTTCTTTTTCTGTGGATTGACTACCAGGGAAATGACCGAATACTGCTTTGTAATCCTGCCCTGCTTCGGCTGGAAACTCTCCGTCATCCATATACCACATTTTATTATCCGTTGCGGTTTTTGCTCTACGGGGATCATTATTATACTGTTTTAAATTATGAGCATAAAGATTGTGCCAGAGCTTATCTTGAAACTCTTCCCAAGACAATCCTGGTTTCATTCCAGTTAAGCAATCTTTGAAAAACGGTTTATTATAATTTGCTGGTAAAGAATTTACAAATGCATCAATCTTAGCTTCGTCATCATTTGCTACATTTTCTTCCTCAGATTGAATTGGAGGATTACCTGTTGATTGATCCCCACCATCTCGGGAACCAACACCACCGCTCATTACACCTACGTCTTCAGTAAGAATATTAAAATAAAGATCTTCTAAGAGAGCTTGTGACTCGTTAATAGTTTTGGCTTTTTGCATGCCTTTTACTTTTGGTGGTTGCATATCATTATGTTTGTTAGAGTGGGCAAGCTTTGTATTTTTTGTAGCTAACTCGTAATCGCCTTTTTCAACGCGAGTTTGCTTTTTCATTGACTTAGTTTGTTCGTTAGTTGCTTTACTTTTAAATTCTTTTTTGCCTTCAGCTGTACGGTCTCTCATATCTTTTTGACCTTCTGGTACAGGGGGTAAGTTTGCTCCGGTCTTTACTTCTTCTAAACAATCGACGGGAACCGTGACTAAGTTACGCCAAAAACCTGGAGAAACTTCTTCATAGCAATCAGCAAGACCAGCTGGTGCTTTATCTGCACCTTCAGCACTATATCTTGCACCAGCACTATAGCTGTGTAGTTTACCCACTCTAATGTTATTACCAGTACTGATAATATCTTTAACACGTTGTTTAATGTTTTCACCCAGCTGCTTAAAACTATCCATATTTTCATAGCCGGTTTTTAATTTAACCACGTCGCCTACGAGAAATCCATTGCCTTGAGTTTCGCGGTAGGCCTCCTGGAATAAAGAGTCAAACTTACTGTTTTTCATATAATGATATTACTTACTCCCTCCCTAAGTATTTTACAATGCCATCCATAAGTTTTACAGGTTTACAAAAGGTAAATGTAAGCAATAACTATACTTACTCGGATTTACATCTAGACTTTAGCAACCCTATTAATAAAGATTTAAAAGCAGATTATGATGAGGCTGCTATTAAGAACTCCATTTATTCATTATTTAACACATTACCCGGTCAAAGCTTATTAAATCCTACTTACGGATTAAACTTAGTTAAATACTTGTTTGAGCCAGTGACAGAAGACAATGCTAGAAATATAGGTAATGATATAGTTACGGGATTGTCTTTGTACGAACCAAGAGTTAAGGTATCTAATGTTAATATACGTTTAAACTCTGACGAGCAAAGTTATTACATTGAATTAAATATAATAATGCCATACCTTAATAAAGTCATTAACGTACCTGGCACCCTAACTAGAACCGGATATACTATTTTATAAAATGTCAACAACCTATACAGATGCATCAGCTCTAAACATTCAACCGAACGAATACGTTGCGTTTGATGCTACAAATCTTAGAGACTTCATGCGTACCCGCTTAACACAAAGCGGCTTGTTTACAGATCAGTATCTAGAAGGTTCTAATCTTAATGCAATAAACAGCGTTATTGCATATGCTTTCCATACGTTTATGTTTTACCTAAACAAGACTTCTTCAGAGTCTATGTTTAGTGATGCCCAGATTTACGAAAACATTAACCGTGTAGTAAAGATTATAAACTACTCCCCTATAGGCATACAAACCTCTACAGTCACGTTTGATTGCTCTGCAACAGCTGATCTACCAATAGGCTCATATACAATACCTCGTTACTCTTTTGTCAGGGTTAATAACTCACCTTATACATTTAATACAGATGTTACTTTTACAAAAACTTTATCAACCGATCAATATATACCTAATGTAGGCAATCAGGTTATAATGTATCAAGGTAAGTGGACGGAGTACCCGCTTTATATAGCTCAAGGCACAGTAAACGAAACAGTATTCGTTGCACCTGGTAGTGCGGTGTATGTAGATCACTTTAATATTGATGTATATGTACAGAGTGCTGCAACTGGTAAATGGACACAATGGATTCGTACAGAATCGTTGTACCTACAAGGGGCAACAGATACAACTTATGAAGTAAGGTATAATGAAAGTCGTAACTACGAACTTAAGTTTGGTAATGGTATAAACGGTCAAAAGTTAAACCCTAACGACGTAGTTGCAGTTTACTATCTACAGTCTTTAGGTACAGGTGGTCAAATCGCAGCTAATGCTCTAGCAGGTTTACCTGCAGTACTATACAATACTGCTCAGTTTAATACTATAAGCAATGATGTATTTAGCCCTGATTTACAGTACTTAGATGATAATAGCATCACTTACCTCAAGCTTAGTAACGCTAATCCATCTACAGCTTATACGGCTGCTGAAAATGCAGATAGTATTCGTGCCAATGCTCCTGCAGCTTACAAATCACAATATAGACTAGTAACTGCAAACGATTATAAAAACTTTGTAAAGAGTACATTTAGCGGTATCATACAAGATGTAGTGGTGTTTAACAATAATGATTATGTTAACAACCATTTACGTTATTTGTATAATATTGGTTTAACTAACCCAAATCAAGATAATAGAGTACTATACAATCAAGTTGCGTTCTCTACTTCGTGTAACTTTAACAATGTATACATTTATGTATTACCTCGTGCTACACAAGCCAATACTAACAGCTACATCAACTACTTAACACCTGCACAAAAGTCTCTTATTACTAATGCTGCATTAAACAAAAAGACTCTTACTTCAGACATTATAGTAATGGATCCAGTTTATAAAACAGTTACTATAGGTTATAGCAGTAAGACTGGTGAAGATATTAACACTATTATTAATAATACAAGATTGACAGTTACGTTGGAACGCACAGCAAAGATTTCTACCCAACTTCTACAAAATCAAATAACTGGTATTATTACCGCGTTTTTTGATCCAACAAAGCTAACATTAGGTTATAATATAGACTTAATAAGTCTAGCTGCTCAAATCGAAAGTATACAGGGTGTTAACCAAGTATATACACAGAGATTAGATACTGGAGAGATTGTACAAGGGGTATCTCTAGTGATATGGAATCCTTCTTATCCGGACAACGATATTTCTATTGCTACTAAAAACTATCAGTTATTAGACTTCCAAGCTCTGTATTTAAATGATATTAACAATGTAACCAATCGCATTATTGTATCGACCGATGTTTCTCAAGATACATCAGTTATTAACATTTAAAGACATTTGTGAACGTTTCTGATTACATACTACCATCAGGTTTTACTATAAGCCCTGTTAATAGCGGGTTTACATATGCTACTCCTATTACATGTACTGTTAGTACAAAGCAAGGTGTACAACCAGCTGCAGTACTAAACTCTTTAAACTTATTCGTACAATACGGAGATGGTACTGAAACAGAGATAACACAAGTAACTGATAGTGCCATTGTTGCACCCGCTCACACATACAAATGGCCTGGTGCATATGAAGTAAAGTTAGCTGTTATACCTAAAGATGGTAGTTTGTTGCAAAGTTATTCTAAAACATTTTCTGCATTTAACTATATTACAGACTTCATGCAATGGAACTACGGTCAGTGGCCGGAGTTAACTACCGTTAATAGAAGTCATGGAGCGGTGTTTCACGGCTTTCAATCTTGCCCCCCTGGACCTCTTTATAGTGCTACTCCGTTGTCATTTACGTTTAGTGTATCTAACCAGTTAAGTAGTGATGTTGTGTTTGAGGTATATGCAGATAGTTCTTTATCTCAGCCCTGGGAAGTAGTAACCCCGGATAATAAGTTTGCACAGTTAAGACCACGTTGGAGGTTCACCGATACAAGCGGTAACGTTGTCACATCTATATCTGCAACAAACATTACCCCGGTTTATATTAAACCTGATGGCACTCAAACTACAGCAGTAAATGGTATATTAGTAGGCTATTATGGTACTATAGACTTTTACTACATTGACGATATACCCTCTCTAGTATATAGCACTAACACATTTACAGCTAACTTACCAACAGTATGGGTAACATACAATACTAGTTTTGTACCAAACTTACAAGATAGAAATGATGGAAGTGCTCCTTCCTATTCAAATAGCAATGTGCTACTATCTTCTTATTTTTATGTAAAAGCTTTATCTGCAGATCACTTTAATGTTACAGTTAACGGTGGCAATATACCTTTACCTAAAACGCTATGGGCTGATACAGATAATCAGTTTATAGTTACGCTTAATAGCCCGGTACTTTCTTCAGCTGATTTTAGTAATAAAGTACTATTAAACTACCCTCTAGTAGGAACTACTAATAGTATTTCTGCAACAGTTGCGCCCGCTTCGGCCGCTACAACATTTACCCCTGTTTTTAGTTTAAGTAGATATGATAGTATAAACAGAGATACAGGAGGGTTCTATAAAAACATTCTTAGTACTTTACCATTATCCGCTGTTACTCAAACAACTAATGTTAGTGCTTCTTTAGTTGTAGGCACATATGCATTAACTACAATAAATGAACCACATGTAAGTTATTATTCTAAGGCTAATGGTTTAGCCGGTGCTACAACAAGTGTAATAGCAGTGTCTAGTGTTTATAACTTTGATGTAGTTAACTATTACAACAAGTATTTTGTACGTAAAATAAACGAAAACTTCAACTACGGTGCTTTATTACAATCGTATATGTTACAGCCGTTTATGGCTGATAATGTAAACCTGATTGGTTATCTCTCAGCCGTAGGTGGTGATAGTTTTCAATATAACGAAAACTTCGGTACATTAGCATATGAAAAGACCGCTAACTTTGTTGCTAATAATGCCGATCCATTAAATAGCGGAGTAGATCAGTTATATTCTCTTGCTGCATTGGTTGATACGGAGTTTGATAACTATAACTACAACCCACCGCCAGTACTAAAGAGACAGTTTGATTTATATTCAACCCCTCATGAACGTTTATGGGGTACAAGAGAAAAATACAATACAGACTTTAACAATAGAGGATACCATGTTAATCTAGGTGGTACTTTAAGCGCTTATGGTATTAGTACTACTACAGTGTCTGCGGGTCAAAAAATAGTAGTTAATGATATTTTTGATTCTAGCTTTTTTGAGTTGTTAGAGGTACCCGCTATAAACTCTTATACAAGTATTTCTGCAAACAACATGCAGATGTATTTTCCGCCAGCTTCATCTTTAACTTTCCCATTAACAGCTTACCCTTTAAGTGCGTTTTATGGTTGGGGATTGAGAACACCTGTAAATGGTAACTATAAGTTCTTTGTATTTAATGATGAATATACCAACACACCTGTAAACAATCTTATTGATTGGAACACTCGTACAGATGGTTTATCTACAACTTTAACTGAAACCGCTTCTTCTGTAAAAGACTGGTATGCAGATGGTGGTATACTTGAAAACATATACAGTTTCTATTTAACTAAGGGACTAAACTTCATAGGAAGTAAGTATTACCAGCTCACAGGCACTATACCTCAATCATGATAAGTTTTAAAAAATATTATACAGAAAGCATTATACAAGAGGCAGCTGTGGACGATACTCTCAAAAAGCATTTGTCTCATATGGAAGACCTTGCTATAGAAGAAGGTAAAAAAGGATTTAATAAGTTCGTTGAACAAGTAGAGAACTTTACATCTTTGCTAGAAGGTTTTAACAGCAAGACAACTGTTAACTTTAAGATAGATGGTGCACCTGCTCTATTTTGGGGTATAGATGAAACTCAAAATCCTGAAACCGGGGAATATAATAATCAGTTTTTTATCTCAACCAAGTCTTTCAAACGAGTACACAGTGAACAGGAAGCGGATGAAATATATAAAGAAGCTCCTGGTTTAAGAGAGGTTATTAGAACAGTATTTCCTTATTTAAAAAATGGGTACGATAACTCAGGTTTAACATATCAAGGCGATTTATTATTCTCTCCAGCTAGACCACCTACAGTAAAAGACTTAGGGGGTAAACAATGTTTAACATTTCAACCTAATCTTATAACTTATGCTATACCAGTTGATCCTGCTTCTGAACTATATAATATAGCTTCAAAAGCACCGGTTGGTATAGTAGTACATGCTGCATTTAATGCTGCAGGTCAAATGCAAAGCAGAGACACCGCTCGAGTAGTATATAGTTTAAAGAAAGCAGGCGTGTTTGCAGAAGGTTCAAATATTAAGAGTCTTAATATACAGATTGATCCTAACTTAAAAAATACTTTACACGGTCTACTAAATGACGCAAAAAGACAAGTATCTACCGTAGATAACGCATTTGATGCAGAATATAGTACAGGCGGGTTTATTACTACTAAATTAAAGGAGTACTTAAACTATATGGTGCGCGAGACAGGCGGTATATTTAAAGCTGCTGAACAAGGAGAGTCGTTTGATATTAATAAGTTCTTAAACGGTTTTTATACATTCGTAAACAACAAGCTTGTAACAAAAGCTGCTACAGGTAGTGCTAGAGTACAAGCCAATGCTAGAACAAAATCAGAAGATATAAAAAAGTATCTTATAGAACACAAGAAAGACTTTGCAGGCTTAATAGGTGCTACATATGATATGTTACGTATTAAGCTTATATTTCAGCATTTATTAGCTAACACTGAACACAAGCTCAATGGTATGCTGTCTTATATACCTGTAGGAGATGAATGGATATATGCTCCTGAAGGTGAAGGTAAGGTATTATATATTGGGGACACTCCTAACCAAGTAAAGATAGTAAACCGTAGCAAGTTTAGTAAACTTAACTTTTCATATTCAGGGGAACGTGGTAGAAAACCTGCTACTGTAACAGAAGAAGGGCCGGCAACTGAACAAGAAGCACAAAGCATTGGCTTCTTCGGTGGTGGTTTTAATCCTCCTCATATCGGTCATTTTAATACAGCTCTAGAAGCTGCTAAACAGAATAATGATCTTTATATTGTGGTAAGCCGTAAAGACAGAGACAATACTGGCATTGATATTAATAAAAAGTTAGCATTGTGGAAACTTTTTGTACCTTTACTAGAACGTAATAAAGCTAAAATACATATAGTAGAAGCAGATGTATCTCCTATTGCTACTATTTATGGCTATGTTAATGACATAAACCAATCTCCTCTAGCAAATGAAATAACAGTTAAAGCATATGTTGGTCAAGACCCGGTTGACATGAAAGCATATGAAAGACTAAACCATAATAGCTATCCTAATGTAGGTAAGATTGAAATAGTACCTATACCAAGATCAGCAAGTGGTACAGATTTTAGAAACTTATTAGCTGCAGGTGATATTAAGAGCGTAATGAACTTAATACCACAGGGTGTAGATAAATCGATGTATTTAAAAATACTAACCGGTCAATAATCACACTCTTCAATACACTCTCTCAAGTGACGTATAGCTTCAAGAACTAATGGTGCGTGTGGGTGATTGCTATCAGCAGCCCAACCATGACCACATTCTTCAGCAAAATGTAAATGTTGTTTAAGTAGAGACAAATGCGGGCTTGGTTCCTTTTCTTCTGCTGCTAGACTTTGTCCTTGTTGAGTACCACCGAAATCTGCATTAGGACCAGCTGCTCCAATATTACCGGAGTTGTTTACATCTCCAGTAGGCTCTTCCATTACTGGTTGTTCATAACCTCTCTTACACTCTTCTTTAAGTGTACCATCTTCATTAAAGCAATGGGATACTGGATGTTGGGTTTCTTCATCCCAGCAACCCTCAGCAAGGTCTTCTTTTTTAATCTCTACAAAGTAACGCTCTGTCAGTACTTGATACTTGTCTGTTAAACTGCTTTTTGTGTAATCGTACTTTTTCATAAAATTAAATTCGGCCGTTAACACCATCCATACCATCAACCCCTGTACCGCCTGTACTCATACCGTAACCACCAGTTGTTTTTTCGCCTTCTGGTTCTTCGTATGAAGATTCATCTTTAACTGGCTCGACGTCAGGGCTTTCAATTTCTTCTTTCAACTTAGCTAACACGTCTTGTAACATATCAGCTGATTGAGTTACATGGGTAACCATCCAAGCCATAATAGGGTGCTCAGCTGGAATCTTTTCCAAGATTTCATGCAACTCTGCAGATACTTCAGCTGCTTGACGAGCTTTAGTACGAGTCATTTCAACATTGTGATCAGACTTATGAGTACCGCCTGGTTGGACTTCTGTTTCCAAAGGATTCTCTTGTACTAAGGAATATTTTTCTGCTAATAGTTTAAATGTGTTGCGGCCCATACATATATTTACACAATCCGAATAAAAAATATATAGTAGTTGCTTTAATAAATAACACCGCTATACTATTAAAACTATGGGAATGTACGACATAATAACAGTTGAAGACAAGCTACCTTGGACGGATGAAATGTGGGAAGAGGGATTGCCTAATACTTGTACAGAGTTTCAAACTAAAGGCTTAGACGAGTCTATGTCCAACTACAAAATTGAGAATGGTAGACTGTTATTGCAACAATCCGAAAAAAACTGGGAAGATACAAATTATCATGGTTTGCTTAGTTTCTATGATTATAAACCAAACGATAAACCAGGTAATAATGATTGCTGGATAGAGTTTACTGCAACATTTACTAATGGGCAAGTAGATAAGATTGTGGTAACTGGATTCGAAAAAACTAGCAACACAACCCGTTTAGAGGCTATAAAAGTATTAACTGAAGAAATACTTCGTAATAGAAACCGTTGGTACAATAAATACTTCAACTACACCAGACCTGTAAGTTGGTTCCGTAGACAGGTATGGGACGGGTTTTGGTATCAAGCTAGTCGGTTTTGCGACAAAATGCGTTTATTGTGGTAACGGGCCATCTGAATAAGGCCCGTACCGTTGTTCTACTATTTGCATATTACGTGCAAATATTTTAGCTTGTTCAGGGTTACGATTTACAGTAACCCCTCCGTCGTGATATATAGGAAAATGCCCTGACATTTTGTTTGTACCATCAATATGTACTAGCACTTGCTCTGGTACTTGATGTATAGTAAAGCCCTTTGAATAAGCTTTCATACAATAGTCTATATCTTCCCCGCACCCTGGAGTAAAAATCTCATCTAATAAACCGATAGTGTTAATAACTTTACGACTAATAGCAGCACAAAAGAACAAGATCCAAGGCTTACCGCCTTGATAACGTTTAATAACACCAGTAACACCAGCAGTAGGGGTAGTATTAAAAGGTTCTGTTAATGTCTTGTACCAGTGATCAGCTAGAAAAACAGTATCGTTGTTTAATAAGATAACTATATCACCGGTAGCAGCTGACATACCCATATTAACTGCTTTAGGGTAGCCTAAAGGTTTATGCCAATATATACACTGTACAGGGTAGTTTTTATACTCGTTAAGCACATTTATAGGTGTGCCATCTGTACACCCATTTGATACTATAATCACCTCTCCATCGGTTAAATCAGTATTTTGTATAATACTGTCTACACATTTTTTAACCAAGTCCCAACGATTTAAAGTCGGTATTACAATAGAGAACTTCATAAAATGCGAACCCTTCCATAACGGTTTTCAAGTATCTTAGCACATACTTCTTTGTGTTTAACCTTTTCGTAGCTTTCACCACCTCTGTGCATTTCCGGTTCATGAAAGAGAGGAAATGATTCTTCCATATTAGGACCTACCATTACTGCACGGTGCACGGTGTAACCAGCTTTTATAGCTCTAATGCTAAAGTCTGTATCTTCTCCACCTCCGTTGTTAAACACCGGGTCTAAGAAACCTATTCTATTAAATACTTCTCTTTTAATCATTGCACAGAAGAACACTATACAGTCTGCTGCATAAACACTTTGATCTCCTACTGGTACCATCGATGGCCCAGAAATACCTGCTGTAGGGTATTTTAAAAATGGTTCAACTAAGTTATTCAACCAAGTAGGTCCGAGTACCACGACATCTGAATCTAAACGTACGATGTAGTCACCTTTCGCTACATTAAAACCTACATTACCAGCGCCTGAATATCCTAGACGTTCCGGCCAATGTATTACTTTTACAGGGTAATTCTTATAAGTGCTTGTTACTAGTTCAGGTGTACCATCAGTACAACCATTTGACACCACTATAATCTCTACAGAAGATAAATCAGCAGTATTGCTTATAACACTATCAATACAGCGTTGTAAAAGTGGCCACCTATTACAAGTGGGTATTACAATAGAAAACTTCATTATTACTACTTACCCGGTAGTAATATTTTTCCAACTTTAAGCGTAGGTATTAGTTGTAACCGATTCTTTTGTTTCAGAATGTATTACACTTCCGTAACCATCAAGTACTTTGACGTGATCGGCTTTGTTGTTTTTAGCAAAATGAAATGCATCGAACTTAGTTCCAAACACGTGCTCGGTAAACTTGAGCACGCCGTTTTCCCATTTATGAAGTTGTACTGTGTGGTGTTTCGACATTTTGTTTAAAGTATTTAATCCAGATTTTTTCTGTTTTGTTAGTATACTTAGTCAAATTGTGTTGATTAATCCGCACATTTAATCCAGGTAAATAATAAGAGTTACGTAAAGCTTTGCTTATACTATCACTACTATTTGGATCAGCATTAAACAAACAACTAGCCCAAGGTACCTCTTTTGTAGCAACTAAAGGCACCCCTTGACTGATCAAATCAGCTCCAACAATATTAAATGTTTCTGAAAAGTTACATTGCATACCCACGTCCATATTACGACATAATTCCAAGAACTGCTCCCTTGGTGTCCATTCATGCATTACTAGTTCATGCCTGGTGCCTGCTAACTGCATAAACATAGCCTTAAGATTGTGAAACACTGGTTCGCCTTTCATTTCATTACGACCAATATTAATATGAAACCGTAGCTTTTTGTTAACAGATTCAGCAAACTTTAATGCACCATAAGCCTGTAATAAATGATTCTTTAATAAACGTATAGCTCCAAAGCACCCTACATCAACTGTATCTAGCTTACGTACTATACCTTTTACACTCCAATAAGATTGAGGGTAATAGTTTGGCAAGTAAACCACTCTATTGTTAGTTTCTTGTTTTGCCCAACCATATTTTATACGAGCATAGGCGCGTATTTCATCTAACATACGCGGTGCATTAACCCCGACACTTATTTGAGGGTAAGATAAATAATCTGCAATCCAATCCATTGCCATACCCTCTCCTGCCATAAAAGGCATTTCAGAGTGCAATCGTACAACCCATTTAACTGTTGGGTGTAAAGCGGTTAACACAGCAAACTTAGATGGCACCACCCACAATGCTTCAATAATAACATATGTAGGTTTGTATTTAGTGACTAACCGATCTATACAGTTGTTATCAATAGCTACCTCAATGTTGGCTGTAACACCAGCCTTATTGAGCATATCAACCATAAAAGAAGCGGAATTAAATAATCCAGTACTTAATCCCTTAGGGCTATGGACAATGTCATTATAATCCTCTCTACGTTTAAGAATGAAAAGTATGTTAGTGTTAGTAGCCACGGCACAGGTACTTATATCCGGACTTAAAATAAACTAGTTTAAGATTATATTAATTTTACCGTAACCGTATTATTAGTTATTCTGAACAACTTTACTTTGCTCCCTAGTTCATTATAGGGTACAAACTCGTATGTCGAGTCACCTATCACAAACACTACACCACCAGTATCTGTCTTTTCAAAAATAAGACCTAAAGCTGTAGCAGCCACTTCATTTTCAGGTTCAAAATAACCCCCTACCCTAGCCTGAAAAGTAGCACTATCTTTATACACAGTTTCTTTTACCATAGTAAGAAAGTCAGATAATTTTGATCCACTTTGAGAACCGATATAATCTCTAGCTCTCATGTCTATGACTTTAGCTCTATGATTGTCAGTCTTGTAAATGTTTTTTACTGCTGCTGCAGTACCGGTTAACGGTGTTTTGTCTACATTAGCAGTGTCTGGAGAAGTGAGTTGACCTAACCATTCCGCTATTAAGTAAAGTTTAGGAGTACCTTCTTTAGAAGAAGTATTCTTACTAACTGCACCGCCTGGTAACGAAGTACTATACTCTGTAAAGTAAGCACGAGCTTGTTCAAGCTCTTTTTTTAAATCTTTACTAAACACTTTTTGTTCTTCAGGAGACAGTCTACGGAAGGCATTAGATATGGCTAGTATAGCTTTTGTTTGATTGAGTATATCTGCTGCAACTTTAGCTCCATGTACTCCTGTAGGTACATCTGCTGTACGAGTTTTTATTTGCTTTACTTCAAATGTTTTACCATTGTAGCTTACATCTAAAGAGTCCCCACCACCAGTAATCATTTGCTTCTCAAGTATAATGTTTTTAATGGCTTGGGGTTCACTTTTCTTTTTTTCGTATTCGTTTTTATCTTCCGGTACCGAACTACTAGCTAATAAAAGTGCAGCAACAGAAAACTCTCCATTACCTTGACCAGTACGAGAGAGCTTACTTGCATTGGTTTGTATGCGTTCGTAAAATAGAGCTTTTTGAGTTTCATCCCATTTACCAACTAAAGGTAAACCGTATTCAGTGACTGTTGGTTCATGGACTTGTGGTGCTGCTGGTTGTTCAGGTTGTGCTGCTGGGGTAATAGGTACTGGGTTAGGTACTACCGGTTGACTTGCTTGTGCACGACGAGCATCTATTGCTGCTTGTGCTTTAACTAAGGCTTCTTGATCTTGATTTGAGTCTCTATACCCACTCATCACCTCGTTGTACAAGCTCACCACACTCTTTTTAGGCTTATAAGATTCTTTATTAAGATACACATCTACTAAAGTTTTCTTAGCGGAAACTTTTTCACCTTTTATTAGTTTATTGTATAAGTCTGGTAGTCTAGCCACGGTAGATATATTTACTACGTTTATAAGATTTTATCGTGTATGGTATCGATTAATAAATCTATACCTTTATGATGAGGATGTAAGTCATTACAATAACCCAAGTAGTTTGGTATATCTTTAGTAGCCCCGTCTATACTAGCTATTGCGCACCACTTTTTTTGTATTTTAAATATTTGCTGCATTCCTTCGTACATTTCCTTAATAACTGGATTGGTGCCTGGCTGTATATCTATTATTGAAGTAATAATGTTTGAAGGGTTGTATTCTGGATCAATCAACTGAAGCCAAGAGTTTACCAGCACATTTATATTTTTGTATTTAGTTACACAAGGTTGTACCGCTCCTAACCCTCCGACAAGGTTAATAGTTAACCTATATTTTTGCGCCACTATAGACAATGAATGATAAAAAAACTCTATATTAAACCTTAATATACTCAACAAATCATAATGATCGTTATTTTTAAAAAAATCCCAAACATAATACATGTCCGATTGTGTGGACTGGTTAATACGATAAAAAAGAGTAGCTGAAGGTATATCCCTAAGCGGGTCGGTTTGTAAAATTAAAATTTTATATTTAGACAAATCTTCTTTTGCACGAAGTTTATCTTGTATAAAATTAATTAATCTTTCAACGTTCGTACTATTACTACGACCCCCTTGAGAGTGATTTTCTACAGTTTTATAGTATTGACGGAACTTAGCGGTAAAGTACTGATCCGGTAGTAGTCCTTTTGCAGGTGTGTTATCTCGTTTAAAACCGTTGAAGTCTGTATACGCTCCACACCCCCAACTGTCGCCTATTATTACTAATGTGTCTGTCTTATTCATATTAATATCCCATTGCTGTGGCTATTTCTTTATGGGTGGACATAAAGCTCTGATTTCTGCGTGCATCTGTTTTTTTAATATAGCTTATAAACTCTGTCCCGTCGCTCCCTGCTCCGTTATTAATGAACTGTATAACATTGTTTACATCTCTTTTGTAACAATCTTTCCAGTTAATAGAGTTAAACTTATTGATAATAAGTTCCTTGGCTTGTGGTGTCAAGAAGTGTATACACATAAAAGAGGGTACATGTAGCATGTTAAAATAAATATTACCGAAGTTTTTAGTTTCAGCCCATTGCAGTAGTTCATCAATATAGTAAACGTTTTGTATATTAATAGTGAAGCATAGCTGAGTAGAAATGTTAGTTTGAGTGTCTCTCAACCGGTGCACCTTATCAATATTGTCATTAACAACATTCCATTGTGCTCCGTAGCGCTCGTACTCATACCTCTCTCCAACATTATCTATACTAAAAGCAATGTCAACGTGTTTAAAGTTAGTCCACAGTTCCGCTAGTTTGGAAGGCGTTTGAGTGGCGTTAGTATTGTAATGTATCTTAATGTTCTTAGAATAACCCTGCTCCACTGCAAACTGTAACAAGTTGACGTGTTCTTTTATAAGCCAGGGCTCTCCGCCTGTAAACTCAAAGTACTTAACATTAGGTAATAGTTTTTTTAAGTTGTCCCAAAACGTCTGGGTCTTACGCGGCCAGGCCCCCTGCTTTAGCATACTATAAGAAACGGTGCTAGTTCTGTCTTTGTTGTCTGGTAAAAAATCCATATCCTCTTCCGCCCACTTACTACTTGCATAAGCACTACAGATCCGGCACCTCAGGTTACAGATGTTCCCAAGTTTTAAATCTAAGAACCACAACTGATTAGGTTCATCATTGTACCAATCTATTTGCTCGTACATTTCCCCAATGATAGGTTTACTATAAATGCGTTTGCTGGGTTTACCGGCTTTCTCTTCATCCCAGCACCTCTTGCACGTGGCAGGCATTACACCCTCTCTAAACTGTTTACGCAACTCCTGCATATACTTGCTATTGTACACAGTTTCTAAAGTGGTGGTGTTTAGGTCGTATTTGTTGCCATTTTCGTCCACTATTTCGTCCTGGGCCATGCAGCACGGTTTCAGTGCCCCTAACGGCCCGGCCTCAATGCTAATCCACGGTAATGCGCATATTGTTTTTGGTAAATCCGACATTATATTTAAGTTTATTTATAATAACCTCCCAATAAGTAAAGTCAACATGATTAATGGTAGGTTATTTGTTTTTGGGTGCTCGTTTAGCAATCACATATGGCCAACGTACGCGGATCTCATTTCCCCAAACTTTAAACAGTACTACAACTTGGGCTCCGGAGGAGCCGCCAACCAAGTCATCCACCACCGCCTCACCCAGGCCGCTTCCGCCTACCACATCACCCATGGTGACTACGTCATACTGCAGTGGGCGGGAGTGGAGAGGGAGGGCCGTTTAATAGACGGAACCCTACCGCACGATCTGTTTGGTAACACCATAGATGATGTGTATGGGGGGTACGGGAACTGGTACGGTACGGGGTTTATCGGGAATAGATATAGTAAGGAGTTTATGGAAAGGTACTCCAGTTGGAGGGGCATAGTGATGAGTTCATTGAGTTTGTTTGCTTCTGGGGAAGCACTACTTAAGTGCACAGGCGCCACCTACCACATCTTCGGTTCCCAGGATTATGAAGTCATTAAAAACAACTACAAACAATACGAAGATACGGTAACCCTGTACAGGGATGTGTTTAGTACGTGGCTACCTAGACCGTTAAGCATCATTACCATGTCCCCTCAAGTAGAGATCATTAAATCAGATGGCACAAGTTATAAAGACCTACACCCCACTCCAAATGACTACGTAAAGTACGTTTCTACCGTACTACCTCGGTACCCAGTACCAGAACATATGCTAGAACATGCGCACCAAATAACGACGGATATAACAAGAGCACCCATTAAAGAACAACTCTATGGTAGTAGGGGTAAGAGAGAGATAATAGACAAAAGAATCTATTAACAGTGCCACTTACGCAGAGCTAATGCCTTACGTGTCGGTTCGCCATTAGGCTTTTTCATCGGACCCTTTACTCCAGACATCCGTGCACAGAAGCTCTTTCTTCTATTAGCCGCTTTTGACCCAGCCTTCAACTTACTGGGCTTTGTAGTGACAGCCATCGATAAATGCGACCCTGGATGACTACGACGGTAACTGTTAATACCCTTTTGGTTTAAACCACCACTTGGGGATTTCCCAGCCTTCTTCTGCCACGTAGGTGCATGGCCTTCCTTAGGCACGCAGTTAGGAACGGTCTTACCGTTCTTCTCTTTTGTACCTACCGGATGGTACCCTTTCCAACAAGGATTGTCTTTTGGGTTCTTTAACCCCTCGAGTATTAAGTTAGCTGCCGCATTAAACTTGTTGAAATACATATACCATACTTATTACCATTTGTACGGATATGCCAAGCTATATATAGGAAAAGTACCTAAAAAAAATTCGCGCAAAAAAATTCTGAAGTCCCCGGTTTCGTAAATCCCGTGAAAGGGGTCTTATATACTTTTTTGCTTAAAAAATCTGGCAAAAGTTTGGCATGCACATACCACGGTGTTGCACGTTGAATCTCATATTCAACAGATTTCTGCCCCTAGTGTGTGTTTTTACGTTGCACTCTTATACACCATTGCCTATAATGTACTGTGCTCTTAGCCGCGCCATCTATCTAAGCGCTGCTTCATCCATCCTATCTCAGCTGCTGATGCATTAGCCTCTTCTAATGCTTTTACTTTAGCTTCATAATGCTTTACATACTCTTCATTCGACATATGCTTAGTTGATAAAGATGGAGCTAGCTTCACTCCTTCTTCTAAGATGCTCTTCATTAGATCTACTTCACCATCTTTCAATAAGCTGCTCTTCACTTTAGGCTTCTTATTAGCACCTCTACTCACATATGCTTTCTGGAATGCTTCTAATGATCCATACTCAGCTACTTTAGCATCAATGATCTTTTGATTAGACCATTTCACTTGCTTACCCGTTACGTTACATGTTAGTATTATACTCATATTGGTTCCTTATTGTTATATGATAATGGATTACTTTATGATAAATGGCAACTCTTAAATGATATATGGCAATACTTTATTCTGTCTCCCATTTATCTTTAAAGAAGTGTATTATGGTATCGTAATGATCAAGTTGGTTCTTACTAATGCATGTCTTCTTAATCCTGTTCATCATACTCTCTTTGGATATCTTTCTATTGTACCACAATTGTAGGTACCTCCCATACCACCACCTACACAATTGATCAATCTGTTGTACCCTCTCCAGTTCATCTTGTATCACTTGTTCCTCTTCAGTTAAAGTGTGACTGATGTTACTTCTTATGAAATGTATCCTGACATCTTCATATATGTCTGGGTTGTGCTTCTCCACAATCTCCAGTACCTTACAATAAGGATTGTTCAATTGATATGTGATCAGCTTTTGTGCCACATCATGTATCTTTAGCTCTTTAACCATCTTAGGGCTCAAAGGGCGTGGGTATGGATCCAGGTCATCATAACTACTACCACCAAATCCCATCCATGATTCACTCATATGTATTAGTTCTTTCCTGTTTATTAAGTTTCATACCAATAGTATGAGTACTTAAATGATATATGGCAACTGTATTAGTCCTCAGCAGGGCCTCTGAAAGTATTATACTTCTCTATCATGGTAAGAGTACTCTGCTAAGTTACCATAAAAATCGCCTATGTACCTCTCATAATTTGTAGTGTTTAATTGATTCTTATTGCGTACTTGTCTGTATAGCTTTTCAAAGTTTGGATCATTTGATAGAGCTTTAATTGCTTTAAAGATGTCGTTGATCTTACTTGCATAGGCCTGTACAGAGGCTCTGTACTGCTGTGCAGCTGCAGCTCTGTCACCGCCTGGAGCAGGTGCTGGTGTACGGGCTGGAGCTTCACTCATAGCAGGGTTCATGGTTTCAAATAACTGAACAAGTTTGTTAAAGCTTTTATCACGCATAATGTAATACTTATTCAATCCCGTTACATTTTCTATCAGTTCTTTCCAGTTAATTTGAGCTGGATGTGTTCCATGAGCTCTCTCAATATCAGCTCATAGCTCTGCTTGTGACCTGTAACATACGCTTGTCTGGCTTGAATGAGTAACACTTGCTGCTCCATTGTATTGACTAGATCAACTGGTACATTGTGGGTGGTAATGCTTGATAGCTGGTCATGAAGGTGCATCAAGCTTTCGTCAAATCTATTGATCATATTAGTAATGGTCTTTATGTCTTACATCATTTACATTATCTGAAGTGCAATCATATGTGGATGTATTTTCATATGATATGGTTACAGGATTACCTTCTTCAATACTGGTAATGTGATTGACTTGTTGAATGACAGCATCAATTAAGCCATCAGCTTCTATGATTTCATTAGCCAGGTCATATGACTCAGCTGTGCAATATACTGTATCACTTGCTGTAAAGATAATGTAGGTTTGTTTTAAGTCTCTCATTTTCATAATACTATTATGGTAACTTTATTGATTGAGTGCAACACTATAATGTCACACAACATTCCACTTCATCTCTCACTTCAATACAATTCATTTTTGAAACTACACAATCACCTTCAATGATTGGATGATCTACCAAGTAGCCAGTCTGACCTTCCTTCCTTACCTCCATTACAGTACCCACCTTCAAGTCAATCCAGGTTGGGAATTCAGCTGCCAGGAATGTATTAGTTGGTTTGGTTATCATTATTTTCATAATACAAGTATGGTTACTTAATGAGATGGTTGCAAGCCTTATTCAATCTTCAAGTAAAGATGTCCAGTATCAAGAACATCATCTTCATTATCTGCGATACCACAATCGGTTACTGGGTACCATTCATCGTCGTGAGAGGTGTGTACAGTAACCGCATCATGTTGACGTTCTGGTGGAAGACTCTGAATGCGTTTAAGTAATTGGAGGTAAGTCATAAGAAGAATGTATTAGTTGGTTTGGTTATCATTATTTTCATAATACAATAATGGTAACTTATTGTGTCAAGTGCAACTACTTAATCGTAGAAACCATTTTCCCTTAACCATTTAATGGTCCTGGAATGATCCCACAACAAGTACAGGATACCTAGTAATGGTACTACCAAGATGCCAAATACAATGAGGATGATCTTAATCATTTCTTTCTATTGATGGCTACAAACTGGTCGTACAAACTCTTGCTAGCTGGGGCTTTAGGAGTGGCTGGAGTAGGAGCTGGTGTAGCTGCTGGTGGTTGATTGTTATTGTCTAGTCCTGAAGCCTCGTAAAACTTCCATAGCTTAAAGTCAATGGCCTTTAGTAACTCAATCATCTGTGTAGCTTGTTCGTTAGTCATATGTTTAGGTTATATGTATATTTTATAACTTTCTACATTATTATCAAATGAAAAAGGTGATATAATTTCTTTATAACCCTTTATTAAGTTATCTTAGTATCTTCAGCCACATAGGTTAAGTCATCATGCATTACACTTGTAAACACCCTTTTTAAGGTCTGTACATCATAAAGAATGGTGCCATCCTGTAGTTCAAAGATACCAATGATTTGTCCAACTTTGTCATTGTAGTTTACTAAATCGCCTATTAGGTACATATGTTGTTTATAATAAATAGATTCCCATTTCTTCTGCTACATTTTCCACCGCCTGGTCCCAAGCCTCATCATATTGGTCTTCGGTAAACACCTTAGCGCCAATCAAATATTCCGTTTCCCATTCAATGGCCTGTTGGTGTATCTTTTCAAATGCCTTTGCGGGCATTTGATTGCTTAGGGGTTCATTGCTTTTCATTATGTTATTATGTTAGGTACTTAACACGGTAGGTGCAAGCTTCTTTTGTTTAAGTGTATTGAAATATTGTCTTTGTTTGTTCTTGTGAGTATCCACTTGACCGATGAAAGGTATTAAGTCTTGGTAGTTCATGGATAAACCCAAAGTGCTCTTGAAGATCCCAAAGATCTCCTCTCTACTGAACCCGCCTGGTGAGTAATAGAACACGGCATTGGGCTTGATCTTGTGCATGGTAGTACCAAATGAATGGAGCACGTTGCCTTCCACCGCTCCTTCCCCGGTCATGAATGTAACATACTTGACTGCTGGATTGATATACTCACATACCATAAAGTTCTTGTTCCACCTTTCATAAGCATTACCGGTCTTGCCTTGGTACTTGGCTTCAAAGGCGGCGAGGAGCTTTCTCGTACCGTCTGGTTGTCTTTCAAACCACATCCCTCCATCTGGCACCACTCCTATAGTGTCGCCCAAGTGGGAGAGCTCTTGTAACCGGTTCTTTTCTACAGCCTTCTCTCTTGAACCAGCATTGGAGTGGCCTCTCTCATACAGGAGCACGGTGCCTATAGGCACGACAAGCCACTTCAAGTACTCTTTAATGGCTTCTGATACTACTTTCACTCCATCATCAAGTTCCTTGGATTGGATGCTTGTTGCGGAAGTGCCTGGTTGAACTCCTATTTGTTTGCTCATTTCTTTATTGTTCTATCATTATAGAACCGTATTGAATAAAATCAACATAAAAAGAGCGGTAGGGTGAAAATAAAAAAGCCCTACCGCTCTTGTGTTGATATATTATGAATAATCCCCTCTGAGGGGGAAATGGATTAGTTCTTAATGAGACGACGTCCAAAGAACTCGTGCTTAGCTGGACGACCTACACGACGGTAAGCAGCTTTGAACTGGCGTGGTGTGGTTTCTTGTTTTAGGTATGCTACATATTCACGTGCTTTGCGAAGTGCATTGAAATAGCCACCAAACTTGCTTATTAAGAAGCTACGGGTCTGCCTGGTACCATTCCTGGATACTCGTACCATTAATGAACCGACGTGCTTTTTGTATACTACATTTGCTGCTACTGTGTTATAACTTGGTTTAATCTTTTTCATATATTATCTAATGTTGTTTATTATTATCATTTACTTTACTAAAAAGTCAAGCACTATTTGTTATTATTTTTGTTATCTGTTGTAAGGTTGTGTTCCTTATTGATAAGACAAGTATGGTTACTTTTACCCAAACGGTCAAGCTTTATTTTTAACACGCGTCCTTTTTTCTAACACACTACGTAGTGTTTTTTATTTAAAAAAAGTACCTTATTATGTGAACTTTATTAATAAACGGCAAGTTTATTTTTATTAAAATATAATAAAAAATATTAAAATAATATTATTTTTTAGTTGACTTAATTAATAAAATAAATATTATATATATATAAATTATTTAAAAAATATTATTAAAACTTTTATAAAAATATTAATAAAAAAATATATTATAAAAAATATAATATTAATAATTAATTTAAATAATAATAAAATAATAATATGAAGAATAATAAATTAAAAATATATAAAAATAAAGATTTAGGTATTTATAAAATTAATAATTATAAGATAAATGATGAAGTATTATTAAAAAATAATGATGTATTGAGGATTGTAGGTTTTAGAGAAGTAGATGGGGTTATGATGGTAGATGGTTATTATAGTAGTGATGATTGTGGGGGTAGTGAGAATTTTAATAATATAGTAAGTTTATATAATTAATAAATTAATTAATTTTAGTGTTGATTTAAATAATAAAAGTAGATATATTAAAATATGAGTAATAATAAAAGAGAAGTTAAATTAATAAATTGTAATTTATTAGATGTTAAAAATAATAAATTAATTAAAATGAAGGGTTATGTAAAAATTGTAAATTATGATAATAAAGAATATTTTGAGGTTAATTTAAAAAATGAGAATTATATTTTAATAGGTAGTAATGAGAAGTTTAAGATTTTTGATAAAGATGATGATGGTGGTTATTTTGTGATTTAAATATATTAAGTAGTTTGAATTTTAGTGTTGATTTAAATAATAAAAGTAGATATATTAATAAAATGAAAAATAATAAAATAGATAAAGAAATAGATAATTTTTATAATAATTTAAATATATTATTAAAAGATATAAAGAGTGAAGTAGATAGATGTAAAAAAATATTAGAAAATAATAATTATAATAGTAAGAAATTAAATAATATATATTTAAAAGAAGAAGTAGATTATATATATAAAGTAGTAAGTTTTGAAGATATTGTAATAGATAATATTAAAGAGAATTTAGGAGTTTATGAAGAATAATATTTAAATATATTAAGTAGTTTGAATTTTAGTGTTGATTTAAATAATAAAAATAGATATATTAATAAGATGAAAAATAAATATAAAATAATTAAATTAAGTGTTGAAGAATTTATAGAAAAATATTATAATAAGTATTTAGAAGAAAAATATGAAGATAATTGGATGGATGTAGTTATAGAAGAATTATTAAAAGATAATATTAAAATAGAATTTATAGATTAAATAAATTAAGTAGTTTGAATTTTAGTGTTGATTTAAATAATAAAAATAGATATATTAATAAAATGAAAATTAAAAATAATTGGTTAGTTTTAAAAGGTAAGTTTAAGTGTAAAGGGTTTTGTTATGGTGATGGTAGTGTAATGAAAAGTATTGAATTGAGAGGTGAAGAGGGTGAGGTGTTTGGGAGTGATTGGAAAGAGGTAAAGAAGGGGGTATATGTAAGTGGTATGAGAAAGTTAGTGAGAGTTTGAATATATTAAGTAGTTTGAATTTTAGTGTTGATTTAAATAATAAAATAATATAGATTAATAATATGAAAAATAATTATAAGATTAGTGAAGATGTTATGGTAGAGTTAAATGAGGTAGAAGTTAGTTGTGAAGAAAGAGGTAGAAGTATTATTGAGTTTTATGAAGAGTTTGGGTATGATAGTAAAGGGGGTAAGTTAATTAAAAAGTATGGGAGTGATTTAATAAGAGATGAATTTATTAAAAGAGTAAAAGATTATTGTAAAGAGAATAATGAAGAATATTATGATATAAATTGGAATTGGGAGTGAGTTTAAAAATATAAAGTAGTTTGAATTTTAATGTTGATTTAAATAATAAAAATAGATATATTAATAATATGAGTAATAATAAAAAAGATTTAAATGTATTAAGTTTTAAAAATATGTATTTTTTAAATATTGGAGAGAAGTATTTAGGAGAGAGTTTAATTGAGGATTATGGTATGGAGGGTGGAGGAATTGAAGAAGATAAATATTATGTAATTTTAAATGATGGAGAGATTTGTGAGGTAGTTTAAATATATTAAGTAATTTGAATTTTAGTGTTGATTTAAATAATAAAAGTTAGTATATTAATAAAATGAAAAATAATAATAAAGAGATTAGATTTTGGTGGGTTAGTGATTTAGTTAGTGATTATGAATTAGGGAATGAGAATGAAGTGAATTTTGTAGGTAAAGGAGAATTGAATGAGAAGATGTGGAATGAAATTAGAAAGAAAGTTGGAT
>Ga0208378_1000051_pt1 | contig 43772 bp, 53 predicted proteins | sample CryBogCBE24Aug09_FD_184556 | JGI IMG/M metagenome (GOLD analysis project Ga0208378, IMG submission 184556) | Freshwater microbial communities from Crystal Bog, Wisconsin, USA - CBE24Aug09 (SPAdes) (version 2) | ecosystem: Environmental > Aquatic > Freshwater > Lake | place: Crystal Bog...
AGCAGTGATTGATCCTTGAGCAGTTGCTGTTGCAGGAGTTCCAGTTGCAATTGTAATAGTGATTGTATTTGCATTTGGAGTGCTAACAACAGGAACATTGCTCAAGTTCCATCCAGAAGGAGTAAACCCTGTAAGCGTGATCAAATCATTAACATTTAGCCCATGAGGTTGAGCAAATGTAATTGTTCCTGTGGTTCCGCTGATTGTTGCAGAAGTGACAAGAGGCATAGGTTGCGTTGATGCCTTTGTGGAGATAGCAAGCGTTAAAATGTCAGGCGCGTTTCCTCTGATCGTATTGTAAAGAGGGAAAAATGCTGACAAATCAATCGTTTGAAGTCCAGAACCACCGGCAGGAGTTGTAAATGCGTATACAACTTCACCTCCAGAAAGTGCTGTAGCTGATACATCCCTAGTTCCAAATGACTGATATGAACCAAGTTGAGAAAGAGGAGTAAAGCTAGATCCAGTAAGCGTTACTGGGTTGTATGGAGTGGAGGCAATAAGCTCAACAATCGTAAGCGAGTCAGATGACACAAGAAGTGTTTGTGGAAGAAGTTGTCCACGATTTATCTGACCAATTGTGTAAGACTTTCCACTTGGAATAATCAATGTTCCTGCGTTTCCACTAACTACTGCTCCTATTGGAAGGCCAGTAACAATATCTTGAAGAGTCAGAGTTGTTGCGGTATTTGCATTTACCCTAGCAGTCAAGTTGTAATTGGCAGTTCCAAAACCTGTCATCGTTCCAGCATTTGATGTCAAATTAATTGTAACTTGAGTAGAAGAAGGGACGCTTGTAACAGCCCATGTGCCATTCCATGCCGTAGGAGTAGCTCCAGATATAGTAATTTGATTTCCGCTTGAAAGATTATGAGCAGAAGCAAATGTAATCGTTCCAATGTACGGAAGAGAATTGTTTGGGTAAGTAGAGGCAACTGATGTTGCCGCTGAGATTGAACCAAGAGGAATTCCTTGGATGTTTACGCAACGACCAACCCACTGATTGGTTGTCCAAGTTGCCGCAGAGTCATAAAGCGCAGATACAACTGCACCTGCTGAAGTTGTAGTAGACTGATACTCTTGCGTTCCCATTGCGCGACCCTGAACTGAAATTACAGGATAGCGAGTTGTGTTTGGAGAAACATATCTACGAGGAACTGAGGGAGACATTCCATATGCATAAGTAAATCCTCGTTGGTCATCGCGCTTTCCTTCAACAACAACTGACACACCATAATGGAACATGGTGTTTGCAGTGGTTGAAGTTATGTTTCTTTGTTCATAACGAACAGGAAGATTTCCAGTCCTTGCCCAAGGAAGTTGTTGTTGTCCAGCGGCAGTTGAAGCGTATTGAGGGACATTTGATCCATTTGAAAGAGGAGATCCAAGTGTTACGCTAGATGCGGCATTGTTTCCAAAACCAACTTCATGGAGAATGTATGGTTCTCCGTTAAGGAAAACGCCCCAGCGGACTGCTCCAGCACCATACCAAGCAAATTCGATCCAATACATTTGAATGTCAGCCCAGTTAATAGATGACTTGATTCCTTGAGGATCACTCCATTGTGCGTAATCAACAACAACATCAACAGGAGTTGATCCAGTAACTAGGCTTCCATTTGAAGGAACATCAGAGCGATAGACAACGCTCATTCCATAAGGGTTTGCAGGGTTTCCGCCTTGTGCGCCAGTTTGCTGGAAGAATACTCCGTTAGCGTCATCAAAGAATCCGACACGCTGAAATTGACCAGCGTTAGTAGTTCCAAAATTTAAGGCAGTAGCCATAAACATTGTCTTACCAGGTTGATACCTGTGATATGGTCTTGATTGTCTGATAGTTACATCACCTGCGACCGCAGAAATTGTCATTGCAACACCACCATAAGCAGGGAGGTGAGTAATATTTGATCCTCCGCCATTGACGGCAGGAATAACAATCTCATCCCATCGAAGAGGTTGCTTTCCATATTCAAAGTCAGCTTCGTACACATTTTGGTGAACTGAAACCTTTAGTCTTCCTAAAACATCTTTGTCGCGCTTGGCAGGGTTTATTGAAAGAACACCCTGTGCATCAGTTTGTACTGGTATTGCAGTTCCAGTGGGAGATGTTCCTATAATCTTAACAGCATCAGAATATGAAGAGTCTGAAAGACCTTTAAGCATTGTGAGGACGCTTGCCCTCCAGTTAGCAGTGGAAAGATTTGATGTGATTTCAGGGAATTGCGACATAGGTTAGGCGAGTTGGATGATATTTACATTTACGCTAGGAGCAAATGGTCGTGTTGGTAATGTTCCTGCGGCAGTGGGTGTTAATGCTATTGCCGATGGACTGATGTCTGACCACCAGTAGAATTGAATATAATCACCAGCATGGAAATAATTGATGTCAGTAACATTTGTGAGAGTTTGAGATCTTTGTGCGCTACCAATCGTAAATGTATAACTGGAATTCGGTGCATTGACTCCGTTTACTGCATACCAATTAGTAATGTCGTAGTTGGTTGTTCCACCACTGAATAAAAACTGACCTTGGAAATCTATGTAGTAGTTTCCTGCGTTAGAAAAAGTAATTTGACTTCCATTAACAACTGAAATTCCATTTGCATAGTCAGTTGAGTTTATGCCAACAAGGTTTGCCGTAGTCAGTCCACCACTGCCTTGAGTTGTGGTATCGAAGAACGCACCAAAGTTCATGCTGTTCACCACAGAAGGATTGTTCAACAAAGATTGCTTGTAGTGCCTCCATGTGGGAGCACCTGCGGCTAGGTTAGTTTGAAGGGAATATTCCTGTGGCGTCATCGTAGTAATGTTTTGTGAAAGCTAATCAGTTGAGGTGGCTGATGCAAGTTTAATCCTGCATCAACCACCGATAACTAACTACCTATTACAGACCAGTCGAAGAGGTCGAGCAAGGAAGAGGCGCACCATCAAATGGGCAACGCTTGTACAGGACAGGAACCACATTCTGTGGTCGCACTGGCTGGATCGCACGCTGGAGCTGATAGATGTGCTGACCGAAATCTCCGTAGAGATTGCAATCGTTGTCTCGGAAGTAAGTCCACTCAAGCTCACCCATAGCGAGTTGAGGAGCGAAACGGAAGGTTCCCTCACCAACATACTGCTCTGGGACAAGACGCTTGAAGGCGTCACCAGCGATGACGAAACCAACCTCGTAGTTCGCGGCAACCCATGCTGGGTTACGGCGTTGAGCGAAGCCGTTTGTGACAGCCGAGCTAACGATTGGGTTGATCAGGACAAGGTTGCCGTTGCCGTCAAAACCAGAGGCGCGCAGAGGCTGTTGGTCGATACCAAAAGCGAAACCGCGATAGCCTTGGAACTGATAGCCACTGATGCTGTCCTCACCCAGCTTGAACGAACCAGCGGTCAAATAGAGGAGATCCTCTTTGACATCTGCGTCGTTGCGGATGTTTTCGATGGCGTCAGCGGAGAGCATGACTTGGAAGAACTCACCCTCTTTGGAGGCAAAAGGCTCTGCAAGCATCTCTTCACGAAGGAAGGTTCCGATGCGATAGAGCGTCTTGAAGTTCAGAGCAGAGTCAGGAAGAATCTGAGCGAACTTGGTGTTGATCTGTTGCATATCACCAGTGAGGTTGGCAGTGAAGGACTGGGTCGAATTGACCACATACTTCACACCAGACTGGATGAGATACTGATAACGGATGTCAGCGTTGATGATCTGGAGGATGCTCTTCTCAAGGCTGACTTGAGCCTGAAGGTAAGAACCCTTAAACGCTGTGCGAGCTTGCTTGACGCAAATACGAGGGCCAGCTCCGCGAAGGGTCTGCAAGCTGAACTGGTACTCAGTCGAACCAACTTGGTCAGGAGTAGCACCGACGCCGCAAAGCGTAGTGTCATCGACGAAGGTTGGGGCGGCAAGAGAAGCGGCAGGCACTGCCATTTCCTCGACTACGCTACGGACAACATCCGAGACATTGGGAATAGTTCCGCCGTCGATGGAGTTGACGTAGGGAGACTTACGAGCGAGAACTTTTGCGATCTGTCCGATGATGCGCGAAACATCTTTGGAAGCGAAGTTCTGGATCGTAGCAAGAGGAATACAATTGCTGAAGTTTGCGCTCGCAGTCGTGCTAGCTCCAAGATTGGAGTAATTGACTGGAGCCGTATCTGTGTTGGGGATGTAACCGCTGTTTGCAACAGCAGAATTACTTACCCCAGTTCCTGTACTAGCCATATTATTTGGTTTGGTTGACTTGAAGGAGTCACAACCAATTGTGGTAGCGACAACCCCAAGGGTGTACGGATTTCGCGTGCGAAATCGATACGAAGTTTGGTTTGGTTATCGCTAGCGGCACGCTCTAGCTTTTGTTTGCGGCCTGTATTAGTGAATGTTTGCGGCTTCCACCAAGCCATTCCCATGCGGAGGGAACACACCGAGTTGAGTGACTATTACTAAATCAATGATTAGTCGTCAATAGTATTTTTTTAATTCTTTCTATTTTATCTCCACCACAGGCATGGAACACAAGCGAGTCACGGCTCAGATCATGCTCCCATGAGTTAAAACGATTGTGTGGAACTTCTAATATTCTATCGTTGATGCCATTCCAATTTTCATTTGTTAGATGATGGAATGCCGCTTGCTCCCACCAGCCGTGATGGTTGTATTCATCCATCGACCACATCTTGTCTAGTGTATCAATATTATCGCGGCAGTTTCTCCATGCCATCACACCGCAGTTATAACCATTATCATCCTTGGATATTACTATGTCTTTGTCGGTATCTAAAAATTCATGCAACGAAACTGCATGATTGTAGAAGAATGCATCAATGTCTACCGAAACAACCCAATCATTTCCACTGGAGAAGGCTTCTTTCATGCATGGTATTTTATGCCATGAAGCTGGCTTTTCTTGCGTCGGATATACTTCTACCAGTCTGTAGTTAAATCCATGCGTGTCACAATATTTTTGTGATATTGGCGACACAAGTTCCGCCATCTCTCTGAAGTTATCAGTAAAGATGGAAACTACCTGAACTTTCACGATCTGGCTAAGTAGTCCCTGATCATCTCAGGAGAAGTTTGACAACAAAAGTCTGCATCAAATGGTATTTGATCCATGTATTCTCCGTATCTATCTCCTTTGAAAAACTTATATACTTCTGTGTATGGGAACATATTGTCGATCAATTGGTTTCTATAATGGTCGTAAGGATGATCTGTAAAATCGTAGTAGGTATCAATCTTGTCTGGACAGATAACCTGTAATGATGATTCGTGAAGGTTGTGGCGTGGACACCAGAATGTATGCCACCCTGAGTTAAGTGAATTAACAAAGTCTTTGATAGACCTTGAAAGCAAATACGCATCTGATTCTGCGTGAATTATCTTATCGAAACCATTGTTCTTGGCATATCTGACTGCTATAGCAAAGCTCCTATACCATCCTCCGTAGTCAAGGTGACCATGACGACCAAGATGCTCGTCAAACCTATAGTAGTTTTCTGCTGGGCAAAACTCTGGACGCTCTGGAGATGCGTCGTCAAATATCATCAGCTTGTCGTGATTTATTCCAGAAGACTTATAGTATTCAAACCATGACTTGTACCTGCCGTTCCAAACATCTTGGTTTTGCGCGTATGCTGTGCAAAAGAGAAGAGTTTTCATTCTGGCAGGATATCAAAATCTATCTTGCAATCATACGGATAGTGCGCCCCATCGTATCTTATTACGCTATTGGTAACTACTAGATCCATTTCTTGAAGTAATGGTTTACGAAGTCCAGCGGCAATCCAGAACGAACTAGATTGATTTCCGACAAAGAAGTCACACCCTGCAATTGCCTTGGCAACATCCAGACAGCTTTCTGTCTTGTAGTATTCAATAGTTCCTACTTCGTGCGAGAATTTTGCGTGTTCTTCCTCAGTTCCAATAAACACCGCTCTATTTATATACCTGTCGTACACAGGTTTCCAAGGGAAGTTTGGATTCATGTATCGCGGAGTGCGATTAAATATTACTTTTCCTTTAGTATTTTCGTCTGCGTCTACCTTTAGCCAAGGCTCTGTTATTTCAACATGACCATGACCTCTGGGAACATAATTAAGGTATCTTGCTTGGCAATCAGTTAGGGAAACATGATGTTCATAGCACTCGCGCCATCCTGAAACATCGTGATCAATTCCGTACCTACCATCGTTCCACAAGACTTCAATGTTTTGGCTTTCAAGTAATGGTTTAAGTGAGTCGTACTTATAGCCGCTCATTGGAGCCATCCAAGCCTCATCGCGAATAACCATTGTAGTCCCACCCATTCCCTGAAATACAGGTAGGAATGCAATAATGTCACCTATGTGACCTGTATGCATGAAAGTTTGACGCTTTTCAAATGGGCTTCTCATCAGAGAGCGTATTCAACATAACCTGTGACCTGACTTCAAGCGTAGAACACTTTGCATGGTGAATTAATTTAAGCACATCGTCCAAAGTATTTTCTATTCCCAGAATTTCAGACTCGTTAATTAATTTATTACCTTCTACAAGTGGCTCTTGAACAAATTTCTTTATCGCGTTAGCGCAATGCTCTTTGGTCGCATAAAAGATATATGCAGGCTCACCGCTATTTATGTGGAGAGTTCCGTGATCTTCATACGTTTTTGCTATCTCTGGGGTGAATTTCTTGTTCACCACATCGTAGTCGCTCATCCATCCACCACCTGCGGCATAGAGAGCGCACCAACGGATGAAGCGCGCGACAATCCAGTCAAACTTGTTGAGTAGTTCAGGATGTAGACCCATCGCAGTAGCCATCAGCTTTTGTTGTAGCTTATTGTAGAGCGGACTTCCTAGAGCGTGGCTCCTGTTGAGCATGACTGGCTCCCATCCTTGGTTTGTCCAGCTAGTCTTCCACCAGTTGGCGCACGCGAATTCCTCGCCCTGCTTTGACTGGGCGATGTTCTGATAGTAGGAATAGATTTTCATTAGTATGTTTTAAAACCAACATGGAACACAGGCAGTCCAAGGTCGATGTGAGGTTGGTGTCCTGCTTGCTTTGCCCTGAGACAGAACGAAACATCCTCGCCCCTTGCGCTGTCGAATGGGCGGAAGTAATCGTATTCGTAGTCAGGGACATCAATCTTTAGGCTATCGCCAAACTTTTCTTTAATGTCGTTAAATACATTTCGGTGGACTAGCATACAGCCAGTTCCTACCCAATCGACTGGCACAATTGCGTCTTCGTAGGCTTTCGCTCGCGGTGCTAGTAGTGGATCGGCGCACATTATGGCTCCTCCCTCTTGCCTGCCAAAGTAAGCCGCACCTACAAGGTTCTTTCCTGCGCCTACAAGCCTGTGTAGCAAGTGTCGTTGTAGCGGAAGGTCTCCTATGGCTCTGGCTCCCTGAACCCAGTACCTGAACCAAGCTGGGCGTCCGATTGATGGGATGATGTCGTCGTCGATCATTAGTAGCCACTTGGCGTCGGTCTCAAGGAACTTGTGAGCGAGGCGGTTGCGAGAGTGTTCAATCTTCGCGTCACCGATGCTCATGTCGAAGCGGATCTTATCTTTTCCGAAGTCTAGTGCCATCGCCACATTGACGGCGGCAGTGACAGGATTAGAAGACTTATACCAAGGCCAACCAACAAAGATGTCGCGACCAGCAAACTCACAGCGGTACGAAGGCAACCCTTCTTTGGTTCGCGATTCGATGATTGGATTTTGTACTCTTGGTGATTCAACTTCTTCCAGTGCCTGCTTAGATTTGCGTCCGCGCTTTGGCTTTTCTCCGTAGTTTTTGTCTTCTGCCCTTAATTGATCTAATACCTTATCAAGTACAACTGACTCTTCAGGTGTTGCCTCTCGTATTTTAATTTCACACTCTGGTTCTGGCTCTAGTTTTAATTCTGGCGTATTCGCCACAATAGGAACAACTGGAGCGACTGGTCTTCCGTCCAACCTGCGAGGAGGTGGGATCGGTGTCATGAACGGATTTGGTGAGTCCGTAGCCTTCATTGTCCGCTCCTGCATGGGAGTGGAGATAGGATCAAGGATTGCCATAATTATGCGCCAGCTTCGTCAAGTCCAAGGTCAATTGCGTCGGACGCATTCATCTTGATTCGTGACTGGAGATCGTTGGATTTGTTGACAGACTGAGTCGTAACATTCTGCTTCGGCATCCTTCCAGAAGCCTTGAGCTTGCTGTTCTCATCAGACAACTTCTTAACCTGCGCCTCCAGAGCGGCCTTTGCAGATTGCTCATTTTGTAGGCTTACACTCAAGATGTCGCTGTAGACTGCGGCGGCGGCAATTGACGCACGCTCGTTGGCGGTCTTAGGCCACAGCGCGCTGTTGAATTTTCCTTCAAGCGCGGCAACATTCTTGTTGTGTTGCTGGATCTTCTCGACCTGTTCAGGAGTAGCGTTCTCAGGAGGCTCTTGGTATCTTGCCCAAGGTACTTCTTTTGTAAGCTGGTTAACATAATCTCGTACTTCCGTTGTCTCTTTCTGATACCAGTCCCTTGCTTGGTTCTGACGCTGTTCAAGGATCTGCTCTGCGTTCTCAGCGGCGTGAGAAATCTCAGCCTCCTGTTTTTCTTTCAGGTCTGACACATCGATCAGGTTACGCTTCAGCTTTTCTGCGTCTGTCAGTCCCAGCTTGCTGATGGCATTGTTCTGCCACCACTTGTCGTCAACCTTGTCTGGGCCACCTGCCTTCTCAATGCTGGCGATGAGGTCATCCGTAGCACCATTCTTACGCATGATGCTGTAAATGTTTTCCTTCGCCGTATTGATTGGCTGGGTGTACTTGCTCTGGAACTCAGGATCGTTTTTGATGTCAAAGATTTGCCTGAACTTCTTTAACTCCTCATAGTCTGAGGGAGTCTGTACTTGTTGCTGTTGGGCTTCGGCTAGTCGTTGCCGCAGGACTTCGGCTTCCGCCGCTTGCTTTTTGTACTCGCTAGCGGTTTCTTGGAGCTTCCTCCAATTGTTTTGATTCTTTTCGGAGAGGTTCCTCGGCTGTTCGATGGCGAGAATTTCTGGATCGATTTCGGCTTTTTGTTCTTGAATGGAACTGGGTGAAACTTCGACTCCAGCTTCTGGTTGTGGCACTTCTGTACCTGTTTGAACAGGCTCTGGAGTGATTTCGTTATGCTGTTCGCTCTCTGTTCCAGAGATGCTATCAAGTGTTGTAGTGTCTTCATTGGATTGTATTTGTTCTGGTTGTGGTTCTACTCCTGTTTCTCTTTCCGCCTCGTCGAGAAGCGAATCGATTGATTGATGAACATCACTGCTGATTGGATCAGCGTTGAGGTTTGCGGCTCCACCATCGCGGTTAGCGGCGGTGATTTCTGGTACTAGGTTTTCTTCTTCCATAATTGATTACATCGACACAAATGACGCCGACGAAGCATCATCATTTTTGTTTTCGTCTAAGAGTATGTCATTCATCTGGCGCAGGATGAACTCCGCGCCTTCCTTGTACTTTGCCTCAAGGGCGACTGACTCAATTGTTTTTCCAGTAGTTGGTGGAATTTGGGAGTAAAGAAAGCCGATTAGCTTTCCTCCAGACTTTTGATGATATTCGCGAAATCGTGCAGAGTCAGATGTTTCCCAATTCATAATTTATTTGTTGTGTCAGAAGACGCATAGGTTTTCTGACACTAATTAATGTATGTCAACAATATTATGCCAATCCAATATCGATTGCCTGTTCGGATGATAGTGGCTTGCTGGCATCGCGTCCGTAAGAATTGGGACTCATTGATGTCAGTCCGTTCTTGGGAGTAGGTGTAGGTTTAGCGATTGGTTTGAGCATCCCTGCCTTTTCAACTTTTCCAGCGGCTTCATCGAATTTTTGCTCTTCTGGCGTGAGGATCATGTCTCCCTGTGAATTGAATTTAGCTTCAGGAATGTTGCGATCAGCCGCGACTGGCATGAATTTATTCGGCTGTGAGTAATCCACAAAGTTGCGTGAATCTGGCAAGTTGTTGTTATGTCCGCCCATAGTTTTGTTTGGCTTACGCCGCTGTTACTGGCCTCGGAGGATTGGCTACATTGGCAACCATTCCCTGTTGGCTAGGATTTTGTTGTTGGTATTGTTGTTGAAGGTTTTTTTCCTGCGCTACTGATGTTCCTGCGTGACCGCCACCATGACCGCGATGACCATGTGGCATTGCGGCAGGTATGACATTCTCGGCAGGAGGCGCGGCCTGACCAGCCGTGAGGTGAGCGTATGCTTCCTTTGCGGCCTGCCTGTACTTTTGAGTCTGCTTTGGCATTGCGCCTTTGGCCTCTGCGGCCTGAATGTGAGCGACATAGTGCTTCATCGCCGCCATGAGCGGTGCAATTCCTTCCTGTGGCAATCCACCCTTTGGGACATGGGCGATGACTGGCATCAGCTTCTGGCTCATCGTGTCGAGGTGGACGATGTCGTTGTCGCGTGGCGATACAGGGATGTCCTGACCTGCGATGATGGCCTGAAGTTCCAACACCTGCTGGCGCGTGGCTTCGATGGCAATTGCTTCGACCTGATCTTTTGGTAGGATGACGCTGTTGGCGGTTGTTTCGCCCAGCTTCCTGCTCCAGTCCAGCTTGATAAGCTCGTCCTGATTGATGCTAGGATTGCCCATGTATCGTTGGATCAGGCTGTCAAGGATGACATTGTCTTGAGGAGTTGTGTCCTGAAGAAGCTGGCTGGCAGGTGAGTATGCCATGAGGAGGATGTCAGAAGGAGGGATGTTCTTCTGGAGCATATCGTACACGCAATTGATTGCGTCTTCGTCGAGGTGTTCAGGAACATCAAAGGGAACCATGAACGGAGGCATCTCCATGAGGCTACGATCAAATGCATCAACAACTTCCCTGCGCGCCCAGACTGCGTTTGGCTCGGATTGTTTGACGACATCCATCTTTTGTTTCAAGTCAGCCGCCGCCTTGATGTGTTCAGGGTGACAGATTCCCTTCTGCATACGCTCGACGGCCTGAGAAAATTGGCGAGAGAAGCGCGTGAGAATTCCCTCACGAAGCTGGTTCTCAATGGCGGCAGTGCGATTGACCTCAGATGCGGTCTTTTTTTGTCCGCTGTTATCGACAGGAGCCGATGGCAAGAATGTGCCTACCTGAATCTCAGCCAGCCCAGTAATGAACTGATCCAACTTTAGGAAGTCGTCAACATCTGCTGGCAATTGCTGTGGGATGACCTCGTAACCTTCGGAGATGTATCCGACAGGGTGAAGAACGGAAAGCGGAGGCACGCCAACTTTTGCGTTTGGCCCCTTCTTCAGCAACAGCAGTCCCTTCAGGTAGGTATTATCCACCACAAGGTTGCGAGCTTTCTCGACGGCGACATGGGTGTTGTACAGATCCCTGCCTGCTCCGCGAGATGACATTAGGTTGCCGCTACCGATCTCAATACTGAACAACGCGAGCGTCTCGCTCATCTTGTTGTAGCGATCTACTTGCGTGCAGATTTCAAGACCACTCTTATCGTCAAATAAGAATCGGCTGATCTTGCCATGCGGTTCACGAACTAGGATCTCACCAAGCTCAACATATTTCGCGTCGTTCTCGTATGATGCGCCGTATGAACCTTCCCTGATCCAATCCTCGTACCTGCGAGCGTCGTCGTCTGCGTCAAGCGTCCTGCCAGCAGGTATTGCTTGGTTGATTGACTGGATCAGGTGATTGATGTGCCAGCCAGCGGCGGCAGAAAGTTCAGGCTGTTCTAAAACTGGGAGCAATTCTGCTATCTGATAGCGTCTCTTTCGCGCCCAGATCGGCGTCTGGTCAGTTTGTTGGGGAGTCTCAATAGAGAAGAAGGTATAATCTTGGCGAAGGAATTCAGGCTTCCAGTCGCGCAGGTCATCCCAGCACATACCGCAGAATCCAAAGGTCGTATTCTCATGGACGATCTGGGCGACCAAGTCGTCAAATCCTTTCCATCCCCTGATGCACTTGGTGATCTCCTCGCGGAACACTTTTGTCTTGTTCTCGGCGTCTAGCGAATCGATTGGGTACTGCGCAAAGGTAAGCGTAGCCGCCTGCTCAATCACCTGCTTGAAGGGAGGCTGGATTCGGCTGACCATCGTAGACAAGAATCCTGTCGGCCTGTTTGACCTCCAGTTCTGACCCATGCTCTCCAGCTTCTTTGCCTGATATGGCGGCTCGTTGTTCAGCTTCTTCTGAATCAATTGGTTCTTCCTATTCCTCTCAACATTCTGTTGCTTCAGCCTGCGGTAGGCTGAGTGCGCCTGAGTCGCATCCTTGAATGTCCTGCGAACCTGCATGGTGTCCTTGTTGACAACATCCAGATTACCATTGTCAGGATTGACTACATCCAGATTCAGAATGCGCGGCTTGTCGTGGACATCGACAACGCGAGCGGATTTCGTGCTGTAGTAATCGGTGACTTTGGGAGGAAGAGGCTTTAGGTTTGCCATAATTATGTATTGAGCCAGCAGTTAGCAAGCAGGTTTGTTGCTTTTAAGAATTGATCCTTGTCGATGAAGATTGCCGTCCTATTGTCGTGACGCATTGATTTGCAACCTCCAAGCACAGCACTGGACGCCGTGTCGCGACCCTGCCTGACGCCAGCGGTCAGCCTCTCGGTTGTTGAAATGCATGAGCTACAGCCACCGCGCCAGTTGACATTCTCAGGGCAATTTCGGCAGGTCTTAGCGCGAGCCTCTGCAAGCTCATCAGTAACCATGTTGATCGGCTCCTGACTCTGCTGGAGATTCTTAGCCCATGATTGGATGTCGTTCAGCAATGCCATCGTGTCGGTCTCAGGGTTCACAGAAGTAATTGCTACCATGTCAACGCCATGACAGAATTGAGGCCAGTTGGAACAGATAAAGCTATTTACATCGCCCTCCACATCTCCACTAGGAAGATGATTTTCGGCGCGGAAATGTTCCACATTCTGGATCAGGCTATCGTAGGTGACGCCGTTGATACGGACATCACCCTCAATATAATGCCAGCCAGAAGGCGGCAACATCCCTAAAATTGGTGTAGCCATTAGTTTGTGATATGTTATTTAGAAGCCAAGGGCAAGTAATAACTACTTTACAAATTCATGATGACACTTGGGACAAATGCACGTTTCTCTCTCCTTTTCATCCGCTTTCAGGCCATTATCTACTGGTTCTTCAGGAGATCCGATCATTTCTGCCAGTTGTTCGTTGGTGAAGGAAAGTAGCGACACATCAAACTTGGCGTCATTTAACTCGTCAATTTCAACAGAAAGCATATCAAAACTCCATGTTGAGTTCAGTGCCAGTTGATTGTCTGCAATGATGTAGGCTCGCCGCTGGGTCTCTGTCAGGTGATCCAGCTTTATGCAGGGTACTGAATCCAGTCCCAGCTTCTTTGCGGCTAACACACGACCATGACCTGCGATGATGTCGCACTCATCAGTAATCAGCACAGGGTTGGTGAATCCAAACTCCTTGATGCTGGCGGCGATCTGACTCACCTGAATGTCGCTGTGCGTCCTGCTATTGCGAGCGTAAGGGATTAGCTTCTTGAGAGCGATTTGCTCAATCTGTTGAGATGTTTTGATTTCCATAGAAGGTTAGAATTGATCACCCAGCGTTAAAAAGAAAAGATAAAAAGAAACCCCCCAAAGAAAATAGAAAAGATAAAAGTGGGATCTGAAATCAGATCAGTATCACATATGACGAAAAGCGTCTCTCATGCCACAGCCCAAGGATTAGCCTGCTCTCAAATCGGAGCGCAATGAGGTTGGAGTGTGTGTCCTCCGAATTAAGCCGCGAGGGTAAAGCGCGGCTCCTGCCTTCGCCAGTGGCTCGACACAATCTCGATTTCCAGTGGTTACGATATCTTCTATAGTCCTGAAGATTCATAACAATTATCCTTGCGCTATCACGATGTCAACGGCATATTTTCATCGTTGCGATCATCTTGTCCTGAAGATTCTCAACTGCTCTCTCGTCTTTGGGTTGAAGGCGAGAGGGCGTCCATTTTGTTAGTGTGTGCTAGTGCTAGACCCTCACTCGTTGTCATGTGCGAGTGAGGGTCTTTTCTTTTACTTCGTGTTGACAACCATCAGCAGGCCGCGATCACACCGCTCGTCTTCCCTGCTGTTCTGCGTGAACAGGAAGTGTGGCTTCCCAAGCTCCTTCGCCCTGACATGATACGCCTGCAAGTTGGTGTAGTGAGGGTGATTGACATCGTGGAAGAAACAGAACGAGTTGGGAGCCATGATCTCAAATACTTTGTCAGCCCACTCTCCTGCGTGATCATGATCGCCGTCAGATACAAGGAAGTCGTAGCTGTTCGCAGAAGTCTCATGCACAAAGTCATGCTCGGTCTTGGGAGCGATCAGCGTCACTTTTTCTTTTAGGCTATCAACATTCTCCTGAGACAGGTTTGTTCCAAGGTCGTAAAAACTATCGACGCAGGTAATACTTCCCTTTCCGTTATAGGCTACGCCGTCAAGCAATGCTCTGGTGATGAATGCAGTGCCAATACCGATCTCTAACACCCTATCAGGTTTCGCAGAGACCAGTGCGCCGTAGATCAGCATGGCGTGAGGCAGGTCAATAGCCGCGCCGTGTGTGTTATAGTTATCTAAAAAGTTAAGTGGAAGTGGATTACTCATATAAATTACATTACGAATACTGCAATCTTGTGTAAAGCGCACTTTACTTAAAGCGTTGTTGTGTAAAGTAAATGTCTATAGCGTGTACATATCAACGCGCTCATGTACAGAAAACGCGGATTCATCGACATGACAATATACCCTTGCGGTGATAATTGTGATTTATAACTCATGAATCATACCCAATCAGGTATAATGCGGTGATTAATCAGGTGTCTGCGATCATGAACATTTTACAGATGTCTACGATCTGCTACACAAATGCAAAGTATGTAGCGTGATCACTACAATGCTTCTTTGTAGCGTGCATTAATATACAGGAATAGTAGATGTCATTTACTATTTCTGAATGATAGCTGTTAAAAATATGTAGCGGTTTTATTAACAGATTACTCTGTTGGAGCTTTCTTTTTTGGCAACGGACGGAGGGTGCGGAATTTCAGCGTAGTCCATTTCCAAGCAAGTGTGCCGATGCTGTTTTCAACCTTTCTCCATGCCAACCCATGCAAAAAGTCTGTGCGTTCATCACCCTCTTGGATCATCTCGTCTGGGCCAAGCTCTCGCCATTGGTCGTCCTTTTGAGAAGGACAGGTTTCGGTGGATGTGTCCTTTTCCGAAGGACAGGTTTCGGCTCGGTATCGCTCCACTATCTCGCGGAGCCTTGCGACCTCGGCTTCTAGTTTGAGGTTCATTGCTCCAACTGGTTCACACGCGTAGCATGACCCTTGGCATCCTCGTTTAAGGCGATCAAGTTCCTCACGAAGCCTTGCGACCTCGTTGGATTTCTCGGCGAGTTCGCGCTCTAGCTGGCGAGAGGTTTCTACTGGCACTACAAAGGCTTTTAAGCCCATTGCCTCGCAAGCCTCATCAGTCCTCGGCGTTGGTGTGGTATCGTTGGTTGATGTATTCATGAAGCTCAATCAAAAACCAAAGCTGGTAAAAATAAAAGAAAAAATCGGAGGAGGTTCAGGTCGCTAATGTTCGATGCCGCCCCCCTAGTAAACTAGCGTTAGCCTCTCGACTCACCCCCTCAATGCCTCCTCCGATTATAAGCGTCTAACCGAGTCCTTTAAGATCAATCAGAGCAGTGGTTCACCGAAGATCCCCACGAAATATGACCCAAAGGTTTGAGCATCGTTGATAGGCTTTCTGGGTGCTATTGTTACAAACCCTATGCACTTATCAACAAGTGTCAAGCCTTTGTAAACTTTCTAAACTCCCTAAACTCCCTAAACTCCCTATAAATTGGCTACCCCTCATGGACTTGAACCATGACAAACAGAGTCAAAGTCTGTTGTGCTACCATTACACCAAAGGGTAATATGAAATTTTTTTACCTATTATAGCATATTTTACAGAGTAAATACGATTCTATAATGAGGTTATGGCTTATTTTTACCCATGCGTTTGTAGACTATAGCCGCTTTTTCCTGACACGCCTTGCACTGGTGTGGCTTGCATTCCGTACCGCAGGCTGGGCATTTATGTTTCGGCTTCATGAATCCTTCAACCTCCTGAAGTAGCCACTTTCAGGCTGGTGATCCAACACCTCATAGTATGGCGCGCTCACCCAGTCAGGGTTTACCTTCCATGCGACATTATCCTCAATGGTCACCTCATGGTATGGAAGGATTGGCTTGTCATCCAAGAACGCCTCGGTGCTAGTAAACCGCCGTCCTGTGTACGGAAACTTTGGTAATGGGTTGTCTGTATTCATAGCTACTCAGACATATCTACAAACTCCATCTTGTCAACAAGGCTCTGCAATTCACGCCGCCTTTCATTCATCTCAGGCTTCGCCTCGGTCATCGTAGCAACTGCCCCACCGCGCTGGCGCATCAGGTAGACCAGCATGGACAGCGAATCCAGTGCGTCAGGAGACTTGCTCCTCGTCCGCTTGCAGTAGTCGCCCTTGCTCTCGACGCGCACAAGTCCCTTGCCCTTCTGCTTGTATCGTCTAGCCGTAGCCTGTCGGATCAGATCCTCATTCCTGAAGCTGGGACTGATCTTCAGGTACTCAAACTCCAAATACTTCGCCAACCCAAAGATCAACTCGGTTACGACGCCGTTGTACAACTCGCTAGCCTTCTGCGAGTCGTCGCCAAGGATGTGCGTGTCGCTCGCCGCCCATGAGTAATTGACTCCCATCACCTCGCTACCAAACAGACTGCACAGCGAGTCGTGAATGCCTGCGCCGTTGCCAGTCCTGTCCACACACAGCCAGTTGGGTGCAATCTTCATCGTCCTCGCAAACTTGATGATCGCCTGCGTCTGCTCCAGCGTCGCCTTTTTAGGGAATGGTATCTGCGAGTCCAACTGCAATACCACCCTCGCCGTCTTGAATGGAATGAACTGACCAGACTGAGGCGTCCAGCCGTCAGACAGCCCAAATCGTCCGTAGGAACACATCACCTGATCGTTACCCTCCAGAGCCAAGTCAAACGCCGCTAGAGGAACTACAGGCCCAATGAAGCGCACTATACCAAGCGCGTTGTCCATCATGGCAGGCGTGATGATCCCCATCGCCATGCCCTCTTCAGGGAACCAGCCGCGAGCCATCGTCATCGCCTCGGCAGTCCTACCGCGCGAGATGTATCCCATGTAACCCTGATAGGTCTGGAGTCCAGCGTAGACAATCCGCTTCTCAATCACATTCTCACAGCGAGCGGCGTCCAGTCGCAACACATGGTATCCCTCCTTGCTGTCCCACTCAAAGTCGTCCTCGCAGTCCACTGATCCCCAGCCGTCCTTCGGCTCACACCGCTGGGCGAAGTTGCTAGTCCTATCCCTCGGATTTGACGCGCCAAAAATCTTGATGTGACCCTTGTGACTCTCCGTATCCGCTGTGGACAAGATGTTGTTGATACCCTCCCAGACGCCGACAGGGACTTCCTCGGCCTCGTCCAACACCACATGGGTGCGCGACAATCTTCCCCACTTCGGATGCTCCTTGCCTGCTCTCGGTATGGGATGGAATCCGCGCAGGGTTCCATGACCGCTCTCGCCCTTCGGAATGGCTACCAGATGGATGCCCTGCTTGCTGTCGTTGGTAACTTGAATGCTGGTAGACTTGTCCTCCTGATCGGTGATCGGCTTCACCAGCGCAGTCCGATGAAAGGTCTTGATGTTCGCAAAGATGTTCCGCTCGGCGTGTTCCTTCGTCAGCGAGATCACCTTGATACAGGTGTACTCAGGGTCGCGATACCAGTCCAAGTAGAACCATGCCGCCGCCCCAAAGCTCTTGCCCATAGCACCTGCGCCCTGTACCAGCACGCGATCACCAGCGAACAGACACCGCCATGTGTCACGCGAACTCTTCGGTCTCCAGTCATAGACCGCCGCTCCCCAAAGGATTGTAGCCGCCGCCTCAAATTGGTCGTGATTCAGTAGGTGCATCACATACTGGCGCACCACCATCTCAGCCGTCGGCAGGTCGATCTCAGTCAAACCAACAGCGTTCTTAGCCGTCTCGGTGATGATGTACTGAGCCGCATACAACAGACCAAGCTCCTCGTCCCTATCCGCCTCCTTGCGAATATTTACGGCGTGTGCGTGAAAAACCTTGATGGAATGTGGCGGCGTTAGCCTATATCCTGTGTCCTCTGTTTGTTGATTCATTGCCATAGTTGCCTATATTGTGGTAGCCTTCGCGTCAATGTATAACCAATACGACCAGCTTCAATCACACACATTCACCGAAGCCACCAAGCTGGCGTCGCAAGGTGAGGAGTTCAGTCACCTGATCACACTCATGAGTCCTGACTACGCCATGCGCCTGAAGATATTCGTGCGAGACCTGCCTGACGCCATCCGCGAGAAGACCATCTACGGCAGGGCGGTCTCAAAGCCGCAGGCAAAGCCGTCAAAGAAGAATCGTTAGTAGGAACAACAGCCTCTATTACGCGCGGCGCAGGCTTCAACAGCCGCCTTCTCGGTTGATAGGTAGGCGTTGACAGCAGGGATGATCGTAGGTAGGAGAGCGTTGATCTGCGCGTTGTAGGCTATCAGGCAGGCGAGCGTCGTGCAGTTGGCTGGCCCAAGCTGATACTCAGCTACCCTGACATAGAGGTCATCCAGCGTAGCCGCCGTGATGCGCGTGTAGGAGCCATCAGCGTTGGGGTACTGATAGTTCCACCCTGTTGGCGGTATGGCTACTGCCATAAGGGATTAGTTTGCGCCGCTGGTATTGTCTACGCCAGTCGTGTAGCTGGAGTGGCAGATCGGAGCGTTGGGAAACCTGCCATATGGATAAACAAACTGACCATTGGCGTCGAAATAAAGCTCGTAGCGTTTCGTGTTGTTCGTGTGGTCAAGGAAGACGCCGTTGGCCTCGGTAATGGCGTGGCATACGAAGTTTTCGGTTTGAGGCACTACGGCATTGCTGGTCACCTGCGTTGCAGGGTTGATGCCATGAAGGGCGGCGTTACTAGTAGGGTAGATTTTACCAGCGGTGAAAGTTGTAGCCATTCATGACTATTAGCCGCCGACATACCTTATGTCAATTGGATAATTAAAAGCCTGCGATTTTCCTGCGCCTAGCGGCTTTATTACCTCGCTTAACTACCTTGCGCGTCTTTTTGTATATCATCCAGCAAAAGACAGCAAATCCAATCAGGAAAAGAACGGATGTAACATGGCAGATAATGGGCATATCGGATGCGTTCATCAGAGTAGGTTATCCATAACTACAGATAATAGCACTCATAAATAGTGGACTTAGGTGGTTTCCTCATCGATTATCTCGGTGACTTCCTTCATGGATGGCGGATCTTCGTCGATCTCCATGTCCTGATAGCGTTCAAACTCCGCCTCTATGGTGACAGGCTCGCTGTATGTCCTGACTTCAGGCGGCGCGTTCAGGCGTTTCCACTCTTCCTCCAGAGCAGGCGTCATGTTGGTGTTGCGCCCTACGCCGTGGAACTCCAGCTTCAGGGTTGGCCCACTGGTCACGATGTGTTGTTCAGGCGCGTATTCGCCTCCCAGCTTCGCATCCGCCTGCAATGCCGCCAACTTGTCGAAGGTAGCCTCAACCTGACCATTGCTTTTCTTGGTGATCTTGGTAGGAACTTCGCCAAGAGCCATCCGCCGTAGCAGGTCGCGCTTCTCACCCAGTGCCATAGCAAACTGGCTGTCGATTAACTCCTTGATCTCCGCGAAGCGAGACTTCACCTCCAGCCTGTTGGCGATTTGCGATGCCAGCACGCCAGCGGATTCTCGTTTGATATTGGGGCGACACTTCATCAGGGCGTCGGCCTGAGACAATCCTTGGGATAGCAGGCGCACAAAGCGTTCATGTTCAGGGTTCTTGAGGATCGGCATAGAAAAGGTCGGTTGGTTTTCTCTTATAAGTAATTATTACGCAATAATAGTAAATAATAAAATCTATCAGAGTAAATAGATTATATGCTTGACTTCTAACATAACTAAATGGTTATTTTTGAGCCAGCGCATTATCTTTTTATTGGCATTAGACTGGTTACTGGATCTAAATCTCCAGCAATTATCTCATACCTCGCATAGTCGTAAGTGAAGTATTTTCCTTGGTGGCCTACTGGCATGAGTTCGCTGATGGCGTAGAATGTTTTGGTTGGTATGTGTCCTGCTATCCATACGCTATTGTCGTTGGCGTAGCAGTAGATGAGGTGGTCGGTGTGGATCTTTGAGGTCTGTGGAATTGTGCAAGCGTCGTAAAGCGTCGGCTCTTGTTTCGTCGTGTGGCACTTGACATCGAACGATTCGCCCATCCAGTTGCGTAGGTCAATCTCGTTCTCGTTGGTGTACTCCATGCCTGCGAGCGTGTGCTGGCAGACTACCTCTGCGATGAAGCCGTGGCGGCGTGAGTTTGTGAGTTTGGTCGCGATTGTTCCATAACGATAGTATGCATTTTTGTCGCGGCGTTCTGCTTCTGATCTGATATCAGATGTGATATCGATTCTGATCATTGCGACTTGGCTTTGATGTCGTTGATGAGTTGGTCGTACTTGTCTCCCAGTATCTTGAATGCGAGCTTTGCTTCATCGCGTTCTTTCTTGTTTTGTAGGTTTGATTTATGGAGTGACCTGACTTCCTTGCGGCGCGCTTTTTTCTCTTGAGCGAGGCATTTACGAAGCGACCTGATCATGTCTTTGTAAAAGACAACATCTGAAGCTAATACTTCACAAATTTGTTCGTCGTGATCGGTGATTTCAGGGAAAGGGATGCCTTTCATCTTTTGTGATGAATCGCAGACTTCGCAGAGGCGCGTGTCGCTGTAGATGTCTGTTGGATGATTGCAAAGTACGCACCTTGGTTTTTCAGGTTGATTGTTTTCAGTTGTGAGGATGATTTTGGGTCTCATATATCGTCAGGGTCTGGTTCAGGGTGGATTACCATTTCATTTTCATGGTTAGGACGGCCTTCTCCATGCGCTCTGGCGTGACCCACATCTCGCGGCCTGAAGGGTGCATAGCCCAGAACTGCATTGTCTTTTTCTTGTTCCAGTCTCCGCGCTTGAGCTTGGGTGCTGGTTTTGTTTGTGTGTTTGTCTTCATAGATTCTTCCAGATGTTGTTACAGCGCAGGCACTGGAGGTGGCGCGGTTGGGTGTGTGTGACTACGATGAAGTGACCTGATAGGTAGCAGGCGATGCGTTTGAATAGGTTCATATGTGTGTGTTCCACTCGTAGTACGAGGTTGCGATTTCCTTGATGATGTCCTCGCCCCATTCGTTCATGGCATTGTTGATGCAGTAAGCGACGAGGCGAATGTTTCCCTTGATGTAGCCTTTGGAGGAATCGATCCTATCGATGCTTGGGGCGTATGGGTTTCGGTAGTGGCTTTCATCACGGCGTTTGAATTTGATTCCTGAAACTGAACAGCGGTCTGAGTTGATGAATAAGAGGTGGTCAATGTCATTTTGGTCAATGTTATAATTAATGTTTTTTATTTTGGCTCGCTTTCTACAATCGCTAAGTGACCTATAAAGTGATTTCTTTATCCATTGGCGGTGATCGTGATCCTTTACCTCTTCGATTAGATAAAGGATTTCGTTCATATGGTTACGATGGATGAGAAGTCGATCAGGCGGCGCAGGATTGCCTTCCCCCTGTCTTTAGATAGCATTTCATAGAGATCGTCAGCAGATGCGTTGGATGTCCAGATGATAGGTAATCCGCGCTCTGATCGCTCGTCTATCAGGTCGTAGAGTAACTCCTCTGCTGATGCTGGCAGGCGTCCCTTACCAAGGTCGTCGATCAAAAGTAACTTGCAGGTATAGGCTTTGCGGAGTCGCATCTCGGCGGTGTGCTTGATCTGGTCGTCGTTATTGAACCTGTCTTGCGCGTGCTGAGTCAACTTGGTTGCCTTCAGGAAGCAGATGCTCCTACCCAGTTCGTGTTCCCTGAAGAGGATCTCGACTGCGGCTCTGGTTTTTCCTGCTCCTGAAGCTCCGATCATGCCAAGACCCTTGGGTGAATACTCCCAGCTATCGATTGCGCTCGCTAGGTTGGCGTGTAGGCGCACTTTATCCGTTTCTGCGTACAATCTTGGCACTTCACTCCAAAACGCATTCCTACGCCCTTCTAGGAGTTCGCGCTCGCGGTTGCTATCTGACTCTTCGATTCGCTTATCGAGGCAGGTGGGACAGATGGAGTTACTGAACAGGGTGCGTCCGTTGAAGGTAATGTTTTCGGCATCGAATGTGCTGTTACAATCTATGCAATTGGTCGAAATCGTTTCCATGATTAAAATATACCAGAGTATGGGTTGGTTGTTTGTGTGCCTGCTACTGAAGTCTTTACTGGCCTCTCGACTCGGTTGAGCCAGTTGATAAGAAACTTGCGAGTCTTGTGGCGTTGTGGGTTGACTGCCAGCCATGAGTCGATCTTCTTGAACTCGGTTTCAAGATCGATCCAGTCGTATTGAACCTTGAGCGATGCGATCCATTCTTCGTCAGGAAGATTGGATACCTTCTTCTTATTTATATAAGACTTCTTGGTTAATGGTTCTTGGTTATTGGTTGGGAGCTGATTTCGTTCTGATTTCAGATCCACATCAGATTTCTTCTCTGACCAGCGCGAAGCATTTGCGGCTTTCGCGCGGTTAGCCTTAGCCTGATAGATGGCGATTTCGGAATCAGCGCGCTTGTTATGCCAGCCATCTTCTGATTTCAGAAAGAATTCAGACAGGAGTTCCGCTACCATAGCAGACTGGTCGCGCATTCCGATCAGGCGTGCAACGCGCTCTGCGTCTAATGGCAGTGGTGACTCGCTCAGGTAATACTGATCGAGCATACGGCGATACGCTAGCTCTTCCATTGGATACAGGTGTGATGTGTGGGCGGCGAAGTCACCCACATGAAATGAGTAGTAGTTCATCCGTTCTTTAGTTTTTTCTCAATCTGATCAATAACATTGATGCAGTATTTGAATGCGTATTCTGCGCCTGCTAGGTATGCAATCCGCTGATAGAATTCGTGATCGTGTTCGCCCTTCGGTGCTGGCGTCCTGATTCCCTCAGTCGCGTACCACTTCTCAAATGCTTTCTGGCTGTCCATGTGTTTGTAAATTGATTGGTTCGATGTGTACTTCGATTCGTGGCATCTCTGTCTTAGCCGCGAACCACTTTGATGCTTCTAGTGTAGTTATCTGTGCGTCGTCAACCCAAAACCCAATCAGCGCATCGGTGAGGCACTTGCATAGGTTGTCGGTATCAGGCCGCTTGTCGGCAGGTATGCGCCCTTGGCTGAACTTCTTAGCGTTCAACGCAACAGGCCGCTTCATGACGAATGTCAGCGTTAGCTTGATGGCTCCCTCGTATGGCTGGTCTGGCGTGTAATTCTTGGCGTAGTAGCCAACAACCTTGATCCAGTCCTTAGCTTTCTTATCTTTGTAGAAGACTGGCCTACCTCCCATCACCATCACCTTTCTGCCAGAATTCTGGAGGGACACTGGCGTCACAGGGATGATGAAGGAGATAGGTTCCATGATTAGTAATTATTCCAAAGATCGTCTTGGCAGTCGGCACAACGATAGCGGTTGTTATGTGGGTTGGATAGATCCTGCTTCACATAATAGACCATCTCTCCGTTGATGATGCGGTTACCCATGATCGGATCTCCGCAGTCATCGCAGATAAATGTGTCGGCGTCCTTGACGCCCTTCTTGGAAACTACTGCGCTCATTATTTGTTTTGGTTAATTGTTTTCATGATTTCTTCATCTCTTTTATTTGCGTGATGTTCTCCATGATGTTTGGCACAAATCCAAATCACTTCAAGTGGCTTGCTGTAATCTTCATGGTGAGCTTGTGCTTTTGATCCACAAATACAACAAGGATGCCTATGTATTTTACCATTTCGCAAAGCATTATTTAATGCATTATGCGCTTTCCTTTTTTCTGGATTTTTTTTTGCCCAATTATCTTTTGTTTCATGTTTGGATTTAGATGCACGACCTTCATTCCTAAACCTTTCTGATTTTTCTCTATGCCGTTTTCTTTCAGACAATACCCATTCAGGATTTTGTTCTTTAATTTTGCGGCGGTTTTCAGAATCGGACTTGGTGCAGTCTTTGCATTTGTTGAGATGGCCGTCTCCCATTTGAAGATGTTTGTAATAATCCTCTAGCGGAAGACAGCGTTTGCATTTAAAGCATTCTTTCATCTCTATATCTAAAACCAGAACGGAACTATTGTCTAGTTAAAAAGGGATGCTGTCGCCGTCATCTTCAGGAGCCGCTGGCTTCTTGTACGCCTGCGCGTTCTGCTTGATGAAGCCTTGTGGCTTATCCTTGGGTGCGCGAGGCTCGCTGATTGCAACGCCAAACTTCTTGACGCCGCCCTGTGTCTCTCCCTCCCACAAGCTGATCTCAATGATCTCGCCCTTCCACATCGCTTTGCCGCGATAGTCAGGGTGCTTGTCATCTTGCTTGTAGTCGTTAGGGAAAATCGTTCCCTTACCTTCTTTATGTTCGTATGCCATCTTGTTTACTTGTTACAGCAGGATTCCTGCTTGGTTTCTTCTGCCTCTTCGCTATCTGCGTCGAGGATAGAATCGACTGCGGCATGAATAGCCGTTGTGATATATGTCTCGCCGTCTTCTGGATCAATGAGATTAGAATCTGCCAAAAGTTGAAGATAATCTTTCATAACTTCAATTTGGTTATTCACTGGATCTTCTAAACATTCAACCACTCTATAAGCAAGAGCCATTGATATATCTATTTGTTTATCTGTCGGTTTGTTTGGCATGGGTGTTTTGTTGGTTGTGTTTACTTCGCGCGAACCATAATTGGTGCGCTCGTCTTGCTCACAAGAACTTCTGAGATGGCCTTCTCCAACGCGATTTTCGCGTCTTTGCTAGCCATGTCTGTCCTTGCGGCAAAAGTCTTTTCAAGCTGTGGCAGTGATATTTTACAGCAGGCGAGAATGTCATCGGTATTCAGGTGATCCGCTAAGAGCGGTACGAGGTCGTGTATGGACTCAACACTGCGGCTGGTGCGTCCAGAGGTCAGCTTGCGTCCGACGATCTGGTGACCATCTAAAAGCCTGCGCTTTGCCTCTTCACGGAATGCCTCAAACAACGGCTCAAGGATGTCAATCTTTTCCAAGTAATCGCCTAGCTGTTCGTCGGTCAGCTTTGGAACGATCTCAGCTTTTACATTGTCCATCTGAGATACAACACCTGCGGCCTCAGGACAGATCGCCTTCGCCCTACAATACTTGCAGGCGTCAGGTGATGGCGTGCGTGGCGCGTTAGGTGCTAGCGCGGCGTTGACGATGGACTGGATCTGCTGGTCGGCTTGCATCAGGTCGTTCTCGTTGTACTCCGCGATGGTGAACTTCGCCGCCATAGGCTGGACGATGGCTACCAAGATGCGCTTGAGCTTCGGCAGGTTCTTTTTTACTAAAACTGCGTAAGAACGAAGTTGTAGGTTTTCAGCCGCCGTGTTGCCTGTACCGACGCGACCAGTCTTCCAATCGACTACCAGAGCGGTCTCCTCACCGAAGTGATCGATGCGGTCAATCTGGCCTGACCAGATGTCGCCGTACCACAGGCGTTTCTCCAGCGTCGTGCTGTCAGGATCTCCAAGCGCGATAGCCTCTCGGATCTCCTCGTACTCAACTTGGCAACGATCTGCGATCTCCTGCTCCTCGTCTGTAAGGATGATCGACATGGGATCTTGCATATACTGGTGGATGCGGTTGCCCATGAGAGCCGCCGCCCCAGACTCGCTGGGGGGACAGGTGATTTCAAGCTGATACTTTCCAGCGCAGGCCGCGTAGCTAGCCATTGCGCTACCACTCATCTTGTCTTTGCGCTCGTCGGTCATACTATTTCTTGGTGGAAGTTACGATGTCCGCGAACTTTTCGTTCACGCGCTTGGCAACAGCGAGCGGCAGGTCGATCAGGAACTCTGGAACCTCAACGCCCTTGGATAGAAGGAATGAGCGAACCTGCTCCTCGGATACCTTGTACGCCTCCATTGTCTTGAACATGATCTCCCACTCGTCCTTGGCGGCTGGGGTAATGGCTTCTGGCGCAGGTGCAGACTCTGGCTTCTTGGTAAAAGCTGGCTTTGCGATCACTGGCTTGGGCGTACTAGCGATCATGCCGTCTTCATCTTCCTCGGAGGCAAGTGCCAACACCGCGCTAATTGAGTAGCGACGGCTGTAGCTCAATGCCGATCCTATTGCAATCGGAGTGTTGTCCTTAACAGGTAGCAGGAGGGTTGACTCGGTGGTCTCACCACTGCTGTGGATGATGCGTGTCGTGACTCCAGCGCACTGGGTGTTGGAGTCGTAGGCAGGCAACTGCGTGATCGCCAGTCCATGCTTTGCAAGGATTGGGCGTGTGGCTTCAAGGATGGCGTCCAACGAGGTGAACTTTGACTTGAAGTGTGGGTTGACCTTGTCCTTGGGGAGATTGCGAATCTCGGACAGGGCGGCTACTAGCGCGGCGTTTAGCGTCTTATTCATGGGTGTGTTGTGTATGTGTTTTGACTGACTGGTAAGATTTATATATGCGCTTGGGTTGGCGTGTAAAGAATTATTTTTAGGAGGCAAAGCGAGCCTCCAGCTCGTCCCATGCGGCATTGTACTTCTTGCTACCCTTGCGACCTCCGTTGTGCTTCGCCCAGACTTCTCGCATGATGTCTACAGCACGATCAGATACCCACTCACCCTTCAGGATGCTGGATGCAACGGACTGGCAAAATCCTTCTCCGTTATTGGCAAACATATCAAGCCAATCGCGCCCAAAGGCAACGATGGTCTTGGCGTTCGCGGAATCTTTTACGGCTTTCTCGGCGGCAATGATTGGAGCGAGCAGAGCCTCGCAAGTAGCGATCTGACGTTTCAGTTCCTCGTTGGACGGATAGCGGTTGGAAAACCAGCGCACATACTGCTCGTCCTCAACCAGCACATCAGCGATCTTGCGACCTGCATACTTGCCGCCGTCGAATACGCTAGCGTCAAATGTAGAGAGATGTTCCTCGCGAGCGGTTTTCTCGGCATTGATCTGGTCGCGTGATTTACGGAGGCGAAGAGCCTCTGGGTCAATGCCAACCTTCTCAGCGCACTGGGAACCGATGAAACGAGTCTTGCCCTCGACATCGCGGATGATGACATGGTGCATGATGCCTGTGCCGCAATGTGAGCAAGTGCCAGCGTTGCGAGGCATATCAGCCATTGCCATGTAATAGGCGGTTGGATTGTGTTCAGCCAGCATGGACGATGGCATTGAGAAGAAGCCGATGACTTGAGCGTTTGCGAGTGTGTTTTTCATGTGGATCAATTTATAAAAGCTACGCTTGGGTTTTGCAACAATTATTTTAAGGCAACAATGTTTTCGGCTAATTCTTTCAGTCTAAAAACCCTTGTACCAGTTCCAACTCCATTTCCCCATTTGTAGTTATCAAGTGCAGAATCAAGTTTTGAAAAATCCAACACATTTTTATCATAAAGATCCCATCCGTATGCTTCATCGTAACACCCTAAAAAATCACCCCTGCGGATAAGAAATCTGCCACAAGATGAAATATAGTCTGGGCAATCAAACCCATGTTCTTTGTAAAACCGCATTTGTTTTTTCCATTTTAGTTTTTTGGTAGCATTCATGTGTGTGTGTTGTGTGTGTGTTGATTGACTACACGACCAATATTGCCTAGATCGCTTGGGTTTCCAAGAAAAATCTTTCAGAAAATGAAAATAGTTTCTAGAGCCTCTGTTTATGCGGCTTGGCGGACAGGATGTTTCCTCGGCCTACCGCCCTTTTTGCCATTTTCAATAGCCGCTTTTGCCTTTTTTTCGGTGGTCGCCTTGCCTCCGATTTTGCCGATTTTGGTAAGATGCTTTACGAGTTTCTTTGTGACTTTCATATATCAATATTTATAGGTTGTTTTGCCGCCCTTCTTTGCAACAGGTGTACCGCGCATTGGGCCTTTCTTGATCTTGTCGATGTTCTCGCGGAACACACGGCGATTTACTGGTCTTTCATAGTCGCCCTTGCCTCCGCCCCATCCAAATTGGTTTTTAGGAATAGCCTCGCTCATCGCGCTGAACGCTTGTACCAAAGACCCTTTTTCATTTGTTATCCTCCATTGGTTTGATCTTCATGCCCTTCGCAAGACCGCCCAGCTTGCTGTTGAGGCTCTTGCGCGTCTTGGGAGAGATGCGGCTGTTCATGAGTTCGTGATAGGTCTCAGTCTTATTGATGAGACGCTGGAGGTGAGGGTTTTTATTTTTCATTGGGAGTTTGTAAACGGAGGATTTCACGCTCTATATACCAGATCGCTTTACGCAGGTCAGTAATTTCTGTAGCGGCGTCTTTCTTGCCAGCGCGCCATAAATATTTCATGGCATTGCCCAAACAAAATCCCATGTGCTGGGTGACCTGTATGGCCTCAATTCCGCTTGGGTGAGAGGTATAGTGCTTTGGATTGTTTACGATGTCGTCCATGTGTGAATGAATGTGTCAATTGGATGTGGATAGATTATTGCGGCGCAGGATGAATACCTTTCTGGCGGCGCGCTGGACATCGCCAGTCTCTCCGTTAGCTCCCATAGGAGCCTTCGGAGCGGCGTGTGAGCGAGGAGCCGTCAATCTGCTCGCGGCGTCCGATGCCTTGGAAGCGCGAGCGGTGTTGTTGGCTTTGCCTGATTTCATTACTCGGCGGCTGGCGTTGCTTCAGGAGCAGGCTCGCTGTTGGCGGCGACATGGAGACGCTCAAGGAGTCCCAGTGCGATTGTTCCGCGAACTGCCAACTGCTGGATGCCAGCGATCAGGTCAACGACGATCTCGTCAACGGATACTTCCTTGAGGTCGATGCTGGCAATCAGTTCCTGAATGTTCTTAGGTTCTGGCTTCGCAGGAGCCTCTGTAGGCGCGTTTTCTGTGCTTTCAGGCGCAGGCATAGGCACAATGTTTGTGGGAGCCTCTGGAGCGGTTCCTGTTGCGCCAGCGGCGGCTACTACTTCAGGTGCTACGCTGGATGTTTCGGATGTTGTATCTTCGGACATGGTGTTGGTGTTTGTTTGGTTAGGCCGTCAGCTTGCGCTTGGGCATTTTTTTGACTTTGGGAATGATGACATTCTTATCTTTAGGCATCTTGGTAGATACCTTGGGAACTTTGACGCTATCAGGCATGGACGACTTCGCGCTGTTCAGGCCGACGCGAATCTCAGGAGTAGCGAACTTGATTGAGGAGGTCGATGACTTAGGCTCCTCCGCGCTGGCGTTGAGAGCCGCAGGCTTGGCAGGTGCTTTGGGCTTGTTGACCTGAAGAGGGTTTTTAGGATTGTGATGCCACATATTATTTACGAGTAGTGTACAGCCTTTCCTGTAACATTGCATCAGCAATCGCATAGGCGTTCTCGGCAGTTGCCTCTGGATCGCCTGCTGATGCTGGCGTAGTGAGTCCAACTAGGGCGGCTGATGCGAAGTGGTCTCTAATGCTCATGCCGCTGTTGGGGCGCACTGGAGGGTTAGTGTTGTCTCCAGCGTAGGCTTGGACAGGGAAGGCAGGGTGGTTGACAGGCTCTTTTGACATAAATTGGTTTGATTTTTCAGCGGCATAATTACCGCAGGACGCAATTTACGGACTAACAAGCCTCTTTTGTCAAGATTATCAAGCATTATCCAAATGTATGGGATGCAGGGATTATGATGTAATTTCATGGGATTTATTTATGGAAAACTCTTTGAACTCGGAACAGCACCCATCGCAGGCATGGATGCCGTCCGCTTTCAAGTTAGGATCATCAGGGTGAGGGTGATGAAATCCATGACGACATACGAGTTCCCAGCGAGCAGATAGGCTTTTATATGCCGCACTCCATCCAGCAGGGATACTCGCAGGTCGCCAGAGATCATTCATCAGTGGCGGTTGATTTTATGTTTTCGATTTCTTTCGCCTGATCCTCGCGGATGTCGAGGATGATGCGCTTCAGTTCTAATGCTGTTTGCGATTCCTTCCCAAAGAAGGTTCGGTAGTAGCAGTAGCGTTCGTAGATGAACGCGAGCAATTGCTCACGCATATCGTCTTTGCCTGCTTTGTATGGGTGTGTATCCATTTGGTTGGGTTTAGACGCTTCGGTATCAGTGTCAAGCATATATTTATGATGTGAAGTGAATTGCGTCGAGTCGGCTAAAGAACAACGGCTCTTTTTTAGGCGCAATTTCTGAACGCTTCTGACCAATGATTGCCTGATGCAGGATCTCGCGTGCGCGTGGAACGCTAATGCGGATCTCGTCGAGGCCGTGACGCTCTGCCAGTTTGATCTGACAGGCTAGTAGTCCTTCAAGTGAGGATAGTTCGTGTGTGTTCATTTGTTTGTGTAGTAGATGTGGAGTGCGATGAATGCTAGCGAGAATGGGATTAGGATATTGATCATGCCTTGGAAAAACCAAAGGATGTCTTGTCCGATCATTTCAGGTGTCATTTGAGGGTTAGTTTGATCAGGTCAGCAATCTCCTTGGTTTTGCCAAGGCTATTGAGGCGCAGGATGGTTTCCATATCGTGAATCAAAAACAGGATGTCTGTTTTTAACTGCTCGTTCTCTTTGCGGACTTCGTCGCAGGTCTGTTCGATGATCGCGACTTGTTGGTGTTCGGTGTATGTCATGGGTGTGGGTTAGTAGGTGACTCCAATCTGGCGAATCTCGCGCAGAGAACTGATGGTATTGCGAAGCTCCTTACGCACCCAGATGCGATGTTTAAGACAGGAGTCATTGCGTTTTTTCCAGTGTTTCCTGATAGAGAAAATTAAGGCAACGGCGCAGGTGATGTAGGTTGTGTAGGTCATGTGTGTGTGTAGGTTTAGTGGTGGTGATTAGGCGGCGACTGCTGGTACGATGATGTAGGTGTATTTTGCGTCAAGCTCGGCTTTGCAAGCGTCAGCTTGATCATTTTGAGCTTTCTGCATTGCACGATCATAGCTGAAACCCTTCCAATATCCGAGTCTGTATCCGCAGGATGCGGCAGATGCTTTGGCGAGTTTGTTGTCGTTGATTGTCCAACGGACAGATCCGATTGTACCAGTCTCGCGGTTGATCGCCATGTGGCAATTCTTGATTGGGCGTGTGCTGGTGACGCTAATGGTGTTTCCGTTAGGAGCAGTGGCTGTGTATTTGTTTTTCATGTGTGTGTTTGGTTGGTATTGTGTGTGACTGACAAGTAAGAAAATATACATCCGCTTGGGTTTTGCAACATCAAAATGAAAAAAAGTGAAAATAATTTTACGCCCCCTCTGCGGCCTGCATTTTAGCCAGCACCTTGGCAGTGGTATCCGCGAAAGCGTCGATGTCCTCTTCCATGATCATTGGGAAAGCGGCATGGGCGCATTCATGGATGATAGCTTCTTCCAAGCTGACTACGCGACCCTTGACCTTGCGGTGGATCACGATCCTCTTGGAATGGTAACGACAGATTCCATCGTTGACCCTGCCTTCGGTAATGCCAGTCATGCCGAAGCCTATCTGCCATCGCTTGCCTCCGAAAAGCGCGCTACAGACCCTCCTGAAGCTCATGGCGCGGCCTCCTCAATCTCCGCTAGGTTCCACACCCAGCCAGCCTCGGTGCAATACAACTCTGCGTAGAATCGCCCTTCCATATAGCGAGCCATTGATACCTTGTAAAATTGCAGGCGCGAGATGTCCTTGACCACAAACTCATAGAACTGCGCCATCGTCTCAATGGGTGGGACGCTTGGCGGAGGCTCGCTGTCGCGGTCTAGGAGGATTAGCATGGATTCACGATAGCCTACCGCTTGGACTTGATCAAGGTCGTCAGGTCGTGAGTCAGGTTGCCTGTCTCCTGCCTGCGCTGTACGCCGTGATAGGCTCGCTGGAAGTCTTCAAAGCCGCGCTCGCCTGCTGGCTCCCACAGGTGGCCGATATAGGTCAGTGGGAATTGGTGGTCGCTGTAGTCCTGCTGACGCTTGGCCTGCACTGGTTGTGGATAATGCTTCTGCAACAGCGCGTCTGCATATGCGGTGATCTTGATCGACAGCTTGCTAGCCTTTGGTTTTGCAGGAGGAATCTCTCCCAGCTTTGCAAAGATTCTCTCGCGGTATCCAGTTTTCATTGCTTCGGCTTTTTCAATCCTTGCTTGCCGCTTTTTCATATTCCGTTCCCTGAACCTATCGCGTTCTTTTTTAGATGATAAAAAAGTGTACATGGCGGTTATCAAATTTGAAAACTTTCAATGGGTTCACGCCATTCGCTCATGCCGTCCACCTCATGCTTAACCAATTTGAAGAAGCATCCCTCATACCAGTCTGGATGCTCTACGGCTTCTGCTCTAGCTTTAGCTAGCATGGGCGGAATCGCGTCTAACGCCAGCCATTCGGTTGGGAAGGATTCCATGAAATCCACATAGCCGTCTTTGTCGTGGAGTTCGATTTCGTAGGGTGTTGATGGGTAGCTCATGTGTGTGTGGTGTTAGATGGTGATTGATGTAGGATTGGCCTTGAATGCGGCTACGGCGGCGTCACGCTCTGCGCGGCGAGCCATGCGCTTCTCCTTGCGAGCTTTCTTGGCGTCGCTGATGGCTTTGCGAGCCTCGGCATTGACGACAATGCTGTAGACCGCTGACAGCGAGATGCTGACAGACTTGCGGCGACCTGAAGGGCGTAGGATGAGTTCACCCTCTGGCGTGATCGTGACGATCAGGTTGCGGCGGTCTCCGATTGCAGTGGTCTTGCGAGTCACTGCCTTCACTTTACGATCTGGTAGATCAGCACCAGTATCGATTCCCTGTTTCTCCAGTGCGCGGAGTAGGCTCTCTGCGTGTGGGTTTCCGACCAGCTTGAAATGCTGGCGAGCGTGTACAACCATCATGGATAGTTGCTGGTCGTTTCTATCGATGATGTACTGCTTGCCCTTCCCTTTGCGGCGGATCTCTTGTTCCTGCGGAACTGGGATGCCTTTTTCAACAAGGGAGTCGTAGTAGGCGGCTGGGATGATGATGTCTGTCGTCATGGTGTGTGTGGTTTTTAGATTATTTAGAAACGCAGGTTGGACTCCAAAATTCAGCATTTTGTTTTACAAAATGGCTTCTTGCTATGCGCTTTCCAAAACGCAAAGCCATCCATTTTTCCAATTCATATGGAGTGTCCTCGTAGTGAGTGATTGTTTCTCCGTTCCAGCCAGATCCGATTTCGTATTCGCAACGGAACAAGTCTCCAATTCTATCAACGGAGATACTCAATTCAGATGCGTGTGGCAGTTTTAGTTTTGCGTTCATGTGTGTGTGTTGTGTTTGATGTGTGTGTTGGATTTCTTACTGACACAACCATCCTATAACCCAACCGATGATTCGTCAACAATTATTTTGAGCCGCATAAACACTGGCTCCACAGCCAGTCATGCCGTCAGAATTGACGATCCAACCACATCTTTTTCGCCATCTCGACATCAATCGTGAGCCGCCCAATTCGCGCGTTCACGGCGTTGTGAAGATCCACAGACCACTTGAAAAAGTCACTCCAGTCAGGAGGATTCAATCGCACAAAATCTTTCAGGTGTTGCTCGCATGGGCATCCCTCAAATGGCAGTGAGCGCATCCACTCGGTGAGCCAATAATCATGGCAGTGATTTTCACCGCTGACGCGCAACGCGAATAAGTGCAACTCAGCCCAGTACCGAGAACCTTCCTTCGTGATGCGAGCCACAGGAACTCCGCTGTCGAGATGTCTATCGACCTCTGCGGCGGCGTTGACAACCCAGTGGTCATGCCGATCAAAATCGATGCCAAGTGCCTTCGCCACAATCTTCTCAACCTTGAGCGCGGTGTTGTGTTGGTGAATGTACGGCGAGCCTTTTTCCTCCGCTGGCTCATCGCTGTCTGGGTGATCAAGATCCCACTTGAGAACTTCTGCCTCGGTGATGTGCGCGGCGCGGCATAGCCATGCCTCCACCATCTCATGCAGGGCGACTAGGAAACTGCTATTGCGGCTTCCGTACTCAGGTACTGAGATTTGCAGGGAGCCATCGCCATTCCACCACCAGTCACCTGCCGTAGAATATCTTACTACGGATGGATCGACGGCCTTGATGTCGATTCTCATTTGTACGGAGGTATGTCCTCTTCGCGGCGCGGAGATGGCGGATTTTCTGGAGGATTATTCGGATTTTTCATCCTTGAAATAATTCAACCCCAACTCTTCCAGCTTTTCAATTTGCTCAAGAGCGGTTTCAGTAGAAGCCTTTGGAATGTCGATATAGTAACCACTTACTCCCTCGGCATTCTTGAATGCTTGGTCAATGGCATCTTCGATTGATTTATTAGACAATCCAACAACAGCACCAATTTCTGGAAGTCCATCACCCATTGGAGAAATGTATTCCCTTCCTTTAATTTTCATTGAATTGCGTAACTTCACAAACTCGCGAACCTCTGGTTCAATGTTTACAGGTTGCCAGTTTCCAGATGCCCATGAACTATGAATAAGAATCTCGGCTCCGTATGTAGCTGTAGGCTCTGGATCAACCATGATTCCATGCGCGCCGTAATAAATTATCTCGGAGAAATTGGAATAGACCAGTTGCCAAAGTTCATTTGGAGGCGATGGCGATCTCATACATCCATCGATCATGTAAGGCTCCATATCCGCTCCAATTCTCACCTCGGATGACATCCAACCTCGGTATCCATACGCTTTGAAAACAGGCTCCATGCGGTCATTGAAGCGACGAACAGGTTCTGGAAGGTCGGAATATTTAAGGAACTTTCCTACATAGCACAGATCCTTTACCTCAATTCCAGCCATAAGCTGAGAAGGCTGTTTGCCGTCGATTACAAAGCCATCTGTACCTACTTCGACACGATCAGGTAGATCCTCCTCAATGGTGAATTCCATGATGTGTTTTAGAGGCCCAATTTTATGCTCAATCTCATCAAGTTTAGGCTCAACATCTTTGTAATGAGTACATCCGAATGTCTCAAATGTGCCTCTCCACTTATTCAATTTGCAAAAATGCGTTTTCCCATCATTTTCTTGCAAAAACAAACGAAGATTATCCATTCCTTTTACATGGGTGTATTTACCCACAGGAAGGTCTAAAGCCTTTAGTATTTCCTTACAGCCTTCACGCTCAAGTTCAAGACATTCACCTAGTTTGCACCCCCAAACGGCTTTTCCTTGGTCTGCTAGGTACTGCTGTAAATGTCCAGAATTGATGTCAGGAAATACAAATACATCTATTTCAGAAAACCAAGGCCCAAAAATGCTATCTACGACCTCTAATTCATCGTATCCAAGTCCAACTTGTGATGTCATTTTAGGAAACGCCGTTTCCCAAGGCGTATAGACATATACCTTCTTGAAGTCTTGAGCTAGACGAAGTGCCTGAGAGATGAAAAGACCATGATCTACGAACATACAGACAGCATCACTGATGTCTTTTAGGTCTTCTTTGCGAGGAATTTCAGTTGCCATAAATTATTTGCCCTTCGACTTAGCCTTGCGTTGTTGTGAGTAAGCGATGGCTAAACTTTGTTTAATAGGCTTACCTGCCTTCACCTCGGCGGAGACATTTCGGTTAAAACAATTCTGGGAGGAGCAAAGGCGTAGTGGCATAGTTATTCTCGGTCAGTTGGTAGGTCAAAATCGGCATTTTCGTACATCTCATCCATATCACCATTGGCAAAATCTTCAGTCATCCTATTGATAACTGCTTCGTCGGTGGTCTTAGGATCATAAAAGACATTAACATCGTTTACAGGAATCGATGTCCATCCTTCTGGGCCTTCCTCTTTATCAGTTACAAGTATATTCATGTTATTTTTTGGTGTTTATTATGAGAGGAATTTTGGATTTTTTCATTGTTCCAACAATCGTTTCCTTAGTTCCGTTCCTTACGGATTCCTTTGGGTGATTCTTGGCATAATCAGGGAACAATGACATAGGATCGACTGGTTTCTCAAGGATAAAATTGTCTGCGTTTTCAGGCCCAAGCATCATCCAGTCATATGATGGGTGTTTCCTGAAGTTAGGATCTTTCATAAACTGATCGCGTAGGAATCTTTCATTTTCGCTCATCTTGGCCTCTTGTTTCGGATCGTTTCCTGTGTAGATGGCAAATGCGTCAGGATCTTTAGAGAGTTGAACAGACGCTACTAGGTCAAGGTTCTTTCCGCCCCTGAAGTCCATAGACTCCGCCAAACGCTTTCCGATGGGTGGAGCAAAGGGAATACCATCAAGACGACTCATAGCCGATCCTCGTTCCACAAAAGTGAATCTGGATGCCTCGTCTTGGAATGTCGTGTTCTTGTACTTGTTTACGATCTTCTTGTACCAGTCTTGATTCTTGAATTGGTCATTGTGAGCCTTGAATGCATTATCAAACCCTGCTCTGTTGCCCTTAGTCGCCATTGATTTCATGGTTCCCAGCTTTTTAAGGAAATCAACCTGTGGGCCGTACTTCTCAATCTTGTCGGCGTTTTGGCTCTTGATAAGCTCAAACTCGCCCTGTGTGATCTCGCCATCCTTCAATAGCTTTGCGGCCTTCGTCACGCGAGCTAAGTGCTTGGCAGGGTTTTTAGCACCTAGTTCAAGAATGACATGGAGAGCGTCTTTTTCGTCAGCGGAAAGGTTTTTCTTTGTGCTGTCAATCTCCTGCATGATGTCCTGAACGAACTTGCGGTTGCTCTTGTGAGCCTGCTCTTTCATGATTTGGATCAAGGCTCGACCACTAGTTGTGTTGGTTATGATATTCTTTGCTCTCGTAACAAACGCAGAATTCATATTTGCCCACACTGGCTTAAATCCGCGCCCATCAAGTAGGCGTGCAATAACTTGATTGGAGATCAGGAATGGGTGCAATGGGCCGCCCATGTTGTCGCCGCGAGTTGTGTGCCTATCTGCCTCTAGCATACCAACTTGTTCGCCGTCGATGTCTTCGATAGAACCAACTTTTGGAGTGATTGTGGATTTTGGGTCTACTTGGTATTGAACTTCCCTGCCGTCATCTGTGGGTTGCATCGCAATGGTGTAGTGACCACTTGCTGGCACATTCTTTGGAAGTTTTGTGGAAACTCCTGCCTTTTGAACTGCATCAGGCTTATCAAGTTCAATTTCCTGTGCAGGCTTGAAGCTGATGCCACCTAGCGGCGCGAGGTTCGCCAGCGGCTTGGCAGTCTCCAGCGTCTTAGTCTTGAACGATTCCCAGTCTACCTTTCCGTCCTCGGTCTTTGGAAGCTCGCTGGACGGCATGAAGTTGATGTTGCTTTGGTTCTCTAGCCATTTCTCCACTTTAGAGACAGCATCAGCCATATCCTTTGGAGATGGGTTTTTGGGAACTTCTACCCAATAATCATTTTTCCCAAATTCCAATTCCCTAAATGGTGATGGATCGTGATTTCGGATGGATATTTTATAGGTTTCAACATCATCTGGATCTCCTTCTTCGTCGCGTGTCAGGATGTGATCAACGCGATAATAAATGCTGTCATTTGCTGTGTCTCTTACTTCTTTTAACAGCATATCGGAAGGAATATGTATCTCTTCCATTATTTCACTTCTTGCGTCTCGCTGAAGATTATGCTGATCACTTGATGGAGCAGATTCAACATAATGCCTTGCTTGACTCATGGCATCTTCTAAAGTTTTGTGGTCATAAAACATCCCATCTTCTCCCTTGGAGACATCAAATAAACCATCATCGTTTTTTGTTATAATTGATTCTCTTTCATTTTTAGGAGAAGATACAACCCAAAGTTCATTACTAATTACATCTCCTTCAGCATCTTTTTCTGGAGGTTGATGATAAACAACAGAAGATCCTTTAGAAGATTGGCTTTTGATAAGATCATCATATTTTCTTACTAAATCATTCCTTGTTTTTTGTTCATTAGTATACTCCTCATCCGCAGGCATGAACTGGATGCCTGTGTCGCCATCGCGTGCATAATTCACCATGTCGCTGTGCAGAACACCGCGATCATAGTTTACTTGGTCTTCAAGAGTCTCTGGCTTCTTTAGCTGACCATTCTGCTCTGCAATGCTGAATGCCTCCCTACGATCAACAACGCGAGGCGCGCCATGCGGATTGTATGTTCTGAACTTCCACCATTTTCCCTCTCTGTCAAAAGGGTCTTTTGGTGCATTTGGGCCTTGTAGTTCAAGGTGGGTAGCACCCTCTTTTTCAACTTTACCCTGTGGCGTTGTAATAACAGCAGAAACAATCTTCTCGTTTGTTCCTGCGTATGGCTCTGTAATTTTGGATGGGACTTCCTTGCCATCAATAACATCAAAGATGTTTTTGAAGTCACGCTGGTTTGCAAAATTATATTTATTTCCTTCTGGGTCTGTATAATAAAATGGATCGTCAGAAAGGTCAGCAGGGTTTGCTCGCTTCCATTCGCGTACAATATCAAGAAGCGTACTTCTCCTTCCAATAAATTCATTTATGCCCTTAACTGAATACATTAATCTAATTGATACTTCTGGCGCATAAACAATTTTAGTGTTTCCAAAATATGCAGTATCAATTGATTCAAGTTTTGGTGCAATAAATGCAGTAACAAGTGATAAATCAATATTTTTTACTTTTTCAAGTTTCGGAACAGCAACTTGAGATGGGCCTCTTATATCTAGTGTAGTAACTTTTTCTAGTGAAGAAAAATCAACATTTTTATTATCCGCCATTCTGGTCTGCGATCCAAATTCAATACTTTTAGCAGTTTTAAGTTTTGGAACTATTAAATCATTAGCGTGAGAAATATGTATTCGACTTGCTGTTTCTAATTGAGGCAGGTTTATTTTATTTGCGTAATAAAACCAAACATTCCCAGATTCTTTAAGTAATGGAAGATTAACTTCTCCAGCAGAATCTCCTCCAATTGCTCCTACTTTTTTTAGGTTTGGAAGATATACATTTGTGATATTTGCAGTAAGTATTTCTCCTGCGCTTTCCAAATATGGAAGTTCAAATGTTTCGCCATTTCTCTTATCAACACGCACCATTATTTTTCCAGAAACATTTTTGTATTTATTATTATTTGGGTCTTCTGGAGTCCACACAAGGCCAGTTAACAGGTTTCCATTTTTATCAAGAATGTCTTCAGTTTTAGGTGCATTATCAATAAATGGTTGAAGGTATTCTTGCTCAAATCCATTTCCATAGTCTCTTTGCTTTGGTGATGGTGGGTAAAAAACTCCATTTTGATCATAATATTTGTATGCGTCTACTGGCAAAACGCCTGTTTTTATTATTTCAACAGCCATTTTCCTAAAATTCCTATCATGGAGGTATTTGTCTCCTCCAGTTGGGCCTTCTCCACCAAGAATAAATTTCTCTGCTTCTGCGTCATATTGTGGCGCAGTAATATTCTGGGCTTTTCCTGTTCCTCTGACTTCAGCAATTTCTCCATTCTCTGTGCGTATTGCTATTTGAGGACTTCCCTCGTCAAAGTACAGATAGAAGTCACCACCAGTAAGATGGCTATTCGCAGTTCCTACAGATCCACCTGTACACCATCCAGTGCCAGCGCAGTCTGCGTTCAACTTCTCTGCCTGACCCATGTCGGATGACTGATCATACTTCTTCCAACCTGTGTAAACTCCGCGCTTTTCGGCGCGAGCTTTAATCACATCAAATACGCCTTTTGTGTAGGCGTCTTTTGATGACATCCCTTGGCGCATATACTCCGCAATCTTTGAAGCGGTTGCGCCTGAAACCTCGTTGGGAACAGCCTCGTTTCCGTTGCTGATGTTCTGGATGAGCGGAACCATCTCGCCCTCTTCGTTGTAGCCAGCGTTAATCCTAAACTTGGATGAGGCGTTTAGAATGGCGGCTACTTCGGCTGGAGTGTAAGAGCCTTGGATTTGTTCTCTTTCGATTGCCCTTTCAGCAGATTGAAGTGATGGATGTATTTCTTCTACTTTACCATCCTTTAATACAGCAAAACCTCCATATTCTCCTGATTGGTATTGAACAGAGTATTCTGGTTGGCGTGATGATTCTTTCATCTCACCCAACAAATAGTTAACACTATTTGCAAGAGCATTTACCCTGAACTGCGTGATCTGATCTACCTTGTCCTGATCAAATGACCTGTTGAACTCCTCCTGACTCATGTTGCGGATACGAAGCCAGTCTGGGGGGAAGTCTGCGGCCTGTGCAGGAGTAGCGTTACGAACTACCTTCTGGTAGTAGTTCTTGATCTTTTCTGGGTCTATTTTGGGGAAAAGAGTTTGTTTTTCTACAGGTTGCCTAAAGTTTGTTTGTAGCAATGAATATTTTTCTTTTACATGACTATGAATCCATTTATCCAGAGCCGCCATTGTGGCAGGCTTGTCTTTGATGCCGCTGTTCTCTAGCTCGCGGTTCCAGAACTCAAGGTGTTGAGGCGTTCCCTCCTCGCGGATCTCGGCAGAGGCAGGCATGAACTGGATGCCAGTAGTCGCCACATATTTACCCCTGCGTTCCTCACCCTCTGATCCTGTGCCAGTATATCGCTCTGGAACAACAGCAACATCAGGCATGAAATTCCTTATCGCCTTTCCGTAGTCCACAGGAACCTTCGGCGCGTGTTCGTTGTCCATCAACTCCGCCATGTGATCCAAGCGCATTGACATGATCGTGCGATCAATGTCCTTTCCGCGCACATCACCGCGCCTGCGAGGTGTCCTAGTGCGATCTTCGTTCAATCCCCTGAAGTCGTTGGTCGTCAGGTTGAGGAAGTCGTTGAAGATGTTTTTCTTTGCTAGTGCCTCGGCAGGCGTACCAGCCAGTCCAGTCTCTCCTGCGAGTCCATTCTGCCAGTTCTGGAGGTACTTCTCGGTGAACTCCTTGAAGAATGCGTTCTTGTCACCGCCCCAAGGTGATAGTCGCGCAGGCATCCGCTGGCTCCATGCGTTTAGCTTCTCAAACATCCTGCCGACAGAAATTGTAGTAACAAGGAAATTTCCGTCCTTGGAGAGGTGCATTCCGATGGGAACCACATCGTAAACCTTTGGTGAGTAAGCCGTGTACTTACCTGCGTCGTTCATGACGGCGGCATAGTCCACAAGCATACGAGATCCATCGCCCCTGACAATTGCGTCGTTGATTTTGAGAATATGATCCTTGATCGACTTGGGAATGATGCCCTCTGGCAGGTCTTTGATAGCCTGAATCTGTAGCGGCGTGAATGTTCCGCGCCATGTTTCTGAGTTGTCTGCTACAGGCTGAAATCTGTTAGGAGTTCCCTCATCAGGCGTGTTCAGTGCCTGCATGATGGTGTCCTTGCGAGCCTTTTGTAGCTTCTTGGCCTCCGCTGGCGTATACATCGCAGGCGTGACGCCGTCTGCCTCGGTAACGAATGCCTTGCTGACGACTAGCTTGCCGCCATCAGGTATTGCCATTCCCTGAACCTCATCAGGCTTCTGTCCGTAGCCAGAAAGCTGTCTGTCAGTCGCCCATGCGCCTTCTGCGGCGGCAGGGTTGGTAATGTCAACAGGTGCGCCTACAGGGTTTCCTGCGGCGTCGTAGACCTGTCCCTGCATCTTGGTCTTGAAGAGTCCGCTGTACTTTCCGTACTTCTCCATGATGGCGCGGTTCTTGATCATCAACGCCCTGCTGATCTTCGGTGCGTCTGGAGCCTTTACCGCAGGCGAAACCTCGCCCTGCAAGGCTTGTAGAGCGCGTATGGCCTGCCTATTGGCGGCTAGTACCTCTGGGGAGAACTCCGCCCCTGTGAGAGGGTCTACAGGACTGCCTTTTCCGCCCAGTCCAAAGAACTTTTGAACCGCCTTGTCGAGCAGGTTTTTCTTGGTCTTGATGGTAGCCAGATCCATTAAATGGAGCGTTGCTGAGTCCAGATCCTTGCCAAGGTGGTTTGAAAGCGTGCCAGCGTTGAGTTGCGCGATGATCTCGTCCTTCATGTAGGTGGCAACAGCCTGCTCATTGAGCGCGCCGCGCGTTTCGTCCCACAGGCCAGCCAGCTTAGAAAGCTGTTCAAACTGCTCTGGGCTTTTGCCTCTCATGTAGTTGTTCTGGTACATATCCACCAAGTCCTTGGTGCTGTACTTGCCAGATGTTGTAGCCGTTACATTTCCGTTCAGATCCTTGATTTCTTGGCTGAATAGCAGGTCTTCGGCGTCCTTATTAGCCTCCCTGAACTCAGGGATGTTACGGATGTGGTGACCGAATTCGTGCGTGAGTGCCTCAATCGGAGTCTCTCCAAATATCTGTTGGCGAGCCTTCAGGTGATTCGCGTTTATGACGATTGATGGCTTCGTGCGATCAAAGATCAACGGCTTCTTTTCGCCACCCATTGGCATCCCTGCCTGATACTCTACGGCTCCCTCTGGCGTGCTATAGAACCCCTGCTGGTTAGCGGTCTCCATTACCTCGGCATCTGTCATGCCATTGTTGGCAGGGTCTTGCCTGAACTTAGCAAAAATCTGGTCAGGTGTTAGGATGTGGACGCCGACATTGTTCTGTCCTGCGCGTAGCGTTCCGTTGGTAAGTTCGTTCAGCTTGGTAAGCTGAGTCAGGAACTGGCGGCTAAATTCGTTGCGTGTTTGGACATTGGCTCGCGTTACGGCGGACAGCGTCTTCTTCTCTTCGTTGAGAGCTTTACCCAGCTTTTCTGCATCCTTACTGCCTGAACGGACAGCATCGTTGTAAGCCGCATACGCTTCAGAAACCATCTTTTCGTGACGCTTGATCACATTGTCCCAGCTAGTCAGGCCGTTCATGGTCTTCTGGGTCTCAGGATCAAGGCTCTTGTATGTCTTGTAATCGTCTACTGCCTGCTGTTGGCGTTCACGCTGTTCTACCACAGGGTCAACGCCTGTGATTTTACCAAGGACATGGTGCAACGCCCTTCCTCCTACGCCGTACAGCAATCCAGTCGATAGCATCTGGTTCCTTTCTTCTGGCGACGCCGAATCAAGTGCGCCAGTACCAAGTGCTATCAATGTTGGGTGAATGCCAGCCTTCGCGTACTCAACGGAATTATTGATGATGCTATCTAAATTCTTTCCGCCGAATCTCAGGATTTTGGCGGTCGATTCGCTGACATCAGGTAGTGATCCAAGCGTTTCAAATGTACCCTTGCTACCACCAGCCGCTATCGCGCGAGCCTCGTCGATGTCCCTGATCAATGCAGGAGCTTTGGCGGCATACGCGCCAAGTTTTAGCAATGGAGCGGCTCCATGACCTACAGCACCGCCTACCAACGCCCCAAATAATGGGTGTTCCTTGTCGGTCTCATACCCAGCGATAGCACCAACGCCGACAGGAAGGACTTTTTTCAGTCCCTCTGGCGCGGCTTCTCCAAGTGCCTTTAGCTTGTCAACACCCTCGGCAATTGCGCCTGCGGTGCGACCAACCATTGATGGCTGTTGCCTCTTTTCTAATTTTTCCGCAAATTTCTGTTTCTGCAACGCTTGCGCGGCGTCGTTCATCGCCTTGATTTCGGCGTCAGTCTTTCCAAGATACTTCAGACCCTGTGCGATCTTAGGAGTTAACCCCATCGCCGTTTCTGCGGCTAGTCCAACTGCTCCCATCTCGCCTAGACCAAGTCCTGCTGGCATTATGAATGAGCCAGTGAGCGCGATGTCCTCGTCAGCGGCTTTCTCCTCTGCGGCGGCTTGAGATGTGGTCTGCTGGGCGATCTGATCCGCCATCGATTGGCGTTTTGCCTTCGCCTGCTCTTCGGTGATTCCATCCTGCTCCATGATGGTCTTGGTGTCAGGAAGGC
>Ga0208378_1000053_pt1 | contig 43384 bp, 47 predicted proteins | sample CryBogCBE24Aug09_FD_184556 | JGI IMG/M metagenome (GOLD analysis project Ga0208378, IMG submission 184556) | Freshwater microbial communities from Crystal Bog, Wisconsin, USA - CBE24Aug09 (SPAdes) (version 2) | ecosystem: Environmental > Aquatic > Freshwater > Lake | place: Crystal Bog...
GCAAGGAGGCTTCCGCCGACTGAACCGCGGCTAGGACCAACCAAAAAGTTTTCATTTTTACTCCAATTGATAATGTCTTGTACTGTTAAAAAGTATCCAGGGAAGCCGCGCTTGATGATGACATCCATTTCATATTCGATACGCTCACGATACACAGGAAGCATTTCCTCTGACACGTGGCCTTCGATCTTGCGCTTGAACCCTTCCTCGACAGACTCACGGAGCTTACGTTCGTCCATCTCAGGGGTGTTGTAGAACACTGGCATCTTGCGTGCACCAGGTACACGTGCATCGCACATCTGTGCAATCTCATTGGTACGACTGATCGCCTGATCAACCAGCGATTCTGGAAGGTAGCTCAGCCTACTGCGCGTCTCTTCTTCAGAGAATATACACAGCTGGTTAGGACCGTAGCTGAAGCGTGTTGGGTCATCGATAGTCTTGCCCATCTGAACAGCGGTCATGAGCTCGTGAGCGAACCAGTGATCTGGCTTAGCATAGTGTGCGTCACTCACAGCAATCAATGGAACACTGTAGTCAATGGCTGCTTCGGCCACTCTCATGTTCCACTCGTTGCTCTCAGGGTCAAGGTAGGTGTGAAGCTCCAAGTGGAAACGGTCACCAAAGATAGCCTGGTAACGTCCGATGCGCTCGACAGCACGCTGGTAGATGCCATCATCCTTGAGGTGCTTACCGATGCAACCACCCATGCAACCACCGGTGACGATGAGACCCTCGTTGTAACGCTCCAGGAGTTCCCAGTCAAAGCGTGGGTTACCATAGTAGCTACCCTCGATGTACGCCAAGCTCGAGAGAGCCCACAGGTTCTCCAGGCCCTTGGCATTCATGGCAACAATGGTCATGTGGTCGTAGTTCTCACCCTTCTTACCAGTCTTATCGAACCGATCTTCAGTGAAGTATCCTTCCATACCAAAGATGGGTTTGATGCCAGCTGCATCTGCTGCATGCTGAAGACGAAGGTGACCGCTGCACTCACCGTGGTCGGTGATGGCTACAGCTTCTTGGCCGATGGAAACTACTCGCTCTACGAGCTGATCTACTGTCTGTAATCCATCAAGGAAGCTGTGCTCCGTGTGGACGTGAAGGTGAACTAACTTATCCATATCTCACTCATTATATATAGAGTGGCCAGTGAGATCAAGCTGATGGTGAAAGGGGGAGGAAAACCATCACTTATCCCACTGGCCCACTCTATTGTTAACTACTGCCCAGCCATCTTCCGGCGTAGACGGTCAGCAGTAGTTTCTTCCTCGATGGCGACGAACTCTTCGTCAGCGTACTCATCATCGTCGCTAACAGGAGTTGAGGAGGAGGTGGAACTCTTCTCCTTGATAACGCCGTGCAGCTGAGCATCGTAGTACTCTTGGCTGCCGATGCGGTTGAGGAAAGCCTCGACATCGGGAAGGAACTTGGCGTAGCGAGTATCGATGTTCTCGATCTCCTTCTTGTCGAGAGGGAAGGCCATGTACGTGGTGTCAGTTCCCTGACCCTGGCGCATGATCTCGATCTCTCGATCACGGAGGCTACCATACTTCTCACTGATAACAGCGATTGCGTTCCAGAAGTTGCGCATGCCCTGGCTAACGATGCCAACGTAGGGCTTCTTCTTGGTAACGGTCTTGCCGTCAACAGTCTCTTCATAAGTGGTGGTTACGTCGCGGTAACCAGTGGTCTTGCCATCTTCCTTGACTTCTTCGCGGAGGACAGCAATGCCGTATCCCACGTCACGACGGTATGCACCGGGCTCACCCTTCCCACGAGCGCAGAGCTCACAGGAAGCGTCGAACACACTGCGGCATACGAACGTCTTCTTCTTCCCATCGTACGTGGGAACGTTCTCGTGGACTGGAACTACGAAGATGTCGTTGCTGTCCGTAAGGAAGCGTAGAGCCTTCGTCTCTCCTGCGGTCCAGTAGAACCAGTTTGTTTCGGTGTAAGTTTTTGGACCGGTGCTCTTCTGTGAACGCTCAATGCTTTCACGGACAGCTGCCATACCTTTTTTGATTGCCATTTTAGTGTCTTTCTGTTAGAAGCCCTAGGGCTGTTTTGGTTACTGCACTCATAAGAGTACCAGCTTAACTAACGCAAGTCAAGCGGTGTTTTAACTGGTACTCAAACGAACTTGTTGGTGTGGGGATGGTCTCCATAGTAGCAGGATCTTCATTGTCCGGTGTCACAATTATAGATAATTTTGTATAAGTTCCTAAACTCTCTATAAGGTGCGTCGTGGCATTCCTACCAGGGGTGTCACCGTCCATAAAGATGTTGACCTTGTTGAACCTACGCAGCAAGTTGATCTGCTGTGCATCAACCTTAGCACCGAAGGTAGCCACCACGTTCTTGATCCCCCTGGATTTCATGACCAGGACACTCATGGGGCTCTCGACTACGTAGACTTCGTCGTAGTCCTTAGCATGGTCTAGGTTATACAGCCAGGCTCCACGAGGGAATCCTTTGGAGTTGCGGTACTTGGGTACACCTTGAATATCATCAGCCTTGCGAGCCACCCAACCGATCAGTCTGCCATTCATGAAGTGAGGGATTACCACACGATCAACCTTGACAGTCTGTTCGCCTGTAAGGGTCTTGGCTATTTCTAGCCTATCTGTCTCTATACCCGTACGCATCTCCCGCTGTACGGCCTCTGAGACCCCTCTGGAGGTCAAATAATCACAGGGACGTTCCCACCGCTTGATGATATTGTCGCTGTAGTGGGGGATATCAACTGAGCTACACGGACCAGAGCCGAAGACACCTTCCAGACGCTTGATGAAGTCATCAATGGTTACAACCTTGAGCTCCACCACCTCGTTCTTTAGGATGGAAATAGCCTCGTCGCGGTCTACTCCCAGGACATTCTGGGTAAGCCAGATGACACTGCCGCCACCACAACCGAAGCAGTTGAACAGGAGGGTCTCCTTGTTCAAGCTGGCACTGGGGCTACGGTCACCGTTCTTGTGTACGCCGAATGGGAGTGGGCAGCTGTGGATAAGCTCGTCACCATTCTCATGTATCTCACCAACACCTAGGATATCCTGAAGGACTACCCGAGCATCAAGACCTGCGAAGATCTCTTTTAGTTGTCCTTTAACCATTTCAGCTTGTCCTTAATGTTCTCTATGAGCTCACGATCCCTTGGGCTGAGGTCGTTTAATGCCTGTTCATGCAACTTACTTGGGTGCTTCATTGGGTTGATGGGTAGTCTACACTCCCAGAAACCTAGTTCATTCTCATGCATCGAGAGCTCTAATCACATCGCACGGCCACTTCTGGATAAGTGTACCGTTGGGGCCTTTGCACCCAACACAGTAGTTCATATTTCCCTTCTTCCCCTGGTTTTGGAAGATAGGTTGGTGCTTCTTTCTATAGTCTTCACTATTCACGGTAAAGGATCCCTCCCAAGGCTTCGAGCAGTAGTTCATAAGCGTCCAGCACCTTGATTACGTCGCAGGGTGATTGGGTGTTGCAGGTGGCGCACACCGGAAACCATTTCGTGTGCGGTTGAGGCTGATGCTTCTCTCGTAGGGCTTGGCGTTCGTCGGGGTTCATTCTGATGCATCCTCATACTCACGAACGATGCTTAGCTTAGTGCGGTCCTTGAGCTCGAAGCCCATCATCCAGGACTTGAGATCACTGCGACGTGACTTCATAATGTCCATGACGAGAGCTTCCTGCTGCTTCATCTCACGAGTAGCACCGATACCGATAGCCATGTCCACAATCTGTTCAATCTGTGAGGAGAGACCAATGTTACCCAGGCCACCACGACCCTTCTTGTTCTTCATAGCCTCACGGTTGAACTGTGCGAGCCACACGGATGCCATGCCCATCTCACGGTTGGTGCTGGCAATGTCGGTAATGACCTCAGCCATCTGCAGCGACTGCACGTTGCTAGCCTGACCATACGACTTCTCTGTGGTAACCCATGACAACTGGTCACCAACAATCATGTCAGCTCCCCAGTGCTTGGCCTTAGAGTACAACTCCAAGACACTGCGCTCGTTCTTGCGTGCTGGCGAGTCGATCATCAGGTACTCACCGAACTCCATAATCTCTTCACGTGCTTCCTTGAGTCGACGAAGTTCATTAGGTGTCAGCTGTCCACGTTCGTAACGGCTGTAAGGTACACCGCTAGCCAAGCAGTCCAGTCGCATCAGAGTCAGTTCCTTGCGAAGCTCGAGCGATGCAAAGTACACCTTGTTCTTGCGACGTGCTGCCTCAAGGGCGATGACAGATCCCACCCATGACTTACCCACGTTGGGGATACCTACGACTACCGCAAGCTCACCCTTCTGGATACCATACATGTGATCGTTCAGCTCGTCCCAGCCCAGGTAGATACCCTTCTTGTCCTTGGTAGGATTGGCCACCTCTTCTAGGTAGTTGTTAACACGACGGTCGTAGCCATCACCGTACACCTCAAGACGCTCACGAGTACTGGTGTCGTTCTGGATCTTTGACAGACTGCTCAACGCCAGTGCGATACCAGCTTCGGGGTCTGCTTCCAGTGCAGTTGCTGCTTTGAGCAATACGTTCTGTGTCGTGGCCTTGCGGTACTTGGTCATCATCTCTTCGATGAGAACACCGACCAGGTACTCCTCTTCTGGCCACTCGTTGCGAGCGAAGTAGTCAGCGAACTTTGTTTCCAGGAAGTCCTGGTCTACCGTCTGCTTGAACTCACTGCGGATGTAGTAGTCCAAGCTGTACTCGAACAACTCACGGACACCATCATCAAAGAAGTGGTCACTGCGAATTCCCTTGTTCCAGATTTCATTGAAGCTATCCAGATTGGCGAAGTGTCTTACTAAACTTTTTTCAATATCCATTACAGGATCTTCCTTACTGTTCCATCCTTGATTTCGTCAAGGGTGCGATTGCGTGCGTACTCACGATAGTCGATGCCTTCCATGTTGTGCTCGATCACTCGCTCCTTTAGGAGAGAGAAGATAGCACCACCGTAGCCATCCATCAACTCGTCAATACCCATATTGGTTGTAATAAACGTTGGGCGGTTGTCCAGTGCCCGCTGGCGCATGACGTGGTCAAACGTTGCTTCACTCAGGTTATTCTTAGTGCGGAACTCCTTACCAATGTCGTCCAAGAAGAACACGTCGCTCTTAACGACCTTGCTCTCGAAGCGTGCCTTGTCGTCATTGCTACCCCAACCACGGGTGAACTCATCAACCATCTGAGTGAAGGTAGCAAAGTATACACTGTAGCCCAACTTGACAAGTTCCTTGGCGATAAGACTGGTGAGCAACGTCTTACCGGTGCCCCAGGTGCCGTGGTAGAGGATACCCATACCACCCTTGACAAAGTCCTTGTGCTGACCGAGGTAGATCCTCGCCAGTGCTAGAGCCTTCTCATCACCGTGGAAGTCTGCCCAGCTGAGACGCTGGTAGTTCAACCCGATACCTGCACGTGAGTAGTGCTTGTACAGCTGGAGCTGTAGCTTGCAATCACCGCACGTATTGTCCAGACATGTTGGGCATCCCTGCTTTGAGAACTTCTCAAACTGTGGGTACTTCTGCTCTAGGTAGTCGATCTCGTCATCATCAAGAAACTCATACTTGAGGTTGACGTAATCCTTATCCCAATCAAACAGCGAATCGTTCAATGAAGTCATTGGTATTCATTAATCCTTCCGTACTATTACGAGTTTCATTCTTAATCTTTTGTTGCTGCAGCTCGATGTAAAGCGTGTCCTGGATCCACTTGCTGCCCTTGCTGAACGCAGTTGCTGTCATCACCAGGTCGTTGAGCTTACCACCGTGCTTGTCGAATAGCAAGGCGACCATGGGGCCTGCATCAACGCCATAACGCTCCTTGAAGCTCTTGAAGATGGCAGTCTCCTTGACCCATTCAACGTTGTAAGCATAGCCATGAGTTTCCTTGAAACGGTCAGCAAAATACAGCAACAGATCACGAGGAGTTGCAGTAACCAGATCGATACTGGCCACTAGTTCCTGCTTGCTTTCAATGACTTTGACCTCTATGACTTCGTCGTAACTGTCGTTGTCATAGTCGGCTAGTTCGCCATCAAAGCTTTTCTTTTCCATTCTTAACTCCTCTTACTGATGAGAACTTATCACAAACATCTGAGAAGATCTGGATCTTCTTCGATACCCAGTCACGAGTTTCTGATTCCAGGTCGTTCAAGTTCCTACCGTTAGGGCCGATTGCAGAGATGTTACTACGATTGATGAGGAGGAATCTCCACTGTGCGTCGTAATTATTCTGATCGTTTTCCTCGTGACCGTACAGCTGAATCCACTGCTCATCCAGGCCACATAGGTATCCCTTGTAGACAAAACCGTCACTGAATACCTGTACTTCTTGCTTTCTACTAGCGATGATTGCAAGGTTTCTTTCGAAGACCATGTCACCATGCTGTGCTAACTTATTTTCCATCATCCTCCGTGTTAAACAGGCTGTCGAAGTCTAGCGTGAATTCGCCCCATCTTGACAGCTCGAGCTTTGTTGTCTTGTGTGCTTTGGTTGTCAGCGCATTGACGCAGTCCCATGCAAGAACGAATGGTGCTGCAACAATGGCAAACGGTAACACTATGATAAACGCGATAGAGAATGCAACGAACAGAACAGACTTAAGCAGTGCTGAATCTGACATGTCGTCTAGCGTAACTCTAATATTCTTGCGTCTATCTTTCTTTGAGAAAGAAGCAAGCTTAATCATTGCTTCTCGTCCTTCTTGAATGGCTGCTTGTAGTACCATTCCTTTTCATTCTTGTCGATGTTAATGACCTTAGGCTTCTGAAGTTCTTGCTTGCGGATCTCGTCGTAGATCAACGACATTGCCCAACGCAACCCTTCAGAGTAACCGTCGTTCCATTCACCACGGAATGATCGGACAAGGTCCCAGCGGTCATAGATCTTCTTGCGAAGTGCTTCTAGGTTTTCCATTTCTTTCTCCTTACTTATATTGTTTATATAAGATCATTTAGATCGATGTCGTAGTCTTCGTCTCTGACATAAACATTGAAGTCATCTACTGCGTCATACTGCTCAAAGAAGTCTGGGAACTGCATGTCACCCACATGGCAAATGCGTGTAATCATGTGGTCTTCCATGATGTCCAACACTTCAGCATCGTCATGCCAGTTTATGGCAACGGTACCGATTTTGTCTCGCCATTCTTCAATGAAACCTTCTACTTCTTCTAGGTCGTCAACGAACACTAAACGTACATCACCGTAAAGAGTATCAAATAAACTGTCGGAATTCAAGTCGTCAATACGAATAAATTTTGCTTCGTACTCAGCATTCAGAACTTCCCTGGTGAGGTCGCTCTTCCTCGTTAACGGCAACTTGTTTCGGTATTCGTTGATGAGCGGAGAGTAATTAACGACCATGTTCATGGAAAACTTCTCGAGAATCTTGTTGTTCTTTTTACCAACGATGACGTAGAACTTAGGTGCAAGACGGCCTTCGCCGTAGTAAGCAAAGAAGTCAAAGCAGATCTCGTTGATGATGGTCTGTGTTAATGTATCAGCGCGCACTACTCCAAAGCTGAAGCTGTCGCCATGCTCCCACACGTGTCTATCAACCGTCTCGGAATCTCTCCAGGACTCCAGTGTATTCTTATCGCCATACACCACGATGTCCGTAGCACGCTCCAGTTCCTCACGCCATTCGTTGCTAAGGTTAAGCATGTCGTGATGGCTTGCGAAGATCTTCTTCCTGACACCCTCGCCGTGGTATTCAAAAACGTTCTGGACAAGGAACAGCTCATCAAGGTTTGTGCAATGGACAGCTATGCTATCTGGACCAGCCAGCTTCAGGCATAAGAACACGCTCTTCGCGATGAGACCTGGCTTCTCTTTACCACCGATAATGATAAAAGATCTGTCGGTCTTCTCCGAGTACTCATCGAAAGAATCAGGAATGCGCATGGACTCAATGGCCATGCGGTAATCATCCTGCAGGAATCTACCATATTGTTCTAGTACCTCTGGCATGTCCAGAGATGGATTGATAATCCAATTGGACACAGCTACAGACTCCTACCGAATCCCTTTGTGCTGCTCCATAGATTGTTGTTCTTCCAACGGTCCTTAATCTGTACGAACCCAAGATTATCGAACAGCTCCTCTAGTGCAGGGGCATGCTCAGTGCCTGGCTTAACTGGGTTGAACTGCAGGTCTCCGATCGGTGGGAATGGTAGGTCGTTGTCGACACCCAGTTCGATCAGTCGCTTAGCCATACGGACAACATCTATGTTCTCCTGGATCTTAGGGTCATCGAGCTCCAACACTGCATCCAGATTACCATGCTCAGCAATAAGCTTAGTGGCTTTCTTAGGGCCAATGCCTGGGATACCCTTTACGTTGTCACCCTTATCACCCATCAATGCCCAGATCTCTGACAGCCTCCAGGGTTCCACGCCCCATTCGTTCAGCACTGCTTCGATATCATAGACCTCAGCTTCAATGTCGCGGTAGCTAATGCTGGGCTTAACTACAGTGATGTTGTTCCTAATGAGCTGGTGAAGATCGTGGTCAGCACTAACGATAACAATCTTTTCAAACGTTGATACGTTCTTCAAAGCAGCTGTGGCAATAATGTCATCAGCTTCTACATTATCCAGGCTCATGAATGGGATACCATTCTTCAAACACAGGTTCATGAACGTACCCATCTGTGGGCGGAACTCCAGTGAGAACGCTTCGTCCAACGGTTTCTTAGGACGGTCATCTTTTTTATTGCGATTGGCCTTGTACTCTGGGTCAATGGCCAGACGCTTGGAGCTACGACCTTTGTCAAATGCAATGAGAATGTGGCTAGGGTTGTACTTCCTAACCATGCTGGTGATTACGTTGAATGCACCGTAGGCTCCCCAGGTTCCTGATCCATCTGGTGCACTGAGGCCCTGTCTCATCAATCCACTGAAGCTGCGAATAAAGACGTTGTGTCCATCTATGATAAGCAGGGTTCTCTTTTCCATAATTATCCTTTCCGGTACTTCAACCGGTGCTTTTTAATTGGTTCTTTAAAAGCATCTACTCTCAATACAATTAACCGAAGCTGACGATCCGTCATCTTGTTTGCTCTACGAAGTACGTGAGCAATCTTTAGTATATCATTCAAGCTATATATACGACTGCCAGCGGAGTTCCTTCGTATCTCAACTTCATTGATGTAATACTGTTCCTTGAATCGGAAACTCAATGAAGTGAGATCGAAGAAAGCTGCCGCCATACCCTGAGAGAACCTCGGTTCATCATCCCTGTTTGGGAAAACGCGCTTAGGTTTCTTAGAGGCTTCTGACATAGAAAGCTGAGCGAGTCTTGCCAGGAGTTGTGGCCTTTACAACCTGCTCCATGCCAATGTTGCCAAGCTTGAGCTCCTTCTCGAGTGCTTCCTCGTTCAATTCAAAGTATGCTTCAGTCTCTTCAATCGTCTTACCATTTGGTTGGTTGATGGTCTTCATGATAACCACATGGTTGACTACTGATCGGAACTGATCTTCGTCCAAGACCTTCTCAAGCAAGTCAATGTCGACGGTGAGCTTGCCACCAGATACTTCCTTGGAGAGCTTGATGCCATTCTCTGGGCTAACAAGGTAGCCACTGCTGGATGATGGGTCCTCACCCATCATAGAAATCTTGAGATCGATAAGATCGGTGGCGTACTTCTTAAGTGCAGCCTCACGTCCTTCGATGATGTCCTTAGCCTTACGAACAACAACAAGCTCGGTTGCCATGCTGTCAATCTCATCAGGTGACAGAGGTGCTACCTCGCTGATGTCGGTGGTGTAGAGCACATCGTTCAGCTCGTTCAACGTTTCCACCGCAAGGATCATACCCTCCTGGTTGGAGCTGGAGCGACGGATGTCAGCTCTGGTTGGTGCCTTTGGTGACTCCCCATACGTAGGTTCCGTTACTTCCTGGAGTGGAGTAGTAGCGGGTGTCTTGCGCTTGGGCATAATGTAATTGGTCATTGTTTTTCTCCTTACTGGTTGTTATATAAAAGCTAGCAGTCCCGGATGGGAATGTCAAATAATAATTCATACTTGTTCAGGCGTAGCCGAATGTGTGTCAACTACCCACAGTGGCCCGCCCACTCCAAGTGCTGTAATGGTGGCGCGTCTGGCTGCTTCAATTACTTCTTCACGAGTCCATGGGCCTTCATTACCTAGGCTACCGAACGCTTCACTTTGTCCTGAGCCGATTGCATAGCGATTGCTAGAAGGCACAAAGACAGCAAAGCTTTCATCGATTGTCACTAGGGTGTTCTTCCAAGCAAGGATGAACGATGTTTCATAGTTGTCCATCTTGGCACCATGTTCGTTGAGCACTTCACGCATACGTGGCACCACTTCCTTAACAACGAAAGCTTCTACGTCCATGCACGGTGGATAGTACGGTAGCCCCATGTGGTGCTTGATGATCTGGATTTCTCTCAGACCACCAGCACCACCGAAGATCATGCCCATGCTGTTGTCAACCCAAACCTTGCTGTAACCATCGTTATCTTTGGTTTGAGATTCAAGAGATGAGTCGCTAACGAGAACAACACCATGCTTCTTTGTAACAGCTGCAGCGACGACTGTCATTCTTCTACCTTCTGAAAGTCTCCGTCCCAACCAGTGGCACCTGACATCCAGGCAGCGAATGCTGCACCGAGCTCGTCATCCTTGATGTTGTGCTTCTCTACGAACGCATCGAATTCATCGAACATTAGTAGTAGTCGTCCTCATCAGTGTTGGGCTTTTCATCCATGATAGCGGTGAGCTTTTCGATGAACTCTTCGCTGGTTTCTGCTTCGTCAGCGACTTCTTCGGCAACTTCAGCTTCAACTTCAGGCTTTGGCACTGATCCTTCGATCAGCTCCGTTACTACGTTGGCGAACTGTGGTCCTACTACGTCATCCCACATGGCAGCGAACTGAGATGGCAGAGTTTCTGCCTTGATCTCACCATCGACGAGCTTCACTTCGCAGCCCACCTCTGGCTTGATCCAGTCCCATTCGCCCTTTTCGTTCTTTACTTGGAGGGTTGCTCCAATGCTTACGCTTAACTTAATTTCCATTAGTTGATCCCTTTCTGTGCATAGTATTTCTGTTTGAAGTCTAACAGTTCTTGAATGTTATTCAAAATTTTCTGGGCTTCGTGCATGACACGATCATCCGGTACAACACCGTTGCGTAGGATGGTGCCCATCAAAGATGTTATCACATCTCTTGTTAAGATCAGTGAACTCTCTGGCATATTGAACTCGTGTGGTTCTGAGAATGCCATTGGGTCCATTACAGGTTCTGTTGGATTCTTTTCTTCTTCCTTCATCCTTCGTTTTTCCTCTCTTAATTCTTTACCAATTTTTAGAAGCGCAACACCAGCACCAAACTGAGCGCCGTGTTTAGCCATCGATCTTGCAAACTCTCCCACTTATCCTCCTTGCTTATACTGCAGTGGATGGTAAGGGACTCGAACCCCCGACCGCCTGAGTGTAAATCAGGAGCTCTACCAACTGAGCTAACCATCCTGAGAACTTAGTTCCCGTATCGCACGTTGCCGATACCAATCATGTGTGCACGCTGCACCTTTGGACGGATGGCAACCAAGTATGGAAGTGCTGCGAAGATACCCACAACGAAGATCAAGAACAGCCAGAGGAACTTACTCTGTCCAGCATTCTTAAACTGGTTGCGTGATGTCAAGAGCACGCTAAAGAATGTCCATACTGATACCAACCAAGCCAATGCGAGCACTGCCCAGATGATGATTTCAAAAAACAACTTCATGTTGTTACCTTACCTTTCTTTTTTGTTTGTACTGCGTACCCCAGGAGGGATTCGAACCCCCGGCCAGATGGGTAGAAACCACCTGCTCTGTCCACTGAGCTACTGGGGCTAATCCTAGTGCTCGATGTTGTGCTCTTCATCGAACTGCTTGTGAATCTTTTGCCAAATCTTCTTGCGACCAAGAGCATAGCCGATTCCAAGAACGAGAAGTTCTTCCACAAACCCTACTATTGCTTCTGCAATGAGGTGGTTGGGATCAGTGAGAATTGTCCACCAGGTTTCGTGATGCATTTTTACTCCTTACTTAGTTGGTATCAAAGATGTTAACATCAATCCCGTTCAAACGCAAGACGTTAATCGCCTCTTCGTATGCGGGATTACTCATACTGTTCGCAGCTGGGGCAGCGGCCTTTAAGACACCCTTGACCCACATGCTATTGGCTGAGTAATTACTAAACGCTGCAATCAACTTGGGCTGTGCAGGTATCTTCGCCAGCTCCAACATGATCTTTGCTGCTTGGTTTAATGTCATAGTGCCCCCGGAGGGATTCGAACCCCCGACCCCTTCATTACAAGTGAAGCGCTCTTCCCCTGAGCTACAAGGGCTGGTGGGTAGTTTTCCTCATACCCAGGAGGTGCTGCATCTACGGATTATTCGCTGATGTCCCAGTCAGCTGGTGTGCCAAGACGCACCATGTGCATACAAGGATCGCCACCTTCTTCCCACGCTAGCTCTTCGCTCTCGTGCATGGGTGGACCATCGTGAGTGTCGCAGAACTGTTCGCTGCAGTAACCATTGTCCACTCCGAACTTCAACCATTCATCAAACGTCATACGCTTCCTTTTCCAAATCTACCAGATAGTTCTGGTCTCACCCTGTACAGTGCTTCTCCGTACCATTGTACACTATGGCCAGCGGCATGTAAAGACAAGACGTGATAAAAATCTATGCAGTTGATGTCATGGATTCCAAGCTTGGCGTGGAATGGCTGCTCCCACAGTAGCTGTGTGCGATACGTTGGGACAGCAATGTTGCCAATTGCTACACCTGCTGCATCTGACATACATACAGTCGCACCGTCGTTGTAAAGAAGGCCGGGAATCCAGATGTCAACATCAGGTTCTTCGATGATGCAGGACTTCATCTTGTACCCTGCACCATCTACGTATTCATCGTCGTCATCCAGCAGGCAGAAGAAGTCGGTGGTTGTGGCGTAAGCACCCATGTTGATAGCCGCTCCTCCATAGAATCCGAACTTCTGTCCGGTACGCAAGTAGGTAACGTTGTCAACATCTTGTGGGATATCAACGTTGTCAGCGACAACAACTACTCTGTCAAACTCACGCTTTGCGCACTCAATGGCATTGCCGAGTGTTGGCCTGCCGATGGTTCTGATCAGTGCGGTGATCTCAGACATTGAATGCCAGTGCTAGATCAACACCGTCTTCCAGGGAGATCTTTGGCTGATAGAAAGACAGCATCTTTGTGGGGTCACACACGCGATACATTACTCCGGTAGGTGCTGTTTCAATATGCTTGATCTCTGGTTCGTAGCCCACTTGGTGGCATACTATCTCGGCAAGCTCGTTGAAAGAAGTTGGTCTACCCCAGCCCAGGTTCACTGGACCTTCTACATCCTGACGCACGGCTTCATCAACTGCGTTGACAATGTCAGTTATGTGGATAAAGTCTCTGACCTGGCATCCATCACCCCAGATCTCAAATGGGTTGCTACGGTCTTTGCCACGCTTAATAAACGATGGGAAAGGATAGTCCAGATCCTGATCAGCCCCGTAACCACTGAACGGACGGAAGACGTTTACCTTGACACCTTCCGCCTGAACGAACTGTGCCTGGTACTCACCGGTCAGCTTGCTCCAACCGTACGTAAGGTCGGGCATCTTCAGGTTGTTGATGTCGATAGCATCTTCACGAAGCTTGATGCCGGAGTCTCTTGTCTGCAGATCAATGGGATAAGCAGCGGAGCTAGAGAAGTAAACGATGCGCCCTGGCTTTGTACGCAATGCCCACTGAAACATTTCAGCATCGATAGCAAGGTCTACAGCTACTGACAACGGTGCGCCTTCGATAGTCATGCGTCCGCCAACAACAGCTGCCAAGTGGATTACCAAATCGTAGTGTTGATTGTTAATCCTGAAGAATTCTCTAGCATCGTTACCATCAACGATGTCAATGCCAGTGATGTCGTGGTCGCTTCCGTACTTCTTGCAGAAGTATCTACCGACGAATCCCTTGTGTCCAGTTATCAAAATGTTCATAGTTCTACCATACTATCTAATACAGGTCCCAGAGGAACCTTTGCCAGCCAGGCTTCTCGGTCCATTAACCCAAAGCCAATAATCAATTCATCCTTATACAATGTCAAACCGGTTGCGACTTCAATCGGGCACTCAGTCATTGTGAACTTCTCTGTTAAGTGTGTGATGTTCCCTGCAGCATCGAACAATGCAAACTGGCTCAAGTATGTGCGATGTGGCCACGTTGCATTCATGTGGCCCTTACAAATGCCAATGTATCCATCACCATATGGGAACACGCCACCACCATGCAAGTGAGGTGTACGTGGTGTATCTGAATCAATGAACTCAGGATTGTCAACCGTGGTCGGCATCTGGTTCTTCACCCATCCATTACCATCAACAATGTATAGCATACCATCATCAACGGTGCCGACACAGACTCTTGGATCTCCACTGGGGTGGTGTTCACGGATTGTTCCAGCCCACATCCACTTGCCATCACGGTAGTAAAGACGTGGGTCTTCAGCTCCACGAACAGCTGGGAAGTGAACATCTACGTTTGGCTGATCCAGCTCTTTCCATTCACTGATTGGGTTGAACTCATCATCGACAAAAGCAAAGTAACTTCTAGTTCTAATAACACCTTGCTCTCCCCATACTGGCTGATAGTCGTCGCCAATAGATAGGTTCCTACAGGTAACTACGATAGCTGGCTTACCATCTCCAACATATACGTTGCAGTTTGCTGGCCAGTATCCTTCTGGGGCATCGAAATTGTACTGCCAGGCTTTTGATCCTGGGTACTTATCAACCATGCGCACTGTCATGCTATCTGCAAGCCACTAGTTGAAAGTCATAAACGAATTGATCAGCGAGATAAACTACGTCGCTATCGAATACAGTGAAACCAGCCTTGTTAAGCAGTTCTTCAACGCCCTCATAATCCCATGCCCAGTAGTGTTCAGGGTTCGTATCGTTGAGCTTGCCGACAGGAGTGGAAAGAACAAGGTGATCGGTTTTCTCTCTAATTCTATTGAGAACATCCTGAGGATCATCCATGTGTTCTAGGGTTTCTGAATTGATGAACAGATCTACTTTTGGTATCTCCAATAAAGTTTTTTCAATCGGCCCTGTCAGATCATAGCCTGGTGCGAAATCACCAATATATTTATCGCCTTCGATCTTGATAGAGTTGATAATACGAGCATCACCTGCTGACAAGTCTGCTGCATTTTTAATGCTATCAAAGTTCTTGTCAATGAATTCGATCGTTCTTTCTACGCGGATGTTGTGATCTGTGTCTTTCCACGACTGATGTGGCGTACTATAAATACGCGATAGTTCTTCATCAGAGTATTTTTCACGCAATCTTTTAATCATGTTAGCTCTTTAACTTTTCTAAATCAGAATTGAAATCATTGGCAAGATATTCGTTGTATGCTTCACGATCTTTGTTATAAAGTTCTGGTGCATTAACCTCTTGGTACAGAGCGTCGCTGTCTGCCTTACCGTTGGTGAAGTGCAGGTGCTCAATGATTACGCCAGGACTGTATCTCAAGGTGCCTAGAGCGTTGCCAAGTTCCTTCCAAAAGTCATCCAGGTAAAGGTGGCGTTGCTTAGGTGGTGCCATGTACCCTAACTTACGAACAATGTGAGCGTCCATAAGAACTGCAGTGGGCAAGTTGCTACCCTGAAGAAGGTCGTTGCCATACGCAACACCATTCTCAAAACCGGTGATTGATGCTACGAGATCCTTATCCCAATCCTTTGTACGGATGCGGTGGTCATCCCCCATGAATGCGAGGTAGTCGTACTCTTCAGCGTACTTGTTCGCTACATAGTTTAGAGTACCATTCATACCCATGCGTGGATTGATTTCATACTGAACACACTCGATCTGCGGGTACTCAACATCGTCATCATCCAGTGCAAACAGTAAGTCTGTGATGCTCGAGTTCTCACGGAACGCTTCGTAAAACTCGAGCGACTTCTCTGGACGACTGCGAGTAGGAACAATAAGAAGAACCTTTGACATTACAGCTTAACCTTCAGCATGTCAGCAGACTTAGCCTTGTTGGCAGCCTTCTTGAAAACGCTAAGCCACTGCTGGCATACCTTGTCCCAAGTGTTCTCTTGAATCCAGGCGTGTGCGTTCTCAGCTCTCTGAGCAGCTTCATCAGGGTTGTCCATGATGTACTTGATAGTATTGGCAGCTTCTTCAACGTCCATCAATGGGCGCATACGCTCGTTGTCGTTGTCCTTGATGATCCAGTGGCTAGGCGTGTGGCCACTACGGATTCTCCAACCACGGTCATGGCCTAGGATCTCAGGAACCGAAGTGTTGTCAGGAGCAACAACAGGAAGCTTAGTAGCCATTGCTTCAGTGATACTAAGTCCCCAACCCTCACCGTGTGTGGTGGTCAGATAGCAGTCACTGGCATTGTAGATGCCGTTAAGGAACTCAATGGGGAATCCACTGTGTGCACCGAACTGACGTGGGTCTGGTACGGTGAAGTCCTCGCTTGGCGTAAGACCAATAGAAGCTGCCATCTGCATGAGGCTGCCGCCGAAGTCTGTCTCTTGCATGTGCATGTAAAGGAAGGCATCTTTAACGCCCATGTCCTTCAGCTGCTTCATGATCATAAGGCTACGTGAAACATCCTTACGACCCTGGTTGCGATTGACGTTGGTGATAATGAACTTATCGCTGAGTGGTCCTGGGAAGATTTGCTTCTTAAGGATCTTCTTCTCTTCTTCTGATACAGAGAAGAAGTCAGCCGTGTTAGTACCGTGGTAAATTACGTGCTGACGATCCGCTGACTTACCAATGAACTTGTGACTTTCATTCTTAGCGTACTCAGTGTATGCAACAGGGAAGTCGAATGCGTCTACGCACTGAGTAACCCACTCTTCACGGGGACCGCAGTCAAACGGGTAGTAGTAGATAGTGGAGAAGCTCTTTTGCTTATTGCGCTGTAGCTCCAGGATCTGAGGAACAATTGGCAGAACAATGAATGTGTCCTGAATGATGAACACGACATCGTAATCACGTGTACCCAAGAGGTCCAAGAATACCTGTCGACCGAACACGTCACCGTATGGACCCTGTGTACGAAGAGCACTGATGGCTGGCCACAGAGTGCCTGGCCACTTAGCAGTATCGTATGGGCCACCATCGTAGTTAACACCAACCACATCAATCTCGTAGTTGCCAGTGGCGTTTAGGTTGCCCATGATGTTCTTCATCACGGTACCGAACCCGGTGCTACATGCGTAGTCACCCCATGCTAATACTCGTGTTTTGCTCACAGTTTTCTCCACTCTGTAGGACTTAGGCTAGCATCATTATACGGTTTTGTGAAGGTTTCTGTCAAGCCTCTGTTGGTGCTGCCCCACTTCTTAGCATAGTATTCACCACTCTTCATAGAGTTCAGTGGCTTGGTCAGCTTCTGAGTGGACTGGTGACGAAGATGCACGTAAGGAATCTGGGTGCGGATGCGCTTGTAACCCATGAGGTTGATACGATACTTCATGTCAGTGTCTTCCCACCAGGCTGGGTCGAAGTTCTCATCGAATGTACCCATCTCAGAAATAAAGTCTGATCGGACAGCGAAACATGAGAATGTCTGGTCTTCTGGGCTCAGTGGTACATCACGCCACTCATCCATAAACAGGATGTCTGATGGGTCTTCCAAGACATCGAGCCAGTCATTGGGATGCACCATGATCTCATCGTCGTTCATGTCTCTAACCGCATCGGCCAGCTCATCGATGGTATATGGGGCGAAAAGAACGTCGTCGTTACTAACGATGGTAACAATACAGCCATCGTTGTAGGCTTGGCTGATACCACGGTTCCATGCTGCTGCAAGCGGCAGCTGGTAACGGTACTGTGGTTGAATATAGATCCTAAGATCGTTTTCACTCTTAGCTGAGTAGATGGCATCGATTGCTTGATCGAAGTTGTTCAATACGGGGATTACTAAACCGACTCTAATTGATCTCATAGCTGCTCCTGTAGGTTGCGTGGCTTCCTACCACGACCCTTAATCTTAACACGAGTCTTTTCAATTTTCAAAGAGTCTTGCTGAGCCAACTTCTGTGATTCAAAGCTGATGTCGATGACTTCAATGCCCAGGTCTTCACGCAAAGCAATTCTTTGCTTGGGTGTGGTACCAGCCCAGTACCCGTACTCTTCGTACTTCAGAGCATGGTCTAGGCACTCGGGACTTACTGGGCATGCTGCGCAAGCATTCGCTACTTCATCGCCGTACTTCTTACCTTGTGTTGGGAAGAACAGGCTCATATCCATGCTGGAGCATACAGAGTAATCCTGCCAGCTGTAATCGATGGTTGTATTTTCCATGATGTTTCACTGAAGGGCCTCGGGGGGAGTCCAAGCATTGACGCCGACTGCGACCCCCGAGGAAGACCAGGCCCTTCAGGAGGGAGCTTTAAAATGCTCACCTCACTTACTAGGACCAAGTTCCCTACAGTTTTAAATCCTTTCAGTTTAAAATAGGAACCCTTTGGGGGTTAAATCTACGGTATCTTCCATGTCTACGTGCTCGTCTGCTACTCCCCGAATGGCCTCCGCTTCGGCTCTTCTTCGCAGTACTTTACTATCGACTCGCTCTTCAATTGTATTAATCGCAACTGGCCGATAAATCCATGTATGGGCAATTCCCTTAGTCTTTGAGTCAGCACGGTTAATTCGGTTAGCTCGTTGTTTATATTCTGAATAAGTTCTTGGTATCTCAATATTCCAGAGGTATGGGGCATAGAGGTTAAGACCTTCCTGGCCTACGTCACTGGTGATCAGGATCGCAGGTCCCTTGGTTTCGTTAAACAGCTTAATGTTCTTGGCAACTTCATCGCTGGCCATACCCACACCCCAGATTGGCAGGATAGGTACACCAGGGAACTTAGCACGTAGTGCTTCTAGGTAGGGGAACAGGGTGCCGTGCGTCCAGAACGTGAACAGTACACACTTGTCGCCGTTCTCAATGTATGACTCCAGGTTGCCCTCGATCAGCTGGTACTTTGCGCTGTTGGCGATACTAATGTCGCTGCCGAATTCGGACACAATCGCCTTGGCAAACTTGCTGTCGCTATTGCGTAACCCCTCAGTGGTGTTGCAGATCATACGGAGGGTGTCGATGTAGCTCCAGTTGACCACAGGGTTGTCAGGGTTGTACTTCTCTCGAGCGTAGCCTTCTGCCCAGTCATAAATCTGGCGGTCGATCTCAGAGAGATCATATACCAGTCTCTTAGGCACGCTCTCAGGGAACTGTGACGCAATGGTAGGATCGCTCTTCATGGCGATGTGCGTCCAGTCCTCGTGCTTCTTGCCCAAGATGGGCAGCTTCATGCGGTCCCATTCCTTGACGTACACTTCCTGGACGAATCCATTGTTGAACGTACCGAATTCCTTGCCGTACATGGCCTTGAATTTATCGCGGTTCATGTCGCTCACGTCAGGGATTCCTGGCGCAACAATGGACATAATGTTACGGATGTTTAGGGGGCTTGTGGTGTAGGGTGTGGCGGTCAATGCGAGCACCATTGTCTTGGCGTCTGACTGATTGATCAGCCGGTAGAACCCTTCACCCAGCAGACTTGCGCCTGTGTTGATCTTCTGGGATTCATCTATGATAATGAGTACGCGCTTGTCTTTGACCATCTCTAGGACCTCGATGAGGTCTGTACGATCATATGATTTTATTTTCCGGCGCTCGCCTTTCGGGCGTACCATCGATCCCTCGCGCACCTTCTCGTAGTTGAGCACCAGGACCTGGGCATTGTTCTGCTCGTAAAATGCGTGGCGCTTGGCACGTGTCATCTTCTCGTTAACACGCTGAACGTCAAGGTAGGTCATACGCTTGAACTCTTGCTCCCAGTCGTACTGCTTGATCTTCTTGCAGAACACCAGAACCATGTCGATGTCACCGTTGTCAAAAAGTTTCTGACTGGTCATGCAACTGAGGAGGGTCTTGCCAGCACCTGTATCCCACTGGACCAGGATTCGTGGCTTCTCTGAGTGCAACTGTTCCCACACGTAGTTCAAACCGATGTGTTGAAAGGGGAAGAGCTGGTGGTCATCCAGGAAAGGACTGTTCACTTCATACGGGTTGAGACTACATGCCAGAAGGGTATTGTATCGTTCTTCAGCAGCAGCATCTTCGAACTCAAGTTCGTACCCGTTATACCCGATCAAATCATTAAAAAGACTGATCTGGTCACGATTCCGAAGAGTACCGTATGAATCCAAGGAAAATAATTTCTTGACTTTTTCGTCCAGGGAGCTGTATCTTAGTACTCCATTGAGAATTTCACTTCTCTGTACATATATATTCTTTGCTGAACACATGAACAAATCTTACCACTACCGGTAAGAAATATCAACCTACGACGTAATTTGTAGTCGGTCCAACAACAGTCTGAACATCAAAACGAAGAGGATAAATGTTGGTCGTATTCTGGAAATACGGCTTATTATCAACTACTCTTCTAACACTCAACTCATTGGTCTTGCTGTTACCGATGTAGTTGACATCTAGCTCAGCGTAGTAAGGACTACCCTTGTAGTATGGGACAACACTCACACCAGAAATAAAGATGTTCGGATCCAAAGCTGTCATTCTCAGCTGAATACCGCTAGCTGGTGTTCCTGAAATTGTGCTTACAAAGTATTCAGGATTATTGATCGGACCCGTAATGAATTGATAGTTGTTTGGGTAATTGGATCCGCTAACTGTGGTGTATTCAAAACGAATAGGGTAGTAGAACGGAGACAGCATGCTGATATAGAATGTCTCGGTAACGTTGGTATTCACCTGCTGGACTTGCATGTAGAAGTTTGAATAGTTGGTTCCGGTGAATGTTTCAATCTGCACTTCAAACCATGTATTGAGAGGGATTGATCCAGATACAAATTGCTTATACGCAAGCTCAACGACATTGTTGTTTACGGTGTTGGTTGCGTACAAGCTGAATCTGTATGTACCACTATCAGTTGATGGCAAGAATATGCGTGCTGCTCCGCTAACACGCATATTCTTTCGGTCTACTGGGCTCAGCCATGTGCTTGTTTGTGATGGGAAAACACCGAACTGATAAAGTTTGTAGTTGGTTGTACCGCTAACAACGAATTGAATGGTGTTACTTGGGATCGCGGTTGAGTAATTGGCAGATTCAACGTAGCCTGTGTTTGATCCGGTACCACTTACGAAGGTTGCCGTGTTTCCACTGACCACCGTACCGCTAATAACAGCTCCACTAATGGTGTCATAGAAACGTGTGTATGAAGAGATCGTGCTGCCAGTTGTTGGAACGCCCGATGCAGTTCCAGAAACCTGAACGCCAGAATAGAAGTAGTAGCTGAGTCCACTGGTAGTTGGATTGTAGCTACCGTATCCGACAACACCGACTTCGGGAAGACCGAACGCCAATGGCCAAACTGCTGAACCACTGTACGCAACATTCGGTAGAGTAAACGTGTAAATAGCAGTGTTAGTACTTCCTGAAACAGACAAGCCGCTTGCTGTACCCGAAACAAGGGTGACAGCTGTGGGAGTAATTGTGCTACCAGAAGCAGCGGACCAGTTACTTGTCGTAATGAAATTTGCATCCGTGTAAGTTGCCTGGTTACTGGATGTTACATAATTCGCTGAGCGCAATCCATACGCACTTCCACTAACGTTTGGTGTGATCTGGATAATTGTGCTCGATCCAAAACTACCGATACCTGACGCAAAGCAGTTGACACGATAGTTGGAGTTGGTAACAGACAAGTCGTTCATTAGAACCTGACTGTCAGTGATAAAACTGTTCCAATCGCTTGCGAGCGTACCTATGTTAAAGCTCTTAAAACTGTCAATCGTAGAGTACCACTGAGTAGTCGCGTAGTCATCAGGGTTGAAGTAAACGTAGTTGGTACCTTGAGAAACAAACCCAGAAGTACTCGTGCCATTGTAGTTCAAATTGTTTGGCATGATACGGATATCGTCAAACTGCTGTTCATAGAAAGCAGTCATGTAATGGATGCCAGTGAAGTAGGCTTCATGCCAGCTCTGTTGCAGCGTGATCTGTGTGTAGTTATGCGTTTGCGTTGTAGGGAATCGACGTTGCAAGAACTGGTTGTAAGCCACGCCGTTGTAATCACCATTTGAATCGACCAGCTTGTAACTGATCGTTGGGTCCATAATGTACGAGTTGGTGTTGTTAGCAACCGTAGTCGTGTTGCCACCAAGCTGAGAATTGTTAAGCGCGCTAAGCTGTGGCCATGAATTGGTGTTAGCAATTGTATTGGCGGAAAGACCAAACACAGTCGATGAACTCAGATTTGTGGTGGTTATGGTCTGTGGATTGTTGTTGTTACCAAGGTAAGAGTACTGCACTGAGTTCCCATCAATGATAGAGTTCTCAATGTTGCTGTAGTATTCTTCAACACCCGCTGGGAATACGTTGATAGTCCTAGTAATCGTATCAACGGGCAGGTCATAAGCTTCTGGGTTGAGCTTTGTAAACTCAAACTTAAGATACGTTGCTGTCACCGTCGGGATTTCGTAGAGACCCTTTCTTAATGTGAAGTCTCTTTGAACTGGTGTCCAAGTGAATGTCCCTGGGTCTACGGTGCCTGAACTTGTTGATTGGGTGGTCGAGTAGATGTTGAATCGGCAACCACTGTATAGCGGGTCTATGTACAAACGGTTGATAGTTTGTGGGTTGACATCATTCAAGCATGCATAGAAATATACGATTGAGTCACCAGTTGGTTGTGGCGAACACTTCCAGTATGAAGAATTGCTGCTAAAGATGTTGGTGACAGGGTTGTTAACAAACGCGTAGCTTTCAACAAAACCAAGATTGTTTTGGTTAACAATGTTGGAGGTTCCACTAACTACTGATGTCGGTACATCTGATTGTTGCAGAACTTGAAGTTTTACGCTGAGTGTGCGTACACCAACGGAGTATGCAACGTTAACTGGGATCCCATTTACAAGTTGTTGAACATTTACGTTGCGTGTAATTCTCAAAGAAATGCTTGTGTTGCTTAACGTAGAAGGAGCATCGTATTCGATTGGCACCCAGTCAGTAGTTGTATAGATGTCAGATCCACCGTTGATCACAAACGTAGATTGACCTGGCAATGCATTCCAGTTGCCGCTAGTGTCATAGTAACCAAGCTCTGCGAAGCATGGAACATTCAGCAGATAAAAGCGAATAATGTTATAGTAGGTCGTAACACTAAAGTTGTAAGTAAGAACAACTGGTGCGCTACCTGTGCCACCAAACTGTTGACTCGAGAACCATTCTGTGTCCAACATTCTATTAAAAGTTGACGTGTTGTTTGATGAGTTGGTGATGCTGATGTTTGGGTCAGCATATCCAGTGCGGTTGGTGGTTTGGAGTGTATCGATTACACCGGTTTGAGCGTAGATCTTGTTGTATACAAGGCCATCTTGAGTAAGCGGTGGCTGAACTCCGCCACTTACATAATCTGCTAACGGGTCTGTATTGTTGGGTAGGATTGGCATTATTGTGCACCGTAAAGAGTAGCTGTAACCTGAAGTGTTGACAATGCAACGCTATTGCTGGGTGCGCCACTGCCATTGTTGTCTGTGCTTGTAACGTTAACGATGTTTCCAGTCAAGTCAATTACCAGTTCTTCTGTCTGAAGGTGTGAGAAATACGGGGCCACACTCTTTTGATTCTTTTGCAACCAGTATCTAGTCTGTGCGCCAGCTGGGATGGTACCGGGTGTATAGATGTTGTTGGCGGTTACCGTGGGCTGCAGATAAAAATACTCTGAGTAACCAGATGGTGTGCTACCACTTACAACTGTTGCTGTTAGCGCAACAGGATTCAACGTTTTGTATGGTGTGCCAAAGCTCACGACAAACTGTGATGGCAAGATCGTGGTAATAGCTTTAAGAATAGCCTGCGCTTTACTCTGATCCCATGTGTAAAACGAGTTGTCAACAAGAGGGATCAAAACAATTTCTTGGCCACTGTTGACTCCACTACGACCATAGCCTGGAGTTCTCCAGCTTTCTACTGCATAGAATTTTACTGATGTCAATGCTTCGCAAAGCGTTAATATAGCCCACAACGTCGCGCCAGTCTGGAATGCTTCTGCAGCACCCAACAAACGCTCACGATATTTTGCATCCTTCAGTGCTACTTCTTCCCACTGTGTGTTGAGAAGCTGGTCAATAAAAGGGTTTGTAGCAAAGCTGTAAATTTCAGAAGAGATTCTGCTGATGCCCAAGATCTGACCGAGAATGTTGTCGAGGTTGCTGTATTCAATGATCTCTTGGCCCAATCGAGCCACAGTTTGAATGTTTTTAAGCTGTCCAGTACCACTGTTGCCCAGCAACATTGTCATCAATGTTGTTAAGTTGTCACCCTCGTTAAAGTTGTATACATCCTCTGGGAAGTTCGCAACCTTCTTAGCAAGAGTTGAGTTGGGTGATATTGGGAAAACATTGCCTGGCATTAGAAGGTGCTCGCTCCTACAACTGTGTAGTTAATGTTGTAAAGTAGTGGCAACTGATTGCTTGCAAGAATAAAGTCTGATTGGTACGTGTTAAGAACGGTGCCATCCAGGGCAGCAACACTGACGCTAGTTACTTTGGCGTTGTAAACTCCTGCTACTCCGAGAATCTGTGATTGCAGGCTAGCAAATGAGATCGGTGATAAGTAGCTGAAGTAAGAGAAGTACGACTGAATCTGGTTTGAAATGTTGGATTGAACATTTGACAACGCGTAACCAGCAGTAAGCACAGCCCTAAGGTTGACAATAATATTCTGGAAATTTGCCTGGTGAACCAAAGTATTAACACCAAATGGTCTGCTTTGTTGGATCAAGGCTTCAACGTCAACAACATCCTGGTTATAGTTATGGGTGTATTGTACCCATGACGTTCCAGTGGGTTGAGTCGGCCATCCGTTTGGTGGTGTAGAAGAGTCGAACACAAGACTAGTCATAGACTGCACGCTATTTCCACTTGGTGTAATGTCGTAAAGCGGGTACACGAGAGCCTTACCGCTAATCGTTGTTGTACCACTGTTGGATGCGCTTGCATTCAGGTAAACACCACTGGTGGTTACGCTCTGGATCCAGTATGGTTGTCCAGATGTCAATGTTCCACTTGCCAGAGCAAGACCAGGGTATAGGAACGTGTTGGCGTTTGCCACTGAAACGAAGTTAACGCCGCTAGTGGTGTAGCCAGTTACAGTTGTTCCTGATGTTACACCGCTTGTGCTTATGTAGTAGTAGGGAATTGCAGTGACGGTACCAGTAAACGTAATAAAGTTGTAGGGATTGGCACAAATTGGGTATGTGTTTCCTGATCCTGGTGTTGAACCGTTGGTTGGGCTGTACCAGAATACCGTGTCAGCAACACCGCTGCTTGAAGTACTGAATTGTGATGGGAAGTTGATCAGTGGTTGACGATCAAATGGTACGTAAGTGTCACCAGCAATTGAGCCAAACAATGCACCATTAGTACCGGCATTTGTGCCATTGGCGAAAACGTAGTTTGAAGAGTTCAAGTACCTTGTAGAGCTTCCAGATGACAGTGCGTTAGTAGATGCATTGTAAATGCTTTGTTCTGTCGCATTGCCTGCAGTGGTGCTATCAACAAAGATATCAACGTAGTTTCCGCTTGTAACCGTGGATACTCTGCTTGCAGCTGGATTGTATTCAGAAATAACTTCCACGGTATTACCGAGGAAGAGTCCAGTGCTTAGAGAACCGTTGATGATGGGCAAGTACAACTGCGGTGAGAACGTGCCGCTTACAGTGTATGTACCACCTGCGTTATAGTAATAGTCAGAGTAAGGAGTATATACAACTTGGCTAGAAGAGTTCAGGTTGCTACCAACAAGTTCGTTGCCCTGTGGGTACAGAAACCCAGAGTAGGAAGCATTCGTGTACGGGGCAAGATAAGACTGAGTCCCAGAAGCTCCAATGTCTGGGTTAAGGCTTCTGAGGAACTCAGAGTATGAAGTACCGCTGATGGTAACAACACCGCTAGCGTTCGTTACGCCACCACCGTTAAGAGCGGATCCACTACCGATAGTAAATCGGTATGGGCTGGGTCCACCGAATTGAATGTTAAGACCGGTGGCGATAGTGTTGCCAGTTGGGACAACAGTCACTGTAATCGCATTGTTTGGAACCACAGAGTTAACCATGTTCTGCAAGCCAGTTTGCAGTGTTGTTCCGTTTGTGCTTGTAGCAAAACCACTATAAGTTACAACGTTCGTTCCGCTATATACAGTCCCGCTAACAGCATTTGTGATGCCACTGTATGCAACCATCTGGAACGTTACGTTGTTTGATGTTCCACCACTGATCGTGGCTTGTACAACAAGCTGCTCATCATAGAACGTCTGTGAGCTAATAGCGTTCGCGCTACTGACATTTGGGTTCTGCAAAGCAGTAAGGATATACTTACCATTTGTTCCAGTGGTGTTGTTGAATGCTGTTGATTGCCATCTTGATCGAAGCTGTGAATCGCTTTCAGGATCCTGGCCACCGGTTGTTGGGTTGGGATTGGTGATAGAAGTCACGCCGTTCAACGTCGTTGCCATTGTGATGATGGTATTCGCTGCGACATTGCCGAACAGACCAGGAAGGGTTGCAATTACAGGTACGTTGACCTGTGTTGATCCAATCGGAATGATTGCAGGTGCAGTTGTGGAGAAATAGATGGGTGATGAATAGTTGCCACCGATTGGAACAGCGACCTGTGTACCAAGAGGAATATTGATGATACTCGTCGCTGCCGGGGATGTTTGGAACGTTACGATTCCCACAGCTCTCTTGCCAAGTTGGCGATAAATGCCAAACAAATTAACGAAATTATCAAGATCACTGCCCGACTTTGTATTAATGTTGTAGCTGTATGTTTGCAAAGTAGAGTTGTTGTTAGCATTCGCGATCTCTTGGGCAACAGCTTCAAGAATTTTGTACGTTGCTGTGCCAACGCCGACATCCCATGATGGATCATAGGTGGATAAGGCGGCCTGAAGCCGTGCGAGTACTCCTGTAGTATCAGCCATTTTGAACAGTAACTCCGTTATTATCGATCGACGTTAGTAGTGTTAAGATATTCCCAGTCAATGTTTGGATCACAATGCTTGCATTGATCTGAGTACCGTTGGTGTTGCTAATGCTTGCATTAACAGAAACAATGCTCTGGATAATCTCATTTCTGTTCCAATAAGATAGTTGAGCTGAGTTTTGAGCAGTTTGTAATGCCAGGATCTGCTGACCCTGATACAATTGTAGTAGTCTTAATATTTCACTTTCAACACTGCTGGCAGTATTAGCAGTCTGAGCTTGACCTATCATGCCTGGCAGGAGACTACCAAAGTTAGATGTTGTATACCCTGTACCGATTGGTTCTTTTAACCAGAGCTCTATATCTTGTGCAAGCTTGTTCGCACCAAAAGAAAATGCCAGCTTTCCACCGTTGAGTTGGATATCACCGTTGCTAACTGTTATCGTCTTCATAATATCTTAGGCAAAATAAGGGTTGTAGTACATTAGTTGATCCCAATAACGCTCAAAAGGGCTGATTGCGTAGGGCCACTCGGGGTGCTTACGCTGACCTGATACTGATGATTTGAGTCTCCACTAAATCCTGAGGGCTGAAAAACGCCAACCAAGGTGGTCTGCACACCATACGTACCAGCAGCATGGCAAGTGCTATTGAGAATATTATGAGCAGACCCACCAGCTGTTACATCGTATACCTGGAGTGACGTTGTATAGCCTGCTCCTGACGTAGTGGATGAATACTCAATGTCAACCATAACGAGGTATGTGTTGTATCCACTTACATTTACTAATGGACCAGATCCTCTTGCAGATGTCCATACCTGAGAAACGGTGGCATTTGGACTCACAACCCCAGTAAGTGCGCTGGCATTCATCGTGCCGCCAACAGTTAAATTGCCGCTGACAGTGGCACCACTAGCAACAGTCAAGTTGCCACTTATCGTTGCGTTTCCACTAACGGTCAATGAAGTTGAAGACAATCCAGAAGTTGTGACCGATTTCAATGATGTTATGGGTGGCGATGGTAACAAAGCGTTGCTATCAATCTGCCTTGTTGTCGGATCCATAACACCGGCGTAAAGGTATAAACGGTATAGGGTCGTGCGCTTCTCTACCCACCACACCTGATTTTGCTGGATCTGGCTTAGTTGAACTCCACCTGGCAATGCCTGAAGATCCACCTGGATTTGGAAACCATTCATATCATATGATAGACAGTAATAGTTCTGTGCAGCATTAGACGCATTGCTGAGTGGATTTAATGTGGGCTCAGTCGTAAGAACCACCTTGCGTACACCAGAGTTCTTATCATATTTCATTCCTGTTACGCTCATGATACGAAATCCAATCCGTAGTGCATAACTGTTCCATTCTTAATTGGTGCAGTAAGTGTCGCCTGTGTTGTAAAGCCTGCGCTTCGATCACCCTGGTGTGTCACTGATGTGCAGTAGAACTGGTACTGATCTTGGCCACCACTCTCATTGTCTATGTTGATAACGATTCTCATTCCAGGATACAGCTCGGGCATGAAAGTGAAGGTAACGTTGCTTACGAACTGATTAGCCCATTGCTGCATAAAGGTTTGAAGCGCAAAGAAATATTCCAAAGCGTGGCTGTGGATAACATTTACTTCTTGCGGTAGTGGGCGGATACCGTATCTATTCAAAAAGTTCAAAGCAATCTGTGCATTTTGAGCATCAGTGCTGGCATTGTTAACCAGCGTACCGAACAAAAGCTGCATGGTGCTTGCGTCCTGAATACTTACAACGCCTTGCGTACTCATGTAGTCGACAATGTTCACTGACTGACCGATACCGGCGGTGTCACCGATAACTGCTACGTGAGTAACAAGTGCATCGTCGTTGTGATAGATCTGGAAATCCATAATCTCGATGTCAGAAATTTCAAGAACTGGGTCCATACCGTATACGCCATACCAGTCTGGGAACCATGCAACGAAGTCACCATTCGGTGCGCTTTGATATGTTCTAAGCCCAGCCTGGATAATCTGTGTTAAGTCCTGCATAACAGGGTTGTCTAGAACAAATGCCTGTGGAGTACCCTGGATTGTATTGGCAGTGACATTGAAGTTCGGAGCAATCCAGTTTGTGTTCCAACCCTGAGTGTCAGTAAGAACAGTAGAAGTATCGGCACTGCTGTAATTAGCGTAAGCAGAAGTACTAGGTACACTTACATTCTGACGCAAAGATTGACCCCAGCCAGGATGGAGCGTAAGTGGTCTACGAGCACCCATGTATGACATCCCCCAACCAGCTGGGCTGCCACCGTTCACCATTTCTTTCCAATTCAAATGAGCTGATCCTACTGGATATCCGTATGTTGAAGACTGAATTACTGTTCCCCAACCGGTAGTTGGATCAAATTCTGTAGCCAGGCACATTACGTGAGCTGGCTGTGGCCCACTTCCTGCTGGCTTATAGTCTCCAGGAACGTCCCAGAACAATAGGTCACCAACCTGTGGCATTTGATTCGGTGGAACCCACAAACCACAAGACGCGTTATCAGCATTGCTACCTGTGCCAAACTGTGAGAAAGTATTGCCACCGATGTTAATACCAAGCTGTCTATATGCCCATTGCATCAGGCCAGAGCAGTCAAAATAACCGCCAGTGTGAGTGTAAGGATTGTTCGGTGTTTCTCTGTATTCTGGTCCGCTTAGTGCTTCACTGTATTGAGCGCCGAATTGTGATTCAAGAATTTGAATAAGCTGATTGGCTGCGCTAGTAAGAACACCAGCAGATACATTGTTCTGCGAGTTAATACCAAGATATGCGTCTGCATTGGTTTGTGTTGAGTTCTGAATTACATTCTGTGGCCCAGGTACGGGTACCTGTGTTTCATCAACCCATGCAAATCTAGCGTATGAATAGTCGACAGCGACCTTATCTGTCCATTGCGTAGGATCTGAAATGGCGCCGTTCAAATAAGCGACAACGGCAGGGTGGCATTGCGCATAGTTAACGCTTGCGTCCGGAACCGTTGAAGCGTTTTGATAAACAAGGTTGCCATCTTTGTCAACCTTCTGCGTTACACTGGTCGCTCTCAACGCAACAACGCGGTTAGTTTTCTCATTGTTGGCGATAATGAGACGACCTCGTTGATCAGGACCCTGTGGATCATATGGGTTGCTAGCTAGCCAGCTCTTTGCATTTCCGACTATGTTCTGATCTGTATTCGTTATGTAAGAGAATGGCAAAGCACAGTAATAGATGTCTTTATCAGTTCTGTCATTGTTCACTGGATTCAAAGAGTTCGGTCCAGGAAAATACTGCTTGTTCTTTCCATTAACGCTGACAGTATTGAGCGCAACGGCACGTGAAACAGAGAATGAAGTTCCGACACCGTTGTCGGGTGCCACAGTGTTATTGACTGTCTGTGTCTTGCCATACACATATTTACGGTTAGACGTACTCTTACCACTGGTGATATTGTCAACACCAATGATTGCTGCGATGTTGTCAATCGCTGCTTGGTTTAGTGTGCTTGCATAAACGTCCTGGTTCTTGGCAACACTACCGGCTAGTTCCAAGAATTTCTGTGGTACTGCAGAGATGTGGATGCGTTCAGGATCCCAACCAGCCACTTTGTATAGAACGTTAACAATGGCTTGAGCTACACCACCGTCATTAAGGGTGGCATTACTGCTAGCCGCAACACTGTCCATGTAGTTAAGCAACAAGCCTTGAAACTCGAGGAGCGTGTCGTCCCAATAAGTTACTTGGAGGCTTCTCAGAGTACAATAAGCATTGATCTGAATCGGTGTTGGCACCAGTGTTTCAATCGGTGCGTAGCTAATGTAGCCAGTAAAAACTTGGACAAAGCTTGTTCTCTTAAGGAACACGGTGACCTTGTCCATGGTGTTAATAACACGGTTGTATTTACGTCTTGGGTTGGCAAGCGTAGCACTGAACGTGCTGACTGCGTTGATATTCCTACTGACTTGGAAATTCATGATGTCTTGTGATACGTCAATTACACCGTTATTCATAGTGCTTATCAAGCAGCTAATGTCTGGGGTATATGTGAATGTACCGGCTTTATTCCAGGTCATCAGTTCGGTAGTCCTTGTATATAACTTGTGCCAGAAGCAAGTGTGGTAATATTTACCCAGTTAGAACCGTATGAAGCTTGCGTTGCTAGAGTGGGCGTGTATGTTACGGATGTTACTGGCGCAGTGTTTGAGTTCTGGTAAGATGGTGTGCTTGGGTTCTGAGAATTTTTGTTTATAACTGTCATATTATAGTTGGTGATATAAACATTCTGGAATCTTATGTAGTTCTTCTCAATCTGCTGTATCCACCCAGTATAATTTAGCGCAGATAATGGCTGCTTGCTAACAAGTTCGTTGTAAATTGGCGAACTCTTATCACTGTTGTTCAGATAATTAAACACCATGGGGGTATTTGTGCCACCAGTCACCAAAGAAAGCTGGTGGCTTCTGATGACATCCTGGAAATACTGCATCTTTCCGAAACCATCCGCAGGATCGAATGCTTCAAAACCTGCTTGTTTGATGCTTCCCGTTCCTACTAACGGCCAAATGATAGTGAACTGAACAGAAACTTCTGCACGACGAATTGGCATCCAGCTAATTCCCTTAAGGACTTGAGCAGATGCGAATTCATTTGTGGTCGCCGTACTAAAATTCTGAATCCATACTTCAAAATCTACAGTCCGGGTACCATCATATAATGTTATTGTTGCGTTCCCAGCCATGATTGCCAATTCTGATTGTTCTTATTATCCTGTACTTGGTGGATCATGCCTGTAGCACTCCATGCCAAGCCACCGAATGTCACCGTTTGTTTCCCAGGTTGCAGAATAGGGCCTGAGATTTTGCAGTTAGAGTAAACGTAATCTTGTGCCATTGCTAAGCTCCTGTCAAATTCAAGTTAACGGATTGAGTTGTAAAGCCAAGATAATTTGAATTAAACCCAATGCCGTTATTAATACGGTTTAATGCATCATTGATAACAGCCTGTGACAATGCCGGGCTATTGCCCAGATCGTTGTCGATTTCAAAAAACATGTTGTACATATAAGTTACGGTGTCAATTCCCCAACCAATTTGCATCTGTTCAAGAAATACATTCGCATTGACGTAAGAACTTCTTCCACCTTGACGAGGTATAACAAGTGTTGAGCTCGTCTTATAAATATTCTGGTTGTCCTGTACGGTTTTAAACTGATTATATAAATTAAGCAAATTTTCTCTTGTGCCAGCTTCACCTTGCAAAGTTAGAGTGTTTGCACGCGCTGAAAGTAGCTGCGTTACACGTCCGCCAATCGTACTAAAACTCTGCGTGTTCATCTGATAAGTCCAGTTCACACTGTTAGCGTTATATGGGAAGCTGTAAGTAATGCCACTGGTGTTGTCGGTAAGCGTGGCAGTTGCTTTAGTCGTTGTGTTGTTGTTTAATTCCGTTTGTGTACCGGTTTTTGGTGTTGCTGCCATTTGTTATGCACCAGAATTTGCTAGTGGTGGGTTTGCTGATGGACTGGTAGCTGCAGATTGCTGCTGCTGAACAACTGCGCTAATGATGTTTTGAACACCAGGTGCGAACGAAATCTGAACAGTGGTCGCTGAACTTGAAGTAGCAGTTCCCAGAGTCGATGAAGACAAACCAGAGTTAGCAAGTGCTTGGCCAAAGTTACTCGTATCACTGGAACTTAGCATAGCAGCAGCAGTAGCTGGAACACCTTGACCTGCCAAAGCTGACGATTTGCTGGTGGTGGTTCCACCTGTTGTCATCGTAGACGAGTTAAGACCTCTTGACTGCAGGATCGTTTGCCAAGTCCATGTAACAGCTTGCTGTGGTGTTGTCACATCGGTTACACCAAGCTGTGGCAGAATAATACCCAACTTAATAGCGTATTGGTTAAGGTCGCTTTGTTGTTTAATGGTATTTGGGTTAATGCCAAGGTTTTGTAGCAGGCCCATCATAGCCTTAGATTCATACGTGGATGCCTGTTGTGATGTCATTCCAGCAGCAGCCTGGTATACACTCATGAATGGAACACCAGCAGCTTGAGCGAACAAGGCAGTACCAAGCTGTGTACCCATGAGCTCCTGACCAGTCATGCCAGCATTTTGTGCAATCTGGTTGCCAGCGCCGAAGTTAACTGCGTTATTGCCCATAGCAGCTGCTACCTTGCTGTTAAAGCCAAGGCTAGCTGCGGTTGCAGCTCCGGTCTGATATGTCTGGCTAGCGTATGCAGTGCTTGTATCTGTTGCCGCAGCTGTGCGTCTGGCTTGCTCATATCCAGATGTCAAGGTATTGAGGTCAATACCGTAAGCAAGACCAGTGCTCATAAGCTGCTGAGTTTCACCATGGCTCAAACCATACTGGGTCTGCAATGTGTAGTCTAGGTTTTGGTAATTAGTTACTGCGCCGCCCTTAAGACCAAGTTGCGTGGCTGCGTAGATCGAAGCTAGTGCGTCCTTTGATCCATATACCGCTCTGTCTTGAATATTGTATGCGGCTGCAGCTAATCGTTCTTGAGCATAAAGTGCAGGATCTACAGTACCATAGATGTCACCAAACGCCTGAACGTTATATGATTGGCTACGAACTTTCTGCGAGAGGTCTTTCAAACCACCGTATAAGGATTGGCCAATCGAAAAAATACCACCGGTCGTTGCAACTGCTCCACCAAATCCACTGGTACCGCTAGTTCCCTTAACAATGTTGCCAACTAGATTGTTGGCAAAGTTCATAAGAGTTTGCTGCAACTGGTTGAAGTATTCACCTTGTCCGGTGCCGCTAGCTGGTCCGCCGTAGCCACCAGCTGCCATCTTGTTGATACCCTGCAGAACACCTGTGAACATGTTCATAAGCGTGCTCATGCCAGGTATCTGCGCTGCTGGTGAGGCTTGTAGAACAGCTCCCATGTCGTTAATCGCAGCGGTAGGTGCATTCAAAAATTGCGCTTTGTTCTTAAAACTTTGTAATGATGGCAAGTTGCCATACATACTCATGTCAACATTTGGAGCACCTGCAGGTACATTGAAATTACCATATCTGTTGACAGTTGCAATGCTTTCGGATGGACCAGGTGTTCTGCCTGATGTCCATGATCCGGTCTCATTGGCTGCACTACTTGGGATACCTTGATCGCTAGGACCATACCACTTCTTAAGAGGATCTTCACCGTGACCACCGTTTACCACGCCACCGACTTCTTCTGCGCTTGGCAAAATGCGGTTTCTATTCTCAAAGTATTCAACCTGGTTGGGGTCAGAGAACTGTGAGTGTGAACCTTGACCGGTATAGAATGGGTCATTCTGAACTTGACGCATTTGGTTGGCATATGCTTGGAATGCCATCGGATTGCTCAAAGGATTAGTGAATCCTTCAGCAGCACCAGCAGTTTGCTGTGCTTGAGCAATGTTCATACCAACGTTGCGAGATCCCTGAAGGATCTGGTTGATCATCTGCAAACTATTTTGCAGAACAGCATCGTTGTCTTTAAGGCTGCTGTTGATAAGGCCAAGAACGTCCTTCATACCGTCGAGGAGTTCTTTGTTAAGGGAGAGCTTGCTTCTTAACTCATCGGCTCTATCAATAGTGGTTTGTAGTTCGTCACCGACTACTTTCCAGTCTTCTCGGATGTCTTTGCTAATAGCACCGAGTGTCTGCCAACTTTGCGTTAACGGACCAGTATTGTCAGGGAATTCAAATTGTAACTGTATCGGATCGTCTGCCATTATTCATCACCTCCGATCTCGTCTAGATTAATTCCACCTAGCATAGCCATAAAGTCAACCTGCTTAGCAAATTCCTTGTCTGCTTCTGGATCCTTGTCATCCCTAATTTGCTGCTCAATATCGCTGAAAATATTCATAAGCTCTCGAGCTTCTTCCATACTTTCAGGAGCAGCCCACGTAATGTTTGCATTACCGTTGTTCTGCTGTTCTTCCTTATTCCGCATGTACTCTTGATACATAGCTGGATTCATGATGAACATATTCTGCTCAAACTTGGCGACCTCAAACTCCATTTCTTCTTCGCTCTTTCTGTACATAACGGCAGAAAGCATCGCTTCTTGAACGGAGTTCAGGTCAGGCTGGTTAAGTATTCCTCGCAGATGAGCAAGATTGCTCTTCTCAATTACGTACGGGTCTACTTTCCATCTTTTGGGGTATCCTTTTCCTCTTCCGTCTGTTCAAAGATGCTCATAGGAACAACGGGTTCGATGATACCCAACTCTTGCAAAACTAGGATGACTCTGGTTTCAAGTGAATCGATTTCCTCATAAAGGAAGTCGACAACAGTGTCATACCAGTTGTTTACAATGTACTCGAACTTTTGCCGAATAACATTGATCCCCTTACTCAGTGGGATCATGTCGCGGCCATCTACGCTAACCAAACCAGCTGCTACTACAGCAGTCTTATACGCACGACCGTAACCGATCGTCTCGATATATGGCTTAGCCAGAAGACTGACTTCCAACTTTTCATTGACTGTAAGCGTCCTTACAACAAACTTGTGGTAAGGAATTCTTGTAACTTCTTTTTGAAGTCTGCCGAGAAACAGCAGTCCTTCGAACTCATCCTTCCATTCTTCTGGGAATGAAGTGATGTTATTCTCGGTCTGGGGGAGGTCTTCAGTCCCCCATCCGGGGTTGTTGTTTGTTGTCATGCTACCTTTGGATCTAGGGCCTTACGGCCTACCAACTATTTGTTAGTTCTTGTTGAGGAAACGGTTGTATGGCTTCTTGACACGACGGCTGCGGATGTCAATGACCGAGTAGAACTGGCCGTTTGTTCCCGAAGCGGGTGCAGTCAAGACTGTACCTATAACGTTGTTAGCAAGAGCAGTACCAGTTACAACACCGAGGCTGCTTACAGAAGCAGTGGTTGTTGCAGGAACAGTCAATACACCGACGTTGCTTGTACCGCTAACAGCTACAGTAGCACCAACCGGTGTACCGGAAGCTACGACTGCGCTTGGGCAAGTGCCCTCGATTTGGATGAAACCAAAGTTTCCAGTGGGGATGTTCGTAAGTGCAATACCTGCGAACTCACCTTGCTTCGTACCGATAGTGGTAACGTTGCCGTTTACACCGGAGAGAGTTGTGTTGACGCTAACAGTGTAGGAAGTACCAAGACCGTCTTGCTTAACAAGCAGGTTAACACCTGAAGCTGTCGAGATGTAACGGTTATTGTAGTCGTACCATACGGTAGCCCAACCACCAGAGATGGTTGATGCAGTGCCGTTGTAACCTAGTACGTAGCGAGCACCGTCTGGGCTTGTCAAAGTAACATTGGTAGCGTTACCACTCAAAGTAGACTGAGGCGTGCTAATACCAGTACCAGTACCGGCTTCACCACCAGCGCTCCAACCCTGTGCAGCAAAACCAGCAAGGCTGAATGTTGAAGCGGTGGTGCTTACAGTGCCGAGCAAGTTAAGGGCTGATTGACCAGCACCGAATACTTGGCGGTTGATTCCTGAAGATACTTGAGCAGGTACGTAGGTACCGCTAACGCTGGTAGAACCAGTGTTAGTAGAGTCCATGTTAACTGATACAACGCTGATGACATTCTGACGTGCACCGAGACTGATTCTGTTGAAGGTGTCAGCGTCAACGACGTACTGAACACCAGGAATCATCTTACGGTGGTCAGGAAGGATGGCTTGACCAACTCCTGCCTGCAGCTGAATTACAAATGAACGTGCTGACATTTTAAAATTACCTTTCTTAGAGCAGTTCTTTTCTTGAGCGATACATGATTGTGATCGTCTTAGGGATTGTCATTGTTCCAATCGCTACCATTTCATCAATAGCAACGTTATAAACAACGCAGCCCTGGTACACAATCTTGCGTTGAGTACCGTCTGGCTTATTGATGACCTTTACGCAAGTAACTTCACCTTGTGCAAGCTGAGCCTTGAAAACGTCAAGGAGGTCAGATGCAGTTGCAAAGTTACTGCCAAGCTGTGCCCAAACTTCTGCGTTCCACTGTTCGAGGAATGTAAGTTCTAGCATACCTGCGTTAAGAGCGATTGGCAACGCAATTTCGATTGGGTATGGAGAGTCTAGCGGCTGAATTGGCTGAGGCTGGTTAACAGGTTGAGGAGCGCGCTCGTTAATTACTTGAGCGTAAATCAACGGCTGACCGTTGTATACGAACGCGGTATAACCTCCACCTACACGGAATGTGGACTTTGCCATATATTCTCCTAGTAGACTACCAAGTTACTCTGAGCGTTCTGAGCAACTACAGTACCAGTCTGAGTGTTGAGGCTCAGCGTGGCTTGGATGTAGTTGATCGGATACGTCGGAGCATATTGGAAAGTGACGTTTACGGTTGTTGGTGTTGCTGGGTTAAGTGAAAGCGTGAGGTTCTGGTAGCTTTGGATAAGTCCAATGCTCAGTGCATTCGTCAAAGTAGCTTGTACGGTTCCCAGAACTGCTGCTGAAGTAACGTTGGTCAATGGTCCACCAACGAGGCTGCTGTTGACAAGATCAGACTTTACGTTCTTAGCAAGCTGGTCACCAATAGCATTGATTGAAATTTCCTGAGTAATCCATGATGTGACATTTGTTGTCAAGCCTTGGTAGATCCAGAAGTTACCATCTCTCTTTTGACGGACAACAGAGATACCGTATGGCAAGTAGTTGGTCGCTGCGTCAATATCGCTGATTTGGTTTGGAATCTGGTTAAAACCGTAAACAATGCTATTTGTAATCGGATCAGCAACAGTTGGTTGACTCGAGAAGGTTCCTGCAACAGCTGCGGCCATGTAGTAGCCGGGGATGTTGAAGCTTGCAGTACTCAAGCCTGTTGTCAAGTTGATACCAGGGTTGTAGTTTACTGAAGATGGGTAGAACAAACTAATACGTGTGCTATTGAACGAGGTGGCCAATGTCTGCAATTGCGAAGCTGTCACCTGGTTGGCAGTACCATCTACACCAATAAATGCTCTTTGGTATGTTCCGTAGCTTTGTTGGTTTGTAAGGTATGTGTTGATCGCATTAGCAACGCTGCCTGCGTATGAAACAACTTGACCATATGAGGAGCCACTGGTGTTGACAAATCCGTACAGCGGAACAATGAGGTCAACTCCAACCAAGTTCATCAGGTAGGTTGGGTCACTTGTAGTGCCGCTGCTGGCAATAAATGTTCGGTTCCAGTCAGTAGTCGTAGCAGGAAGCTGGCCTGACGAGGAAATTCTTGCTACAGGCATAACGCTTACAGTGCTTACACCGTTTTGGAAAGCAAGCTGAGCGGCAAGAACTGCTGGGTTAACGATCGTTGTACCGCTTACAGCAGTTCCAATTTGTTGGGTAAGCGAGTTGAAGTTGGTGAATGTGCCATAAGCACCCCAGTTGTGGCCGTAGGTAATGCTAACGGTACCGCTTGGAAGAGCATAACCGTTGGTAGTACCACTTGTTGTCAGGTAGCTGAACGGTCCTCCGCTAATTGTCTGAATGTTAAAGTTCAGACCAAGCGTACCTGTAACGAGCGTGGTGCCGCTTACCCATGTTACGGTGTAACCAGAGTATGAAGCGTACGTACCAGTAGAGGTCGTGTTAACCATCGGGTAGGTCAACTGACCGATGTTAATACCACTAATGGCAGCAACGTTTGTGAACGTGTCTGTAAAAGCGCCTGGCGTTACCTGGTCGGCAACGATGGCAATATTGATTGCGTTGTTGTTGATTGTGTTCAGGGAAGTACCCGACTGGGTAACGTATACTCCTGGAACTACATAATTGGAAATAGGCATACAATCTCCTTCACGGTCTTGTGCAGAATCTGCGTAGTTTTACAATACTTCTTTGACATAATTATTAAGGAAGCGGGTATTCGGGTGATCCAGGGGTGTAGATCGAGTTAACAGATGGATAATACGGCGTACCACTGGCAGAAATCTTAGTGATCTGTGGGCTAACGTAGTTGTATTTAGTCTCATAGAAGTCACCAATGCACTGAATACGGATGCTTGCTTCGTATGTCAATTCCTCAGGGCTCCATGGTGTTCCTGAACTAATGCTATCACCCAAGTTGGCGTAGGTACTAGGAAGTAGGGTCAATCCCACCAGGTCATTATTATAGATGCTGTTGTAGAACGCGGAGCTTCCAGCACTACCACCACCCATAAGGATGAGATTGGTAACACTATCCATCAAACGGTCGCGTTCTTCCGAGTGCATTGCCATGATTTGAAGGTCAATGCTACCTTCAAAATAACCATTTCTTGTTACGGTTGTACCAGAATAAGTGGTGCCACTAATTGTAATGCCGCCAGAAGCGGTTGAATATGAGTCAGGATTGAGACCAAACCACTGGACTTTGCTCGCACGGAATTGCACAAGAATAGTTGGCCACGCTACTAACTCTAGCGGATACTCGATAGTTATACTATTCGGGGTTAATTCGATGCTATTGTCCGAAGGAATACCGGTGTGGAGCGTGTTAAATCCTGCTTCCAGGGCTTCTACAATGGCTGTTTTTACGGCTGTTACGAACATTATACGATCTCTCTACCATAGATAAACATGCTTACATCGCTCTTAAGTTCTGTCTGGAGCAACATATCCACTATGTTTTTTGTTTTTGCAGCTCTTGTCCACTCATCAACGCTCATCTGCAGAGAACGCTGAATGAAGTTAACACCAGGTTTTGCTGGGTATACCCACTCTGGCTTACCATCTGTGTTGATTTTTCCGTCTTTAGGAAGCCTGCTAATGATTGGGATCTGGCCAATCTTGTCTGCGCTTGCCCTTCTAAAGTACAGAGTTCCAGACTTACTGCGCACAGGAATGATGCGACCAGCAAGGCTTTCCATCTCGTGTTCAGCGATACCTTCATCGACCGCCTTCAAGTATGGCGTACTATCATCAATCTGAATGCCAATAACACCAGTATCCCAATAAGGAGAAATGTTGGTTAGACCCTTACCGGACTTCTTCGGACCAATCATTCTGGCGATTTCTACAGCTCTTCTTGCGATTTGCTGCGTCATGTATTCCGGAACGGGGATCATTCTGTCGCTCATATTACCGGCACGCTATAGTATGGGTGGCTTGGTGGCACATTTTCAAGGGTAGTAGTCTGATTAACATAGGTTGTCGTGTTGTAGCTTTGACCAGGACCCGTACGAATTGATTGTGGACTAACGGTGCTAACAGTGAAGCGATCACCCAAAGAAGTAGGAACCCCGTTAACCCATTGGTTTACTCTCACAACGAGATCACCGACACGGATTTCTGGGTACCAACTGAACTGAACCTGCGGGTTGTTCTTCCAGAACTGACCTGTCGATAGGTTTGCACGGATCTGTGGGGTGTCTGCTGCCAACATGTAGAGGTGATAGCAGATGGTTTTAAAGCCACCACTGAATGTCGTTCCATAACAATCTGGGCAGTACGAATTACCAGTTTGACGGTAAACGTTGCTAACTCTGCTTTGTACAGCAAGCGAAGGTGCCGTTGGGTTAACACTGTCCTGGCATGTCAAACAGTAATTGACAAGACCATTTACTTGATCTTCTGCTCGCCAAAGTTGACGAACAATGGCTTCTTCTCCGTACCATTGCAAAGCTTCATCATGAAAACGTTGCTGATCGGTCTGTGCCCAGATTTCTTTTTGCTTGACAACAAGAAGCGGACTTTCAACTTGATAGTTAAGACCCGTGCCTGTGCCTGAGATTACCGGTCCTGGCTGTGGATTAATACCTGACACACTATGCTCCACCCATGTTTACGGCAGCGTACTGGAAGTGAGGACGTGCGGGGTTTGTGAACATACGTGGGATAAGACCACCAGCGACCAAAAGGCTTCGCTTCGATCCAACCATGTACTGACGCTTCATCTGACGGAGCTGCTTGTCAGCAACTTCCTTGTCGAATAGATACAGCTGCCACCATCTCTGGTAGTAGTCTCGACGGTCCATCCAAGCAGCACTCATACCGTTTGGTGTTGGTTGCTCGATGTAGTTACGAGCAATATGCTTCAAAAAGTGAGCGTATGTCTGCGTAGCCAGAACACCGTAGTAAGTGGTGGGGAATGGAACAGTGGCGTTAACACCAATCTGATAAGCAGGGCTAAAGATCGGCTGAAACTCAAAGTTAATATAGTCCATGGTTTCATCTTGCATGACCATGGCCACTTCTTCATACATCAAGAAACCACTTTGATTGAGTTCCTGCAAGTATGGACCACCGGCAGTACTATCAAAACTCTTGTCAAGTCGATGCACAATGCCTGTTACAAGCTGACGCTGTTCTGTATCCAGGTTGCTCCAATACGGCATCTGATCAGTAATGATAAAGTTATCTACGTACGTTCTTGGGCTGCCATTGATGGTGTAGTTCCAAGTAGTTGCGTAGTTTCCCTGAAACGCTGTCTGGCTAGAGTTGGTCGTGTACTGATACGTTCCGATGCTCTCCCAAGTTGCTTGGCCTGAAGCAAGAACTACTGTGCCATTGTCAGTATTGGTGATGTTGATCCAAACGTATTGATTGTCAGGGTCAGCCAATGAACCACTGATATACGTTGTGATCCCCAATGGCTCGGCTGCGTATTGTGGGATAGGACGTACTCTCATTAGCTACCAACGTAGTTAAGAGAAAGATAAGTAGTCTGAGGTGCTGCAGCCGCTCCAACGAAAACGCCAGGGGTCGATGCTGTGTTCGCTCCGTTATAACCAATCAAAGTTACTTGGTAGCCAGCTCCAAGATAAACGATGTCAGAGAACACAATGGTTTCTGGCACAGCTCCTGGTGATGTACTGTTCGCAAGATAGGAGTTTGCGGCGATGTAATAGCCAGTGTTTACGCCAGACGAGTTGTAAACACCAATTTGACCACCATAAATACCAGTGCTTTGCACATTCAAGTTCGATGAATAGCTATAGCCAAGTGATGCACTGATCTGGTAGTAACCAGCAATTGGAACTTTAAGCGCGTTGTTTGCGAATGTCACTCCGCCCGTAGTAAAACCGTAAGTACCAGTAACCACTGTTTGAACTGTGTTATAACCCTGCGTAGCAGAGCCGGTTCCAGATATCTGCGTAGCTGTTGATGCGTACATTCTTCCCTTAGGAATTCCATTTACATAGGAGTTAAGGAAGTTCATGGCTGTGCCAGTTGCTGTGACGCTGCTGGTAACCGTAAAGTTGGTTGTGGTGGTTTGAGAACCAGAAATGCTTGAGAACGTACTGGACCCAGGAGCATTAAATCCATTGTTCAATGTCAAAGTGCCAGTAGACGTAAGGTTTGATACGTCGAAGTCAGCAGCAAGTGGACCAGCTACCCATGGAATGTTGGTTCCAGTGGCTGATGTGCTGTTTGCTTCTGCATTTCTTGCAAGCACAGAAGCAACTGTTGAGCTGGTGGCAGGACCAATCCAAATAACTTCTGGGCCATTGCCTGTTGATCCGTAGTAACCAGGGTTCAATGTAATGGCCATGTATGAACCAGCTGGAACAGTTGGGAAGTTGGTGCCAGTAAGCGTCAATGCACTGGTGGTTGGTACAGTAACTACACCTGAGTAGAAGTTCTGACGATTACGAGTTGACATTTATCCTACTTTGGGAGGTCTGCAGGAGTACGGACAGGCTTAGTCGTGTCGGTTACATTACGGAGGAATGTCTGCGGTGTACGACCATCAACAGGGAAGTTGTCTGGATTTGGAGTCTTTGTAGGTGTGTTTACCCAGCAATAAGTAGGGTTGCCTTGTTCTCCATGAGAAACAGTAAGAATATCGTTACCGTTTACTTTTACGATAATTGCTACGTGGGTGCCCGTTCCGGGTCCATAAACTACATAGTCTCCAGGTTGGACTTGCTCAACGGGAACACCCTTAGCGTTCTTAACCCAGAGAGCAAGGTGCTCTTCGTGGCTAAGGAATGTGCCAGTGTAGCCTTCGTGGTCAAACCCAAGGCCGTTGGGGTCATTACCATTGGCAAGGAATGCCCACAGGGTGCAAGAACCCGAGCAGTCGGTATTGATGGGAAACTTGGGAGGCCAAACACCAATGGCGTTCATGCGGTCAGCACCTTCTGAGTAATTAAAGTGCTGGTGATTAGCTACACCCCATTCAGCCCAAGCTACTTGTGCATTACGTGTGTCGTTCATACTATCTCCTTGTTGGTCTATTATCTACAGCAAAATCAAGAGGGTACTACATCTTCGCCTGATGGATAGTCAGGTTCTGTAAAGTCATTGGGTTGCAGGACTTCTTCTGCGGTGTACCCTTCGCTAGCAGGAATTATTGGTTCTATCCAATTA
>Ga0208378_1000060_pt1 | contig 41285 bp, 46 predicted proteins | sample CryBogCBE24Aug09_FD_184556 | JGI IMG/M metagenome (GOLD analysis project Ga0208378, IMG submission 184556) | Freshwater microbial communities from Crystal Bog, Wisconsin, USA - CBE24Aug09 (SPAdes) (version 2) | ecosystem: Environmental > Aquatic > Freshwater > Lake | place: Crystal Bog...
GATTCAGATCGCTGGTTGGACGGACGAGCGCGGTCTGTTGATCGCCGCGAAGCCGCGCAAGTTGGTGGTGCCGCCGAACCAGATGTTCGTTGCGAAGCGTCTGCTCGACACGGAACTCCGTGTTGGTACGTCGGACAATGACATCAACGCTCTGAAGTCGATGGGCACGATCAGCGAAGGGTTCAAGGTGAACCACTTCTTGACCGACACCCACGGCTACTACATCCTCACGGACGTTCCGAACGGCCTGAAGATGTTTGAGCGTGTTGCGCTTCAGAACAGCATGGACGGTGACTTCGATACGGGCAACGTGCGGTACAAGAGCCGCGAACGTTACTCGTTCGGTTGGTCGGATCCGCTCGGCGTGTTCGGCGTGGCCTGATGACGAAGGGGGCCTCACGGCCCCCTTTCTCTAGGAACATTGAGTCTTACGAACCGGCCTAGCGGACGTTGCAGAGATCGTAAGACGACGATACATGGCCCCCTGCAAGGGGCAGGAGAATTATCATGGGATTACAGACTCATTTAGGCCCACAACTGTTGGGCACGATCAAGAACAATAATCCGGCAATCGTACTGACGAACACACCGTCACCGACGTATCTTGGCTCGTACCCGACTAACGGTTACCGCAATCTCGGTGCCGGTGACGGCTCGCAGTTTGCGCCGATCTCGTTCACGCAGATGAACACGTCTGCGAACAACTCGTCTGCGGTGTTCTATCCGTATCTGACGACCAACGGTGGCACGGCGCAGCCTATTGTCATTCCGTCGGGGTCGTTCATCAGCAGCATCTATTTGGATGTCGTCATTCCGTTTAACTTCTCGACTATCCCAACGGGTATTACGATGAACATTAACGCGTATGGCGGCACCGGCACGACTATCAGTACGGGCGTTTCGACTGTCACCACGACGTGTACGGCGGCTACGACTAGCGCTACGCAAGCCTTCACGTCCACCGCAGGTATCTACCCCGGCATGGTGGTCACGGGCGCGGGTATTACTGGTACGATCACGGTCTCGTCCATCACCAATGCCACGACGCTTGTGTTGTCTGCGTCGATTACTTCGACGGCGACGGCGTACACGTTCACGGCAAATTCGGTCAGTCTGAGCAGCGGCCTCAACATCGTAACGCACGGCTCCAGTTCGGCTATTACGGCGTATAACTCCGCGCAGCGTAACCAAGTCGGTTCGGGTACCTCGTTCGCGTATGTGTCGGGTACTTCGATAACCAACATTGCCGGTATGCAGTACCTCACCAACACGGGTCCGACGGACACGATGCTCGGTGTTACGTTCACGTATACGGGTTCTGGTACGGCAGTCGCTGGCTCTGCGATCCTGTCAGTCAACTACGTCCTCCGTAACCCGGATGGCACGTACTACCCGCAGACGCCGACTAGCCCGATTGCGAACCCGCCGGTCGTCACGTACTAATAGGACACTGACATGGGTAACCAAACTCATCCGAGTCCTACGTTCCCGCAGTATCCCGGCGGTGCGTACGCCATCACGCCGAGTGACACGGCTAACATTCCGTTGCCGAATGGTCACTCGTGCGTGGTTTATGTAGGCACGGGTGGCAACATCCAAGTCACTACGTCGAACGGGGATACCGCGACCTTCACGAACTTGAACAGCGGGTCTATCCTGCCTGTGCAGGTGACGAAGGTCTGGGCGACCAGTACGACTGCTTCAGGCTTGATCGGGATCTACTAACATGACCTTCGGCTTCGGCCTTGGTTTGCCTCATGGCATCACGAGCGGTGGCCCTGCGCTGAACTACAACTTCACGCAGGGCGTACTGCCTCAAGGTGTCACGTTCTCCCGTGGTACGGTTGCAACCCAGTACAACTCGCAGGGGTTGGTGGCGTATGCGCCGTCGAATTTGTTGCTGCAAAGTAATTCGTTTTCCACCAGTCCGTGGGTTGCGTCTGGCGGCGTTGCGGCGGTAACGACTAACGTCGTTGCTCCTGACGGCACATTGGCTTACATATTTACCTCGTCAAGCAGCAACGCTTATTTGTATCAACCCATAACGGCGTCAAACAATACGACGTACACGTTATCTGTTTGGGTGATGTCAACAGGTACGCCAATCACGGCGAATCTGGCGTTGTCCCAAAACAGCGGCGCTACCAATGCGCTTGCCACGCCGTTTACTACGTCAAACATCTGGCAGCGCGTTGTGCTGACCGGAACGCTTGGAACGCCCACAGCGCCGCTTTGGTTCTTGATTGGCGGCGGTGGTCAAATCCCGTTGGGTTCATCGCTGTACATCTGGGGCGCTCAGTTAGAGCAATCCCCCACCGCTACCACCTACACGCCCACGACCACCGCTGCTGTCTACGGCCCTCGGTTCGACTACGATCCGGGCAACGTGTTGCAGCAGAATTGGTTGTCGTATTCGCAACAATTTAACAATGCAGCGTGGAGTAACTCCCATACAACGGTTTATCCAAATACGCTGCAAGCGCCGGATGGAACGTACACCGCGTCAACAATTACGAATACTGTTGGACAAAATTCTTACATATCGCAAGGAACACCCGTTTCTGTTCCCGTAGGAACTGCGTATGTGATGTCTGTATACCTTCAGCAATTAGTGGGCAACGGACTTGTTTATTTTGAAAACATTGGCGCTGTTGGAATATCCCCTGTTACTGTCAATTTGTTGGCGGGGACTATTTCCACCGGAACGCTTACGCCCGTTGGGAATGGATGGTATTTGGCCTCATGGCCTACCACAACAAATGCTTCCAGTCCGAACCCGCATTTTGTGATGTACATGAACGTCTACGGCGTTTCAACGTCGGCACAAAGCGTGGGTGTTTGGGGCGCACAAGTTAGCGTGTCATCGGCTCAGTTGCCCTACCTCGCCACCACTTCAACTCCGCAAACCGTCTGCGCCCCCAAGGGGCTGCTGATTGAGGAAGCGCGGACGAACACGGTTCTTTGGTCAACCGCAGTTGGCGGCACAAACGGTTGGGTACAAACCGGCGCAACAACCGCTGTAAATTCAAGTACAGCACCAGACGGCACAACAACTGCATCGTTGATTTCGGAAGATACATCGGTTAGCGCGCAACACGCGGTGTACGGGGCGACAACTGTTTCTGCGTCTACAGCAATTGCTTTGACTTGCTATATCAAAGCATCGGGTAGAAGTTACGCCTACATTCAGTATAACGACACCACAAGCGCAAACGATGCGTGGACATCGTTCAACCTGACTACGGGCGCTGTTGTCACGGCTCCAACAACTTTGGGCGGCACGTTTACAAATATGGCGTCTAGTGCCGTCAACGTCGGCAACGGATGGTTCCGCGTAATTTTTACGTTGACTACAAGCACCGTAGCCAACGGCTCATTTTACATAGGGTCGTCACCAGACGGAGTGCAACGTCTTTTTACAGGATCGGGTGCGGCGGCAATTTATGTTTGGGGCGCTCAATGCGAGGTAGGAGCCTTCCCCACCTCCTACATCCCAACCACAGCGGCGACGGTGACGAGGAATGCGGATGTGGCGCAGATCACTAGTTTTCCGTGGTTTAACGCAACAGCCGGTTCGTTTGTTGCTGTGTTTGATGCGGCTTCTATTACGCAGACAACTAGCATTATCGGAAGCGCACTTAGTAGCGGTGCTGCAATCATGTATAGCAGCATTGGCGACATCAAAACTTTTGACGGCACAACTGGCGCTGCAACAACTGGCAGTTACGCAATCAACACAACGGCTAAAGGTGGTTTGACGTATTCCGCAAGCGGTCGAACGGTAATGCTCAATGGAAATTTGGGCGGCATAGGAACCGTGGCTGGCAACTTGCAAACCGTTACGTCAATCGTGTTGGGTTCTGGATTTGGCGCAAATTATCTCAACGGCCACATTCAGTCCATTCAATACTTCAACTACGCGCTGACTAACACGCAACTTCAAGCCCTGACCTACGCGCAGTACATCTTGCTTGAGAACGGCAACCGAATTCTGCTGGAGAACAACTCCGGCGACATCTTATTAGGATAGAACAATGGCTGACACTAAAATCTCGGCTCTTGCATCAGGCGTACCGGCGGTAACGACGGACCTGATCCCCATCGCTCGCGGCACGGCGAACTACAGCCTCACGGCGGTCTCATTGCTTTCGCCTTCGGGCGTTAACTTCGCGGTCAACTCATCGACGGGCAACGTTACCGCAGGTCCGATACTCACGTTGAGCAACGGTGGCGGTAGCAGCAACGCGACTATCTCACTGACGGGATGGAACGCGGGCGTCTCTGCCACGGCGCAGATTTTTTCCGACTATACCGGCGACATAAAGATAGTCCCCGCTACGGGCATGACCACGCAGATCATGACGCCGAGTTCCGTCGCTGCGCTGACGGTTGGTTCGTCGGGTACAGTGACGATTGCCGCGCCGACGAGTGGTACTGCTTTGGTTGTTAACCAATCAAGTACGTCTGCCGCACTCCAAGTTCAAAGCCCTAACGCGACGTCTAACCTTTTGGCGTCATTTACGAACGCTACAACGGGTGGAAGTTTATCTATAGCAATGTCCGCTATTGCAAGTGGGTATTTGACTGGTACCGCGTCTGGCGACTCCGCAATTCGTACGGAAGCCAACAACCTTGCCATTGGATCTTTCAACGGCAACACACTTATCTCTAACGGCTCAAGATTGATCGCTACCTTTGCGTTTGCGGGTAACGTCACCATCGCTGCACCATCAAGCGGTGCCACTCTGACTGCTACCGCAGTTGCCAACTATCCTGCGCTTAACCCTATCTCTGCCGGTGGTGCGCCGCACATCGCCTTGGGTACTGTTGCGTCTTACAATGCGTGGTCTACAGGTTACTCGGCTATCCAGTATTTGACTTACGGGTCTACGTACGACTGGAACGGTGGCGGTACGGGCCACGTAAACAACGCCTACTACAACGGCACGAACTGGATTTACCGCACGACCAACGCGGCAATGCGTTACTCGCAGAACCTTGGTGCGAACTTCCACCAGTTTGATGTCGCGGCTTCGGGCACTTCCGGCAACGCGATTACGTGGCTTACGTCCATGTATATCGGCAGTTCCGGTAACGTTACGATCAACGCTCCGACAAGCGGCACAGCGTTAGCTATTACGGGGACAAACTCGACGACTGGTATAGGTGCTGTAATTGCGGGGTCCTACACTGGCGCAGGTACTACGCAACTTTTGTCGCTTAACGATCTCAACAATACCAATGGCGTAAATTTAAAACTGACCGGTAATGGCGCAACTACGCCGTCTAAGACGATCCGCGTCAGTAACGGCAATATGGAAATATTGAACGACGCGTACAGCGCGACGTTGCTTCGAGTAGTCGATAGCGGAGTTATTCAAATTCCTGCAGGCGGCGCTATGCGAATCGTGGCGACCACATACGCGACTATTCCCGCAGCAGCCACGGCGGGTGCGGGGGCGCAGGTGTGGATTACGGATTCCGGTACGGCGTACACGGGCGCGAATATCGGTACTATTATCAGCGCGGGCGGCGGTGCAAATCTCGCTCCATTGTACTCTGACGGCACTAACTGGCGAATTGGTTAAAACGGGGGATTGAAATGACTCTGGAACTCTCGACTGAAGAAGCACAGGCTCTCCTCAACTTCATCGACCTTGGCCTCAAGGCCACGGGTCTGGGTTCGGCGGAAGCGGCGGTGGTTCTGTCCAAGAAGATTCAGGACGCCGCGAAAGAAGCGGCTAAGGCGGCAGAATGAGCGTTACCTACACGACGAGCGTTACGTCCTTGGTCACCGTGCCGTCGCAAGACGGCCTGACGGATGTTGTCACTGCCGTGAACTGGCAGGTCTTGGCGACGGACGGGACGTACTACGCGCAGCAGTCGGGCACCGACGCGGTGGGGCCTCCCAATCCGGGCGACTTCACGGCGTACCCGAATCTGACTCAGGCACAGGTACTGAGTTGGATCCCTGACCCGTCCACAGCGGACGTGCAAGCGTACCTCGCGTCTAACATCGCCCTACAGGCCAACCCGCCTGTCGTGACCCTGCCACCGCCTTGGGGATAATCCGTGAGCGACCACAACGACACCATCAAGCACAGCCTAGATCTCGCTTTCGCTGCGGTAGTGGGCGGTGCGTGGTTACAGGTACTGCCGACGGTAACGACCCTCGTAGGCCTCGTGTGGTACCTGCTCCGGATCTGGGAGTCGGAGACGGTCAAGCAGTTGACGGGTAGACCCATGAGCAATCGTGACTGGATAGACACGATGCAGTTCCGCAGCCTGAGAAGGAAACAGGAGGGGGATAGAAATGGCGAGTAAGAAATGGATTCAGAAGGCAATCAAGCACCCCGGAGCGTTGCATGAACAATTACACGTTCCAAAGGGTGAAAAGATTCCTGCAAAGAAATTGGCTAAAGCCGCTGGCGCTTCAGGTAAGTTGGGCCAACGTGCGCGACTGGCCCAGACGCTTAAAGGAATGGGCAGTGCCGAGCGTAAGTAAGAAACAACACAACCTCATGGAGGCCGTGGCGCACAATCCCGGCTTTGCCAAAAAGGTTGGCATCCCACAGAAAGTGGGTAAACATTTCCATGAGGCAGATAAGATGAAACGTAAAAAATTTGATGAAGGTGGACAAGCCTCCAGCAAAGCCGACAAGGAATGGTGGAGGCATGGGAACCCCAGTGCGCCTAAGACGACAAAAGACATTCCGTCAGATGATTACGCTGATGCCTACGGGTTCGATAGCGCTTCGCAAGCGGGAAGTTATTTGTACGACAAAACTAAGAAGGCGCTTGGTCCGGGTATCGGAGACGCTTTAGGTTTTACCGTCGGTACGGTTGGCGCATTGCCAGCGCGTGGAATCAGTATGCTCTACCGTAAAGTGACGGGGCATACGCCTCCACCAAGATCTGACAACGAAGAATATAGGAAAGGTGGCAAAGTGAAACACGCAAACGAACTCCATGGCAAGGCTAAGGAAACGAAGTCGATTGCTAAGGAAGAAATGAAGGCCCTGAAGCGTGGTCACGCGCCGAAGGAAATCCTAGAACACGAAAAAGCGGAGCATAAGGCTATGGGCTACAAGAAGGGCGGCAAGATCGAAACCCCGAAGAAGGGTTTCGCGATGGCTGAGACCAAAGGTGGTCGCAAGCCACCGCACAGTAAGAAAGGCGAAGAAGGCGATACCAAACTCAAGGGTTTCGGTATGGGCAAGGGTCTCGGTAAGGGCCGTAAGGTCACCAAGGCGGCGACGCCGAAGGACGAGATGCCCCGTAAGGGCTTTGCCATGAAGAAGGGCGGTCACGTCAAGAAGCACGAGAAGCACATGGCGCGTGGCGGCATGGGCGCTCCGGCGCGTAAGCCGCATGTCCCGAAGCCTCCGAAGGCTGATCCGGCGGCGATCGCGGCCCTGATGGGTCCGGCGATGGGCGGCGGTGCCCCGGCTCCGGGCGCAGGTATGCCGCCGATGGGCGGGCCGACGATGGGTGCCAAGAAGGGTGGGCATATTAGCCATCACCATCATCACCACTACGCCAAGGGCGGTCACGTCAAGGGCGAGCACAAGCATGAAGACGGCATCGCCGAAAAGGGTCATACTCGCGGTAAGCAGGTGAAGATGGCCTCCGGCGGTCACGTCGGTTCCCACCCGTCTCGCCGTGCTGATGGCGCGGCCCACAAGGGACATACCCGCTGCAAGGTAGTGTGAGATGAAAGCGAAGGCGAGCAAAAAGCACGCGAAGCCTACCCGCCGAGCTAAAGGCGGGAAGTTTCACCACAAAATGAAGCGTCATTACGACGACGGCGGCGGTATCGACGTGGGTCCGATCGACATGGGTGGTCATATGCCCAATATCGATGACGCGATGTCGTTTAGCACCGCGTTTAAGTTGGCCCGTGCCGCGGGTAAACCGACGTTTCCGTGGCGTGGTAAGCGGTACACCACTCAGTTGGCGGGTGCGCAGCCTTCTGCGCCTTCCGCTGCCGCACCCTCGGCGGCTCCCGCTGCCGCACCCTCGGCGGCTCCGATGCCCCCACCGTCGCGCACGACAGGTCCGGGTATGGACATCAGTGGCACGGCCCCTGACGTCTATGGGCGCAGCAGTACAGATCCGTTCAGTATGCGACCGTCTGTAAATCCCGAGGAATATAGTCAGCAAGCCCGGATGGAAGGCACGCTTGGGCGACTGGGCACCCTTGGTGCCGCTGTCGCAGGGCCGGAAGCCTTGGGCGCGGAAGCCGGTGAAGGCTTCATTGGAAAAGAAGGGCTTACTGCTCTAAAGGCCCTCAAGAAACGTGGGCAGTTGGCGCGTAACCTCGGTAAAGCGACCAATAAGTCACTCCCGCACGCCGAAGCGGCTTCGGGTATGTGGAATGACGAATTCGGTCTAGGCATCAAGCGCGGCGGTAAGATCAAAGCCCACAAGTACGCCGCTGGCGGTTCTATTCGTGGCGGCGGCTGCGAATCGAAGGGCAAAACGAAAGGTTCTCATCGTTAATTAGGAGATTGAAATGTCGAAGCACGGTCATCACGAACATCACGGTCATCTCAAGCCCCATCACTCGAAGGGTCATCACGGTCCGCACGGCTCGCACGAGCATGCGACTCATGAGCATCACCCGAAGCATCATGAGCCGAAGCACCACACCCATCACATGACGCCGCACCACATCCACCACTCGCACGGTGGTCATGTGGATACGCACTTGCATCACCGCGAGCATATCCTCAAGCACTTCCACGGGAAGTAAGTGATGTTGTCTTCACGGGGCATGGGTGCCATAAATCCCAGTAAAGTCCCTACCCCCCGTACTGGGAGGAAGGTCCATGCCCCCGTGAAGGCTTGTTGTTCAGGTGGGAAGATGGCGAAGGGTGGGTTGGCATGGACTCGCAAGGAAGGCCAGAACCCGAATGGCGGCTTGAACGCTAAGGGTCGGGCGTCCTACAACAAGGCACACGGAGCGCACCTCAAGGCTCCGCAACCGGAAGGTGGCCCTCGTCGGGATTCGTTCTGTGCCCGGATGAAAGGCGCGAAGCGTAAACTGACGAGCAAGAAGACGGCGAACGATCCGAACAGTCGGATCAACAAAAGCCTACGGGCGTGGAAGTGCTAAATGACCGCTACACTGTCTGGTCTTACGACGTTTAATCCGAACCTCAACGACGTTGTTGAGGAGGCGTTTGAGCGTTGTGGCGCAGAGTTACGCTCGGGTTATGACTTGCGTACGGCTACGCGCAGTCTGAATCTGCTATTCATGGACTGGGCCAATCGCGGCGTCAATCTGTGGACGATGGATCTGTCGTATCAACAGGTGCTGACCCCCGGCGTAGCGACGTACACGATTCCCGTGGACACGGTAGATCTGCTCGACCATGTGATCCGTACAGGGTCTGGGACGACGCAGCAGGACATCAACATCACGCGCATCTCCAGTTCGACCTACCTCATGATCCCGAATAAGAATGCCACGGGGCGTCCTATTCAAGTTTGGATCAATCGGTTGAGCGGTCAGACGGCGGCGGGTGGTAGCAGCACGACGTATCAGCCCACGATCACGGTCTGGCCTACGCCAGACAATTCTACGACGTACACGTTCGTAGCAACGCGGCTGCGGCGTATTCAGGATGCGGGAACAGGTCTCAACATTCAGGACATGTCGTTCCGGTTCTGGCCCGCGATGTGTTCGGGTCTGGCCTACTACTTGTCTATGAAGATCACCGGGGCTGAGTCACGTACGCAGGTTCTTAAGATGGCGTACGACGAGGATTGGCAACGCGCGGCAGACGAAGACCGCGAGAAGGCGGCGATTCGATTTGTTCCCCGTGAAACATTCTTGCGGTGATCCATGCCGAATCGGTTTTCATCTGGCAAGTTTTCGATCGCCGAGTGCGATCGATGTGGGTTCCGGTACAAGTTGTCGGAACTCAAGAACCTTGTCATCAAGACGAAAAATGTCAGTATCAAGGTCTGTCCGTCGTGTTGGGATCCGGATCACCCGCAGTTGCAGTTGGGTCTGTATCCGGTCAACGATCCGCAAGCGGTGCGAGAGCCTCGCAAGGACATTAGTTACTACACCGCGACAAGCGTAAACGGCGGTGACGGTGGTAGCCGTATCTACCAGTGGGGATGGAATCCGGTCGGGTACCGGACATCGTTTTTGCCTGAGACGCCTAACGATCTAATCGGCGTCGGTGGCGTGGGTACGGTTACTATAGCGTTCTCCTAGGAGAGTTAGATGAAGAAGCACGACAAGCATCACGACGGCAAAAAGCACATGGCGGCGGGTGGTGTCACTGGCGAAGCCATGAAGAAGTATGGGCGCAATCTCGCCCGTGCGATGAATCAGAAAGCCGCGTCGCATAAGAGCGGCGGTCGGGGGCGGTAATGAGCAACAAATGGCAGGATTTTAAGTATTTCGGGTGGGATGAACCGAACCCCATCGGGAAGTACAAGCAGCCTATGAAGAACCCTCGGTTCACCGACGGTCAGGGCTACGAGTCTGATGAACTCGACCGCATGGGCACCAAGACCTACGGTCGTTGGGTGCGCCCGTTGAACGGCGACAAGAAGGAACGCCTTGAGATTCGTGGTTGCAAGAACACGACTCGCGGCAAGCACTTCTACGAGGATCACCAAGAGCGCGATCAGGTTCGTACTAAGGCTCGTCCGGGCAAGCACGAGGACTGATAGACCATGCAGGTCATCTACAGCACGTCGTCGTCTGCGACGAACAACTTGTACACGATGATTCAGAACTACTGTGAATCGTCGGAAGCGTCGTTCGTTGCGAACATACCGAACTTTGTACAGTTAGCGGAAGAGCGGATCTATAACTCTGTTCAGCTTCCTGTCATCCGACAGAACGCGACGGGTACGATGACTGCGGGCAATCAGTACCTCCAGTTGCCTTCCACGGTCGGCGGTGTGCCGGTGTCTTGGCTGTCGATCTTCTCGGTCGCGGTCATTAACCCGAACAACATCGCGGGTAACATCAGTCAGGCGTTCTTGCTCGACAAGGACGTGAACTTCGTTCGCCAGTCGTATCCAGACCCTACGATCACCGGTACGCCGCAGCACTATGGCGTGTTTGACTCCAGTACGCTGATTCTTGGCCCTACGCCGGATCAGAACTACGCGGTCGAGATGCACTACTACGGTTACCCTGCGTCCATCGTGACGGCAACCAATACATGGTTGGGCAATAACTTCGGTGAAGTATTGCTGTACGGTGCGGTGCGTGAAGGATACGTCTACCTGAAGGGTGAGACGGACATGGCACAGAAGTACGACCAGATGTATCAGGAAGGCATGGCGCTGCTCAAGCAGCTTGGCGATGGCAAAGACCGTCAGGACGCGTATCGTTCTGGTCAGGTCAGGGTTAAGGTCACATGAGTGGTATCACGCAATGTATGACCACCTCGTTCAAGGTGGACTGTTTGGGCATCGTGTCCAACGCCAAGATCGCGTTGTACTTAGTTGCCAATGGCGCGGCGTTAGATGCGACCACGACAGCGTACACCGCAACGGGCGAGACCACGGGTACCGGCTACACTGCCGGTGGACTCGCGTTGACCATAGGCACAGCGCCGACATCTAGCGGTACGACGGCTTATTTGGGCTTCAATAACGTCTCGTGGCCCGGAGCGTCGTTCAGCGCGGACGGCGCACTCATCTATAACTCGGTGACGGGACACTCTATCGCCGTGTTGAACTTCGGCGGTACCAAGACCGTTACGTCGGGTACGTTCACAGTACAGTTCCCCGCTGCCGCACCGGGGACTGCAATCGTTCAAATATCCTAGGGGTAGGCTATGAGCAGTAAGCGTTCTAAAGAGGGTTATCTGATCATCGACCATCGGGCAACAGAACCTGTTCCTGATGAAATCATGGTAAAAGACGGACTTCCTCCCGGTTCCGGTCGTGGAGTGTTTGAGTCTGCAACGTATACGTGTTCGCATTGCCAATATGTAGTAGTGCTAAACCCTAACCGTACTCGGGAACGCGAGTACTGCCGTGGTTGCGACAGTTATATTTGTGACGGTTGCGGACTACTTAAAAAGAATGGCGCTCCGTGCAAAACGTACGCGCAAGTTATAGACGAGGCTCATGAGGCCGCGTTGAGATTAACAAATTCTGGTTTGATTATTTCTTAAGGAGATTTGCAATGGCTAAGTATTCAGCCCAATACTCTTCGGTTCCTTTTGCAGTTACGGCCCTTGGTTCGAGTATCAGCACGACTGGTACTAATGCGTTTATGGCGTTGATCGGCGGTGTTGCTACCGGCGGCCTCAAGGTCAGCGAGATCTACATGGGTGGTGAAGCCGCTTCATCCTCGCAGGTGGCTTCGATGGCGTTTAGTCGCGCGACCACGCTTGCTGCGACTCTGACCGCAGGTTTCGCGACCATCATCTTAACGGATATTTTTGCGTCCCCGCCCGCGACCGCTCCTTCGGTGGGCACTCAGTGGACTACGACGACGGCTCCTGTCGCTAGCGCTAACGCACTGCTCCACTTGTCGTTCAACGCGTACGGCGGCATCGTGCGTTGGGTGGCATCGCCTGATCAAATGATTACGGCGTTCGGTACGGCGGCGTATACCAACGGTACGCAGGGTACGGGTGGTGAACTTATTTTGACGCAGATTGCGGGTACGGCTTCGACGATCTCGGGTCATATTCTGTTCGAAACCCTGTAAGAGGAGAACGCCGTGGCAGCAAACGGGTTAATGTACACGGCGTCGTTCAACGCCACGTCTGGTTTTGCGGGCGGTACAGTACAGGATCTTTGGCAGATCACTGCTTCTGCCACGGCATCCATCCTCATCCATTCGTGGCGCGTCACGATGCTCCCGGTGATTACATCGGGCGTGGCGCAGGACTTGCGGTTCAATCTTCAAATCCTTACGCGTTCTGGTACGGCGGGTACCGGCGGTACAGCGGTTACTCCTGTTCCGGTAAACAAACGCAATACGGTAACGGCTACTTCAGTATGGACTCGTAACGTAACTGCTGTAGCTACTGCGGGTAGCATTATCTCCAACGACTACGTATCAGTCGTTGTACCGTACGAACGTGTCTATACGCCGGATCAGCGTATCGTGCTTCCGGCTGCGGCGTCGGGATCGTTCCTTTCGTTGTATATGCCTACACCTCCGGGCGCTACAGTTGTTGGTTGGTCAACTGAAGTCTATTTCGAAGAGATCTGAGGGTATGTCATGGGCGCGGCAAATGGTTCGATGTATGTCGCGTCCTTTGGGCCTAACGTCATTCAGGCTGTTGCTCAAGACCTGATACAAATCTATCCATCGACAAATGACGCGCAAACCACTGTCATTCATTCGTGGAAGTTGACCGTAGTTCCGTTAGATAAGTCGGGCGTAGCTCAAGATGACCGCATGACTTTGCAAGTCGTGCGGCGCAGCACCCTGTCAACAACGGGCGGTGCAGTTGGGTTTTTGGGAACGCAATTTATTACACCCACTCCGTTGCAGCCTAAATCGGGCACGGCGGTGACTAACGTAGAAACTAACTTAAACGTACTGGGTACGTTAGGTTCAGTGATTGAGTCTGACACTGTGTCGGTGATGTATCCGTGGTCGCGTACGTACCGCGAAGATCAACGTATACCTATCGTAGCGGATGATGGTGTGACTTATCCGTCTCTGCCCGTTTGCTTATATTTGGCTACGCCACCCAGTACGTGGTATTTGATGAGCGGCGAAGTTGTCTTTGAAGAATTGAGCACGTAACGATGGCAGCCGTTACGTTTGTCCGATCTACCGCAGGATCGACAACCACTTCAGCAACTTTAACGCTTACCGTTACAGCGCCTACAGTCGGTGATTACCTTGTTGTCTCGGTGTTCGGCACGACATCGAACTCAACGGGGCCGCTCAACGCGGACCTTTCTACCGCAACGGTTACCGATAACGCGACGGGTGGAACAAACACCTACACGCGACAAACGGCGCTGTATAACAACACCGTTGATTCGGTCAGCAACTTTGACTCGGCGGGTATCGCGGTCTTTCTGGCCCCGGTATCGCGTACCAACGCAGGTACGTTCACCGTCACGATCACAACGTCCATTAACACGACTGCCAACAATGGGTACTCGGTTGGTGCGGTCGTATCGGAATGGTCAGGCGTTGCAGGCTCGGAAGGGTTCTCAACCCTCAATGCGTTAATCACAAACCCTCATGGATACAGCGCGTATCCCACGTTGACTGCAACACTTCCCGGTGATGCGCTTGTCACTAGCCAAGTATCAAGCGGCGATACGGCGGCGGCGTTTACGCAGGGCTTGGGCATCACAAGTGTCTTTTCCTCATCCGGTACGTCGGTTGAGTACGTTTCCGTTACCAATGCTCGGCAGGTCAACGGCACGTTCCTGTTCTCGCCTGTCAACGATCCGAGCGGCGGCACGACGTTTGTGGGTATCGCGTTACTGCTCAAGTCCACCAACACGGCGGTAGCGTCTGTTGCGGGGCATAACGTCGAGTTCTCGCCGCGCGAGTTCCCGTTACAAGCCTACGATGCTTGGAACGGCTTCCCACGCCCCCCGGCTACCTATAACGGGTTGATGTTCAATCGTACGGCGGCAGCGGCCCCCGCTACGGTACCGATACTGCTTCAGGGTAAGGATTTTCAGAATCCTATTGTACGCCCGCCTCCGGTTTACGTGCCGCCCGACGTACTTACGGTACGCAAGATCTCGGCTCCGTTTAACCAGACCGACTGGCAAAACCCTGTCGTATCCAGAGCCTCGGCGGTAGTCCATGCGTTTGCAGGGTCTGTACTGACTCTACTGGCCGTAACGGCGACGCCCGTACCGTTTACGCTCAGAGCAAAAGACCTACCCAATCCGATTACTCGTATTGCGGCGCAGCAGGACGTTGGGTCTAACAACACGATCCGGCAAGTCGCGCCGCCTGTCCCGTTCAAACCGGTAGACCTGCCGAACCCGATCACTCGGGTTTCACCTCTCCCCGTACCGCCCGACTTCTTAACCATCCAGAAGATCGCAGCGCCGTTCGGGCAAACCGATTGGGCTAATCCAGTCACGCGCACCGCCGCGCAACAGGATCCGGGAGCGAACTACACGCTCCAACAAAAGGCTCCTGTACTTGCGCCGCCGTTCAAGCCCGTTGACCTGCCTAACCCGATCACGCGGCTCTCACCCCTGCCAGATTCGCCCGATTTCATGCGGTATCTGGCGGTACCGGGGCCGTTTAAGCAATCGGATTGGCTCAACCCGATCACAAGGATCTACCCGCAGCCTGACGTTCTGCCTAATACAACTATTAGGCAAGTTGCTCCAGTCCTAGCCCCGTTCGTACCGGCGGATCTTCCAAACCCGCTTACACGAATTGCGGCGCAACCTATCCCGCCGGACTTCCTGACGATTCGGTCGATCTCGGCTCCGTTTAACCAGACGGACTTCCCGAATCCGGTTACGAGACTTTCGGCGCAGCCTGTGCCGCCGGACTTCCTGACGATTCGGTCGATCTCGGCTCCGTTTAACCAGACGGACTTCCCGAATCCGGTTACACGAATTGCGGCGCAGCCGGTACCCCCAGACTTCTTAACTCTGCAAATTTTGAGTCCGCCAACGCGGATGACGGATTGGCCGAACCCGACTACGCGGGTGCCGCCACAGCATGAGGTCGGGGCGAATTACACCCTGCGGCAAATAGCACCGGCAGCGCCGACACCGTTCAAACCGGCGGATTTGCTGAATCCGTTTGTTCGTGTTGCAGCACAGCAGGACGTTGGGGCGAACTACACTCTCCGACAGGTCATAGCCCCGACTCCGTTCAATCAGACCGACTGGCCCAACCCGCAGTTCCGGGCACCGCGCGGCATCACGTTCGATCCCGCGTATCTGCAACCGCCCCCGTTGGTCATCGTACTTGTCACAGGCGTATCAGGTTTTGGTACAATCGGGCAAGTTTCGATCCAGATCACGCAACTCTGGAATCCGGTCAATGACTCTCAGACTCCCAACTGGGGTGTACTGCCGGATACACAGACGCCGAACTGGATCCCGGTCGTTGACGCACAGACCCCCGGATGGACTGTCGTTAGCGATCCGCAGACGCCAAACTGGACTTCAGTTAGCGTCGCGCCGACAACTGCTTGGACAACGATCAGCGACGCGCAGACTCCGAACTGGGTAGCCGTCAATGATACGCAAACGTCGAATTGGGTTGCAGTTACAAATTCGCAGACTCCCAACTGGGCTGCTGTCGGGGATACGCAAACGCCAAATTGGTCAGCGGTCAACAGCACAGCACCTCAGTATCTGCTACTTGAGAACGGCAACCGGATTCAATTAGAGAACAGCTCTGGTGATATAACGCTAGAGGGTTCTCAGTGGACTTCGGTTAACGACGGGCAGACTCCAAACTGGAAGTGATCAATGGCTAGTACCTACTCCCCCAATCTTCAAATCACCCTGATGGGTACTGGCGATCAGTCAGGAACATGGGGTGCCACGACCAATACCAATCTGGGTACCGTGATCGAACAAGCCATCACGGGTGGCGGTTCGTTTGCGTGTTCGGGCGGTACGGATACGATCCCTGCCATCAGTCCGGGCGTATCGTCCACGGCGCGGAACATCTATCTCACGTTGACGGGTACAGGCGGCGGCACAGTGAACTGCCCTGCGGTCAGCAAGTTGTACTTCGTCTACAACAGCACCGCATCTGCCATTACGTTCAAGACAGCTTCGGGAACAGGTATCAGCGTTCCGACGGGCGCGACCTACGCGCTGTACTGTAACGGTACCAACGTTGTTAACGCGATCTCAGCGAACTCCGTTGCCGCTGTATCTTCTGCGGCCCCTAGCGCGACGATTGGCCTTACGACGGTCACGGGTTCCGCGATCACGTTCATGACTTCAGACTCGGCTCCGGCCTTGAGTCAGGCGATCACGCCAACATGGACTGGCGCTCACATCTGGAGCGCAGCGGTCACGTTCAACAGCACGGCGTCCTTTACGGGCGCAGTGACGTTCAGCAGCACAACGACTCCGACGATCAACGACGGCGCAGGTAACCAAGTCGCTGTGGGCTTCCGGGGTATGCCCCAAACCACGGGCGCGGGTACGCAGTATCAAGCGGCGTTATCGGATCGCAGTAAGTACGTGCTGAACACGGCGGGTGGTCTACTGATCGTTGCGGCTCCGTACCTAACGGGGTCTAGCGGTAGTACGGGTACGTGGGCTACGGACAGTGTGATCAGCTTCTACAACAATTCGGCGTCGGCGCAGACTATTACGGCGGGTACGGGCGTAACGCTACAACTTGCCAATACGGCTACGACGGGTAACCGGACGGTGGCTGCACACGGCTTCTGCACGTTGGTCTGCGTCGTTGGCGGCTCTAATCCGACATTCATTTGCATGGGACCGGGGGTTTCGTAATGGGCGCTATTCTCAATGTGATCGCTTCTAGCGGTGGTGGCGGTTTTACGCCGCAAACTGTTCCTATTACAACGACAGGCTCGTTCACTCAAGCGATCCCCACTGGCGCGACCAATATGGTCATTGAAGTCTGGGCCGGTGGCGGTGGCGGTGGCGGTTACGATACGAATGGTACGAATCCCGGCGGCGGTGGCGGTGCGGGTGCGTATGCCATTACTGCAACCGCTTACAACGTCAGCACGGCGTCGGGGCAGACAATTGTCGGTTCGGTTGGTGCGGGTGGTTTGGGTGGCGCGTCAAATCTTAGCGGCGGTAATAACGGCTCAATCGGAACGTCGTCGCTCATCAATACATCGGGAACTTACGCAAGCATCAATGCGATTACTGTTAACCCCGGAAATTTTGGTAACAAGGGATCGGTAGGAACAGGTGGTACCGGTGGTACAACAACAACCGCAACCAACTGGACATCGACGGCAGGTGGTAATGGACAGCCGGGAACAACAACAGGAGCGGGTGGTATTCCTGTTACCGGTGTACATGGAGGCCCTTATGGCGGAGGCGGCGCGGGTGGCACGGGTACAGGTACTGCGCCGTCCGGATCTAACGGCGCTGTGGTGTTTTACTTCTACTAAGGAGTTCGCATGGGACTTTTTAAGTACATTCAGAATGCCCCTAAGTTCTTCGAACTCTTCAAAGAGGGCAAAGAAGTTGCTGATCCTGCGACTTGGAAAAATAGGACGATTGCAACCAACGCAATCCTTGCGCTCCTTGGCACGGCCCTTGGCCTTGCCAAGGTTTTTGGTTTCAACGTGAGTTTAGACAGTGACACCACACAGAATCTGGCTGCGGGGGTTGTTGCTATCGTCACTGCTGCTAACGCAGTCATGCACACAATTACGTCAGCAAGGGTTGGCGTGTCATCCAACAGCGGGGGTAGTACCGCCGAAGGACAGTCAGACAACGTTAGTAAGCCTCCAGAAGGCTGAGTTCGATATTGGTTTTTCGTGCAAATTAACAGAGGACTGAACAATGAGTTTTTTCAATACGCTTGAGCAAGACGTTGCGGCTTTGGGTAAGTGGTTCAACGGCAATCCGGTTGGCGTGGCTATCGAAGCCGACTTCCGTGCGGCGATTGCTGAACTGCAAAGCATCGCGGTCGCTGATCTTGAGAACGCGGTCAAGGTGATCGGTTTGGCTGCGCTTGGCGGTCTCGCCACGGGTGGCACGGCGGGCGCTATCGCTGCGGGCATAGCCTCGGCTCAGACTGAGTTCAAGACCGTCGGTGTGGACATCTCGACCAAGACGATCAACACGCTCGTCAGCACGGTTGTGAATCAGGTCTCGGCCCAGACCACTCCGGCTCCGGTGGTGGCTCCGTAATGATGCACCGTATGAATGTCAGTCCAAACTGCGCGGCAATCACCAAGCAGTTTGAGGGGTGTAGGCTGGAGGCATATTTATGCCCCGCTGAAAAGTGGACGATTGGCTATGGTCATACGGGGCCAGATGTTTATGCGGGACTGAAGATAGATCAGGCTCGTGCTGATCAATTATTGATGCTGGACCTGCTGACCGCACAGAGTACCGTCAACAATTTGGTTGAACCTCAGATCAGTCAAAATCAATTCGATGCTCTGTGCGATTTTGTTTTCAATTGCGGATCGGGCAACTTCAAGACTTCGACTCTACTGAAATTGATTAATCAGCAGAAGTTTGATGAAGCAGTGTTGGAGTTCGCCAAATGGAATAAGGGTGGCGGTAAGGTGCTTCCGGGCCTGACCAAACGCCGCGCTGCTGAAGCCGCGTTGTTTTCTAAGGTGTAACGATGCCACTCGTCAAACTGCCGTTCACGCCCGGGGTCAACAAAGAAGTCACGTCGTATTCTGCGACGGGGATGTTCTTCAATGCTGACAAGATCCGGTTCCGTTCGGGGTTTGTCGAGAAGATGGGCGGCTGGAAGAACGCGTACCCCGGTGCTACGTTCAATGGCGTTGCCCGTACGCTGCTGACGTGGGTGACCTATGATGGTTACACGCTGACGGCGATTGGCACCAACCAGAAATACTACGTGCAGTATGGCGCGGTCTACAACGACATCACGCCCCTGCGTACCGGTACCCCGGCGTTGGCTAGCAATCCGTTCACGACGAACGGTACCAATAGCCTGATCACGGTCAACGCGCCGGGGCATGGCGCGAGTCCCGGGTCGTACGTTACGTTCTCGGGCGCGACGGCGGTGGGCGGGTATACCGTCACTGGGCAGTACGAGATCATCTCGACGCCGGACGGCAATACGTTCACGATCAACGCGTATCCCACCGTGCCCACGGCGGCGACGGGTGGCGGTACTCCCACTGCGGTGTACGACATCAATGCCGGAGGCAGCACCGTCACGGCGTCCACAGGTTGGGGCGCGGGCGGTTGGAGTTTGGGCGGATGGGGATTAGGCACTAGCGCGACGGTCAACATCCCCTTGCAGTTGTGGTCGCAGTGCAATTTCAATCAAGATCTGGTTTTCTCGCCGACGTCGGGGCAGATCTATTACTGGCCTTGGGCGACGGGCGGCGGCTCGCTCACCACACCTGCCGTGACTCTGGGAGCTTATGCGGCGACTCAGGTCAAAGGGACGGCTAACGTCACGGCAGTAACCACTGCCGGTACGTCCATCACGGTGGACAATTCGTTCTACATCACCTCGGGCGCGACGGTTACCGTCATCACGAACACGAGCGGTACTGCGAGCGTCCCTGCGGGAACCTACGTCACGACCGCGTACACAAACGGGTTTGTTGTCACGCTAAGCAACAACGTGACGGTCGGCGTCGGTGATGTTCTGGGTTTCAGTTACGCGGGGTACTCGGTACCCAATCAGACCAATAAGATTTTCGGTTCCAGTACGCTTCAGTTCACCATCGCGTTGGGCGCGAACCCGTATGACCCGACGAACTTCAACACCGCGTTTAACCCCATGTTGGTGCGGTGGTCGGATCAATCCAATGCGTACGAATGGGTGCCGCAGACGCAGAACCAGTCGGGTGAGACGCCGTTGTCGAACGGATCGTACCTGATCACAGCGGTTAACAACCGTCAGGAAATTCTGGTCTGGTCGAACACGACCTTGTACTCCATGCAGTACGTTGGTCCGCCGCTGATCTTTTCGTTCACGATCCTCCAAGACAACGTGTCGATCATCTCGCCCAACGCGGCGGTGACCATCAACAACATCACGTACTGGATGGGTCTGGATCGGTTCTATATCTACACCGGTAGCGTTCAAACCCTGCCGTGTAGCCTCAAGCGCTACGTTTATAGCAATCTCAACTACAACCAACTCAACCAGATTGTCTGCGGCTTCAATGAAGGCTTCAACGAAATCTGGTGGCACTACCCGTCCAAGAACAGCACGGTCAATGACTCGTACGTCATCTTTAACTACTTGGACAACTGTTGGTACGACGGTACGATGAACCGTACGGCGTGGCTCGACTCGCAGTATCAGCAGTACCCACAAGCGGTATTCAGCCTACAGCAGTCTTATTTGAGTCAGGCGTTGACTACGTCGAGCACCTCCATACAGGTGCTCAATGCGTTTGCGTATCCCACATCGGGAACGATCACTATCGATAGCGAACTGATTGCTTACACGAGCAACTCGAACAACACGCTGTTGGGTCTCACGCGCGGGCTTAACGGAACGACGGTAGCCGCGCACAGCATCTACGCGCCTGTGGTCTATGGCATTCCGAATCAGATCGTGTTCCACGAGAACGGTCTGGATGACGGCACTCCGGCGACGGCGCTGCCGATTTATTCGTACATCGAATCTGCGGACATTACCCCGGGCGGGGACGGCGACAAGTTCGTCTACATGTGGCGCATCGTGCCGGACGTAACGTTCACGAACTCGACGGCATCCAGTCCTGTCTTGTACATGACTGTCGAGCCTCGGCAGAACTCAGGCTCTGCCTATACGGCGTCTGTCGGCGGCAACGCCACGGACGTGATGAGTGTCGTGAACACTGCGCTCCCCACGGCCCCCACATACACTTATCCTGTGGAGCAATACACGGGTCAGGTCTATACCCGAGTTCGTGGGCGTCAGTTTGCGTTCAAAGCCTATTCACAGGATATGGGCGTCATGTGGCAGATGGGCGCGAATCGGTTTGACGTTCGTCCGGATGGGAAACGCTAATGTCGTCTATCACGCCTACCAAAGCGCCCAGTATCCCGGTACCGTCTGGGACGGTGGATGCGGCGTACTTTACGATGATCAGTAACGCGCTGCGCTTGTACTTCGGTCAGGTGGACAACGCGACAGGTCAGTTGACGGACGCTGCGAATACGACGTCGGTGCAGCAATGGCTTGATGGGGGATGCTACTGATGTCGAACTTCCAGAACATTGTTCCCAAGCGTTTGGCGCAAGCTGCCATGACCACGGCGTTCGCGTCGATCTACACCGCGCCCGTAAACACGCGGACGTTCGTCAAAGACATGGACATCTGCAACACCAACGCATCAAGCGTCACGGTGTCGGTCTGTCTGGTGCCGTACACGGCAACGAACACGGTGGGTACGCCCGGAGTGAACAACGCGATCCTGTACAACGTGGCAATTCCTGCCAACAGCACGATGCAGTGGACGGGGTCTCAGATCATGAACGGCCCTGCCAACAACACCCAAGCGGGTGACATCATTGCGGTCAAGGCCAGTACGACGGGCGTGACTATCACCGTGTCGGGAGGCGAAGCGACGTGAGTCTGAATCTATACCCTCCGTTTGCGGGTAGCACTGAGTCGAGCCTTGCGGCTCCTTGGTACATGCAGGTCTCGCGTGGCCTCGTGCCGGGATGCTCGGTCGTCAATATCTACGGCTACCAAGGCGCGTTACCCAACAGCACGGGCGCTACGTTTTACCCAGTGTGGGAGAACACTACGCAGTACACGTACCCTGCGTCAGCGGCGCAGGTGTTGCTCTGGAGTTCGTCAGCGTCGGATACGGCGGTGCAGGTTCTGATCAACGGGCTGGATTCCGGTTACAACGCGATCTCAGAGACACTTACGCTGACCAACGGCATGACGGGTGTTACTTCCGTCAATTCATACCTGCGGATCAACGGCATCTCAGTTACCGGAACGGTCAATGCGGTAGGTACGCTGAACGTAGGCAACTCGGGCAAGACGCTCCAGTACGCTGAGATCAATGCCGGATACGGCAAGAGTCAGATGATGATCTACACCGTGCCGAACGGGTACACGTTCTATCTGACGCGCTCTAACGCGTACTCAAGCCTCAACGGTAACACGGCAGGTAACTACTCGTTCTATCGCGTGTACACGCAATCCAGTACGGGCCTGATTCAGATTCTTCTTCAGGCTCCGTTCACGAACGAATACGGGACGCTTCGCGTTGCGCCCCGTGCCTATACGCAGAAGACCGACATCCAATGGCAAGCGGCGGGAGAGCCAACATCTGGCTCATTCCAAGTCGGCATCGGTGTCGAAGGCATCCTCATTTCTAATACAGCGGTGTAACTATGTTCAAACCAATGGCTCATCACCCGCACAATATGGCTAGTGGCCTCGCCTCGTTGGGTCGTGGCGGTGACTCCATGCTTGTGCATATGTCCCCGGGAGAAGTGCAGAGTCTGCATCAATTGGCAACGTTGGCGGGGGGTGGAATCACGACCAATCCGCGCACGGGCCTACCCGAAGCAGGGTTCTTGTCGTCTCTGTTGCCGATGCTTGCCGGTGGCCTCGCCACCGTTCTGTCGGGCGGTACCCTCGGCCCTCTAGCGCTCATGGCCCTGCAAGGCGGCGCAGGTTTGGCGGCGGGTGCGGTGAAGGGTGATAAAGGTATAGGGTTAATTGGGGACGTATTTAGCGGCATTGGTGGCGGCGGCCTCGCTAGCGGGGTAGAAAATTTAGGCGCTAGCGCCGCGAGTCAGACCGCCGCCACTTCCGCGCTCGGTGACCAAACGGCAGCGGCGAATGCCGCAGCGCAAGCCGCTTCAGATGCTCCCGGCGCAATCATGTCTCAAGTTCCCAATGCGGCTACCGTGGGAGACGTTGCGCCTAGCGCGGCAACAAATTCCGCGATGGGTAATTTGGCAGAGATGAATACCCCCGGCGCAGCGGGTCGATGGGCGGCGATGAAAGCAGGTATGAGCGCGCTCGGCCCCGGCGGAAGCGCATCGGGTCTCGGCTTCCTTCAATCCAACGTCGGGAACATCATGAAGGCCGCGGCCCCCGCTTTGATGGGGGGATTAAGTGGAGGCACGTCCAACTTGCCTACGAGTAAGGCGGGGCCGTACTACAACACAACTTTCACGGGCAAAATGACGTATGGCCCCGGTGGACAACCCCTCTACAGTGGATCCTACAGCCCCGGTTCGTGGTCTACGAATTACATGGGTCAGGGATATCGCCCTTCGGTGGGTGCCGGTCAGAATACGTCTAAGGGTCCGTTGGGTTCCTTCGAGAACCCTTACAGTGGTATCACGACGCTCTACCCCACCTACGATCCGAATACAGGTTTGCCAACGGGTCAAGCCCCGGGAATGAAGCGCGGCGGGCACGTTCATCACTACGCCGCGGGCGGTGCCTCGGTTCCGTCAAGTACGGGGCAGCAGATGTTGGACGCTCTGAAGCAGAACTTTATCCCGGCACAGGGTACGGATCAGGCTGCGCTTCAAGCGATGAATCAACAGTTCGCGGCTTCAGCGTCGGCTCCTCGTCCGGCCCCTGCCGATCCTACGGCGAACAACGCCTACCTATCCGCTTTGGCAGCTACGCCGTATAACCCGAATTGGGCGGGGCCGACCCCTGCCCCGACTTCGACCTCGACGCAGTCATCGACTTCGACGCCTTCATCGTCATACGTCCCCGCTGCAATGTTCTCTACGAATGCTTCCGGCAATACGTCGGTTCTGCCGCAGTATACCTATGACCCGACTACGGGTACGTATACGCAGGTGGCTTCGAGCGGTGCGGGCGATATTCGCGGTGGCGGATACAACAGCGATATTTTGTCGGGACGCAAGGCAAACTTCGCGGGAGGGGGTTTGGCGGACCTCGCGCCAACCTACGCTGCCGGTGGTAAGCTGTTAACAGGTGATGGCGATGGAATGTCCGACTCGATTCCGGCTGTCATCCACGGGCCGAAGCCACAACGCGCTGCTCTCGCTGATGGTGAGTTTGTGGTTCCGGCGGATGTCGTCTCACATCTCGGCAACGGTTCGACAAGTGCCGGGGCCAAGAAACTTTATTCGATGATGAACAAAATTCGACTTGCTCGCACGGGTAATCTTAAGCAGGGCAAGCAGATCAATCCCGACAAATTTTTACCGGTTTAAGGAGTAGATCATGTGCGGCGGTGCAGCAAGTACGAGTCAATCGAAGTCCCCGATGGTGGGCGGTAGCCAAGGAATGCTCGGTGGCTTTGGTGGTATGGCAGGGATGCCGACGCAGGGGATGGTGCAGTCTGCCTTTGGCGGAAATCAGATGCAGCAGCAAGCCATCCAAGGTATACAACCGATGCAGAATCTTGGCGGCATGTTTGGCGCGATGTCTCCGTCAACCGGAACATCGCAGTCTGCCTTTGGCGGGAATCAGATGCTCGGACAAATGCAGAACGCGCAGAACATACAGCAGCCGATGCAGAATCTTAGCCTCGGTCAGTTACTGCCGCTCTCACAGGGTTTGCAGCAGATGGGGCCGATGCAGCAGCAAGCGGCGAATCAACTACAGGGACTTACGACACCGTTTCTTAACGCGCCGCAAATGCAGCAAACCATGCCAAATGTTAGCGGTCTGTTCGGCAATGTTCAGAACGCGACTCAGGCTCTTCCGGGCGGTGGCCCCGGCGCGTTGTCTGGTGCAGGTGGACTCGCTTCTCTGGCTCACCCACAGGCTCAGACGGGCTTGGCGCATTACGGCCCGCAGAATCAGGGTCACATGTAATGAACTATGTGGTCAGACCCGTAGTGAAGTCCGCCGATGAATTTAGTCGGTTAGTCAACTTGCTGATCGGTTTCGCGCGCGAGCACGAGATGGGTCGGTTGAGTGCTAAAGGGTTTGATCTCAGCAAAGCGATTCCTTGGGTCGCCAACTGCGTGGAATGCGCTGCATGGGTTGCGGAATCTGATACTGGAGAATTGGTCGGGACTATCGGGCTGTACCAGACGAGTCCTTGGTATTCGAACGAGGCGTACTACACCGATGGGTGGTTGTATGTAACTCCAGAATACCGGAACTCTAAAGTCGCTTCGACGCTTTTGGCAGAGGCTAAGGCTTTTGCGGAGGCGAACGATAAGCCATTGGTCGTGGGCATATTCAGCACAGAAGACACAGAACACAAATTACAGATGTTGCAGCGTCGAGGCTTTAAGCTGATCGGCGGCACACTACTTTCTGGAGGCTAACACTATGTGTGGCGGCGGAAGCAGCGGTCCTAGTACATCGACCGTACAAAATACGAACATCCCTGACTACTTACAGGGGCCAGTCCAACAGATGATTGGACAGGCGCAAGCCCTCACGGCTGCGAACACCCAGTATCACCCGTTCCAAGGTCAGGGTCTTGGCGGTACGCAAGTTGCCGGGATGTCCCCCTTGCAGCAACAGGCGGCACAGGGCATACAGAATATGCAAGCGTCGCCGTATGTAGGTCAGGCGGGTGCGTTAGCGGGCATGGCAGGTACGAATCAATTCACGGGTAACAACGTGAACCAGTACATGTCGCCGTACGTTCAGGATGTCGTTAATCAACAGCAGCAAGCCGCGATCCGCAGTTACGCGCAGCAGTTGCCGGGGCTTGCCAGTACGGCTACCAACCAAGGCGATTTGGGTGGTTCGCGTGAAGCGTTGATGCAAGCCAACGCACAGCAGGGCCTTCAAAATCAGTTGGCTAACATTCAAGCGACTGGACTTCAGAACGCGTATACGAACGCGCAGCAGCAGTTTAATACGTCGAACCAACAGGAACTTGCGGCGGCTCAGCAGTTGGGTGCCATCGGTCAGCAGGACTACGCGCAGAACGCCGGTATCCTTCAGGCACAGATGGGCGCAGGCGCGACGGAACAGCAGGACCTCCAGAACCTGTACAACGCGCAGTATCAGAACTACCAGAACTCCATAAACCAGCCGTACGCGCAGCTGTCGTACCTGAGCGAGTTGATCCGCGGTGGTTCCCCTGCATCGTTGGGTGGTCAGTACACGTCGTCGGTCTATCAGTCGCCCATGAATACAGCGATGCTCGGTGCGTCGGCTCTGACGGGATCGGGTGGCTTGGGTAGCCTGTTCAGTTCCGGCGCGGCATAAGAGAAGTACCATGCAAAACATTACACCGAACGATGTGACGGGCATTGCCGCGCTAGATCCTCAGTACATGATGAAGGCGCAGCAGGTTGCGGGCTTGCCGTTGGATAAGCAGATTCAGTCATTGCTTGGCGACGGCAATTTGGATCCGCGCACCGTGGCGCTCGTGCTGAAGGCGCGCAAACTGAAAGAACTGAGCAGTGCGGGTCTTAAGCAGGTGAACCCTGCCACGGTCAGTCAGGAAGTGGATCAAGCGATCAACAACTATACCGCGACCCATGCCCATGCACAGAACGGTCTGGCAGGGATACCCCTGTCCGCCAACATGTTCGGTCACGAGTTGGATCAAGACCCCGTGCAGGGTAAAGCCAATGGTGGTCTCATTGCGTTTGCGGCGGGTGATGTTGTTCCCCCTGCGAACGGTGTATCAAGTTTCAATCCAATGTTCTCGGACAACGCGGGCTACGGAATGCCAATCTTGTCTCAGGATGAGTTCAGGCAGCTTGCGCAGACGAATCCTCAACCGCAGCAGCCGCAGCAACAACAGATCGCGGGTATAGATCCTAAGTTAGTCAGTCAGTATCTGACGGGGGCACTGGGCGCGAAAGATCCCACGCTCACGGCATTGAGCGGTATTGATACGCGTCTTATCAAACCGAACTACGCGGATCTTGATAGACACATTGCGGACGCGGAACGAATTTCGAAACTCACTGCGCCTAAAGGTGACGAGCAGTCTTATATTGATGAGGCAATGAAGTTTGCGCAAGACCATGGTATGAACCAAGGCGAAGCCGAGGCCATGGTCACGATGGCGCGTTACCGTGACCAAGTCACGGAGTACAACTCAGACAAGAACGCGAGCAAGCGTGGCTTGACCAAGGCGAGTGGTGACATTGCGGATACTGCGATGAACCTTTATGAGAAGCACTTGCCGATCAATAACGTGCAGGGCGCGCTGCTCTCCTTGGCGATTGCGGGCAAGGACGTTGCCAACTCCAAGACGGAATCGCAGAAGGCGCTCATGGAAGCGCAACGTGACACGGATCTCAAGACCGCAGAACTCAAGTCCGCCATGTATAAGAATGAGGTGAGCGCACAAGGTGAAGGACGTAAAGAGTTCCACGAAGCCTTGGTGGGCTACAACGACGCAAAACGTCGTGAAGACGAATTGATTAGATACAAGACGTCGGAAGACACAGCGGCTCTCCGTGGGCAGCAATCGCTCAAAGCAACTGTGGGGGTTAACACTGCGCTAGTGCGTAACCCAGCGTTTGCCTATCAAGCCGGACTCAACCAGTTGGCGGAGCAAGAGGCGGCGGCACAGGCCGAAGGTCCGGCGGGTGCGGCTAAGGTGACTGCGATCCAAGAAGCGCGGAATCGCTTGACGGCTCTGCAAGGTAACGCGGTTGCCACGACCCCAACGGGATACGCGGCTAACACAAAAGCACAAACACAATCGCAAATTGCGCAGTGGATGATGGCTTCTCACGAGCGCATCGCGGCGATGAAGGACACCGAGATCATCAAACTGGAATCTGAATTGGCGAGTTTGCCTGATATCTCGGACAATCCGATGCTACAGGGTATGCGGACTCAGCTGCAGAACACCATTAACTCGCGTAAATCGCAACTGGGTCTTACAGGCGCAGCATCTGCCTCGACGGTGAACCCGCGTCGTATCACCATAGCCGGAACTTGGTAGTAAACTATGGCGCAGTTCAAAGTCATAGGATCTGACGGGATTAAATACGTCCTTGAAGGTCCAGCTGACGCGACGCCGCAAGAGTTGGAAGAGGCTCTGAACCAACAAGCGTTCGGGCATTCAGGGGCGGCTGCGGCTACCCCTGCTGAGCCGCAGCAAACCCAATCGGACGGTGTCTGGGGCGCGCGTCTTAAGGCCGCAGCAGAAGCCATGCCAAGTACGGTCGCCGCTATTACATTGGGTGGTAGAGCTGCGGCGGCAGTACCCGGTGGCCCCTATGTCAAAGGCGCTGTCGGTTTAGGTGTAGGTTTGGGTACGGCGCTCCTATCAGATGAGGCTAAAGACTACCTCATCGATAAGTTCCCTGAGACGGCGAAGGCTCTGGGCGTCGATAAAGAAACTCGCGCCAAAGAACAAGCGAAAGACCCATACGGACAGACTATCGCTGCCGCTGTGCCCGGATTCCTTGCCTTCACACCTGAAGGCTTGATGAAGAATGCGGCGGGAGAATCCGCCAACGTCTTCTCTAGATTCCTACGTTCTTACAAGGGCGAGGCGGGGGGCAATGCCGCCATGAACGCGGGTATTCAAACCGCGATAGGCGCAGGATCGCAGTTGTGGCACAACGACGGCGACTTGAGCAAAGTGGACTGGTCGCAGGTGGGTCTCCAAGCGGGACTCGGCGCGCTGCAAACCAAGCCGACGAAGTTCGGCAATTACCTGACGGGGCATCCTGAAATCTCTGCAGCCGCTACCCCTGCAAAAACCCCGGTGACGCCCCCGCCCCCGGGCGATGAAGACGTCTTGCCGCCGAACGTATTCCCGCCGAGCCAGACTCCGAACGAGCCACCGACCAACGGCCCACGCCGCTTGCGTCCTGACCCGAACGAGATGGAGCAGAGCGCGCCGCCTCCCGGGGCTGATCGCATAGCCTTCTATGAAGACGACATGCGTCAGCGTTCAGAGTCTAGAGCGGCAGACGATGCCATCACGATGGGCAATCTAGCCACGCAGGTTAAGAAAGACATCGGCCCCGTGGACAATCTGATCACCAAGTATCAGAACATGTGGCAACCGATCAAGCGGTTGTTCAACCAGATGTCGAAGCACCCGGATGGGCCTAAGACGATCATCAGCGGCCCTGATGCAAACGATCTGTATCCTATCCTTGCCAACATGGACAGCGTTGCGGAAGCGCTTGCTAACGAACACGTAGCAGACCCCGCGCGCGAGTATCTGGGTGCAATCAACGACTTGTCGCAAGCGAAGAATCTTAACTCTCCACGCCTTGCCGCAGACATCCTGTCCGAGTATCTGATCGCGCAACACGCCGACGCCCGTCGTACGGAGTTGTTCTTGCGCTACCGTCCGCTGAAAAACGAACCTGTCGTTGGCGCTTACGGCGGTCCTGAATCCATGGACGAGGTCATTGACGGCGAGAAACGCGGGCAACCTATGCCTAGCCCTAATGATTTACGCAATACGGCTTTGCGCGACGCGATGAAGATTGCGAGCGATCCCAATCTGACGACAGAAGATAAGATCCCTCTGCTTAAGCAGTTGGGCGATCACTTGCGCGAGATCGTGTACGACCCTGCCAACGTAGACCCGTACGGCGCTACGAAGCACCCGGAGTACATGAATCGTGAACCGGGACAACCGATGCCCACGGACTGGGCGTCTGCCGTCTATGCCCCTGCCGAGAATACTGATCCGACGCGCATGTCGGTTATCCGGCAGTTGATGGATCGGGATCTGGCAGACCCGACCGTCGGCCCTGTCTTAGAGCGCGCGTTGACAAAGCATAAAGAACTGATCCAGATCACGAAGGATCTTCAGCGGCAAGGCGGCAAGTGGAACGGTACGCTCGACGCGTTGACCGACGGGTTCTACCGTTGGGGCGATACGTACACCCCGTTGAAGTCGCGCTTTGGCGATCAGGATCCGACCAACCTTGCCGGTACGCACAGCTATGGTGACGTGGCAGGGTTCACGGAAGGCTTCGGTGGCGGTAAGCACATCACCGAGAACACCGCGCTGCAAACGATTTATGACGCGTACAACGCTGCGCATACGGCGAGCCGCGAAGGTGTAACGCTCCGCGTTAAGAACCTAATCGAACAAGGCTATCTCCCCGGTGAATACCTTGGAGACATCACAGCGCCGGATCGCTTCTTGGCGACCAATGCCGAGTTGAAACAAGAATTTCCGCGTCTGTTTGGCGGCGACACCATCTATCACATGGGCGATGATGGCACCGCGCACGTTTACAGGATCAAGGATCAAGCGGTCTTGGATGGCATTCGCCGTCCGATTGAAGACCCGCCTAGCCTTGCATTGCGCGCTCTGCAAAGCATCACAGGGTTAGTCTCAAACCAATTGACTCGTTTGCGTCTAACGTTTGCGCCGTGGAACTTCCTCAAGCACTCGTTGATGAACGCCTACATCCTGCCGAATGAATACGCAGGAGAGATCAGTAAGTTCCAGTACCCCATCGAAGTCGCTAAGAATATGCGGCACATGGCGAGTAAGAATATTCTTGGCGACATGCAAAGACTTTCGTTGTTGTACAGACAAGGTAAGTTTACCGAGATCAATCGACTGGCGGCTGAGAATCCATTCGTCAAAGACGCGTTTGAATTCCTTCAGTATGGCGGCAAGGCTGCATATATGCATGCCATGGACGTCGATAAGGGTTACAAGTATCTCGAGACCAACTTCAGCAACAACAAGTTAGTGCGCGGTGGTTCAAAGGCGTTAGAAGCCCTCGACAAGATTCTGGATACGTGGTCGGATGGATGGGACTTCGTCAGCCGTGGTACGGCGTACAGTCTGGCAAAGCCGATTGAGATTAAGCGGCAGACCGATATTGCTTTAGCGCAGAAGCATAAGGCCGCACTTGAAGAGGCGTACAAATTAAAAGAAACAACTGCAAGAATACAGGGTGGCACACGCGACCAGATGGAGGAGCGGTCTCAGTTAACGCCGGAAGAGACAGCGGATGTTATCAGCAAGGTGCAACTGACACCGGAAGAGTTAGCAGACGTCGAAGATAACGCGAAGCGTCACGCGGCGTTCCGCGCTAAGGAGTTGGCGAACTTTAGTCTGCGAGGCAGCAAGAGCCGCGTCCTGTCATCGCTCTACGCCTTCATTCGCCCTGCCATGACAACGGCGGTGAAAACTGCTGAGAGCTTCGGCACCCTGCGTTATCTCGTTCCTAAGTACGGCGAGGAATTACTGGGCAAGGCGATCGACAATGAGTTGCTCCCGCAAGATCGCCAGAATCCTCGCTTGCGTGAAGCCGCTGCGCAACGTCTTTTGACAGAGGCCAAGCGTTGGCAGTTGGTCTCCAAGGGGCTATTCGCGGCGGGTATGGCGTCGTATGTAATGTCGTACCACATGTCTGATGAGGACGCGCAGGGGCGTAACCGCATCGCTGCCGGTAAGAAAGACATGTGGATCCGCAACATCAACTTCGCCATCCCGGGCAGTAAGAAGTTGTTCTCTCTGCCTGTGGGCTTCGGCCCCGGCGGCATCGTAGCCATGGGTGCGCAGACGGCAGCTTACATGATGGGCCACCAGACGACCTCAGAGTATCTGGGTAACTTGGGCCGCATCGGTGCTGAAATGTGGTCGCCGATTCAGCCGTCGATGATTAAACCCGCAGACCATCCGATGCAGTTCATCGCCGATACCATCGCGCCCACGCCTGTCAAAGCGGCGTTCGAGTCTGCCATGAACATGAACTCCATGGGCAACCCGATCTACAACACGCGCCAGAGTAAGATCGCGGAGTCTATCTCGGGTGGCGGCAGCGTCCCGCAGATCTACAAGGACTTCTCTGGCTGGCTCTACCGTGAGCATGGGTGGGACATACCTCCCAACCTGCTGTACTTCGAAGCCACGAACTACATGGACGGCGCGGCAGACATGGCGACTCAAGCGTACGAACTGCGCGAGGGCCTCGCCAACATGTTCAGCGGAGGCCAGAAGGGTAAGTCAATCGACCCCAAGGTCTTCATGGGATCGTTCTTGCGCAACGACGCCAACTACGACTCGGAGAACTACGCGTCGGTCAATCAGAAGATCGGCGAACTGTCGCAAGGCGTAGAGACGGGCAAATTAGACCCGCGCGTCATGGAGCGCATGTACAGGGATCACCCAGAAGCGCAAGCGGCGATCGCTGCGTTCCGTACGAACCTGCACGACATCAACACCATCGAGCACGAGATCAAGTTGCTTCGAGCAAGCCCGAATCTGCCCACTGAGTTGAAAAACCAAATGATCGACTTCAGAACGAACCAACTCAATTTGCAGAAACGGATCGCTATGTACCGCGCAGAGCCGTTCGGTATCACGCCCTAACGGACGCGCCACGTCCTAACGCCCAGACATCCTTCATGGATGGTCACGATCGATCGGGTCTTGTACTTGGCCTTCTTCGATCGTGTATCGATAACGTAGATCATCTGGGCGGGTTTGAGGGTGGGGATAAAGAAACTATCCCCAACCTTCATGGCTTCGAACGGTAGGAGCCATTCCGGCTCCGGCACTTCATTCTGTGTCTGGTTGGACATCAAGCACACTCGCAAAGACATAGACGTTGATTGACGGTGTCGCGCCCGTACCTGTGCGCCATCCAGACGACAGGCGACGCTTCTCGGTGCCGATCAGAATCTTCTCCTTCTCCAAGGAGACCTCGAACTCGCGGCTGCTAACCTGCCGTTCGCTCAAGAACTTCTTGAACTCCGACTTGTTGATGTAGACCCGACTCGTCGAGGACTCGAAGCGACCCACAAGGAACGAACCCTTGGGTTCCGCGACGATCCGCTCCTGATCGAATATCAGGAAGCTCTGGAGGTTCTTGTAGTAGAACTCCGTGATCAACGCCTTGTAGTCTACGTTGGCAGGTTTAACGGTCTTGTCGCGGATCTGGATCATGTTGACGATCACGACGTTGTAGATGCGTTCCAGATCAAGGTCGAGTATCCCTGCCTCCATGGCAAGTTCACCCCCGGCAAAGTCGGAGGCGATGGTGTTCATGTAGAACCGATACTCGCTCTGCCCACCGTAGTCCTTGGTGAACCGCGTGACCCACTTGGTCAGCACCTTCGATACGTACGCATCGCCAACCTTGAACAGGTGCTTCACATACTCTGGCCCCGCCCATCCATAGTTGGTGCGGAAGACATCGAAGATCTTGTTGCCGATGGTAGGGTCAGCCTCCATCTGTGGCGGCTTCTTCATGGAGAACTCAATCAAGCGCGCGAGTTCGCCCTGTGGGCTGCTCTTGTACGCAAACAGTTTGTCGTACAACGATTGGTTCGAGGTGAACGCCCCTTGCATGGACGCCGACATCTCTAAATCGCGCTCAGCGTCTACGGAGGACTGCATACGCAGCTTCGCCTTACCCTGCGAGATCCGGTGCAGGATCTTGGACAAGGCTTCCCCGGAGATGTTCGACGCCTCGTCGAGGCCAAACAGAATGTTCTTGAGCGCCAGATATCGTCCGATATGGGCGTTATCTGTCGCTACGCCTTCGAGGATGGATATGTTATAGGGGTCGCAGAACACGCTCAGACCTGCGTACAGCGCGCCCGTCTTACCTACACCGGAGTCAGTACTCTGGTAACAGATCGACGATCCGGGCGTTGAGGTCAGGTGCATCAAGACCGATCCAAACCCTTGCAGGAGACCTAGCGCGTGGAGTTCGAACCCCGGCTCGTTGAGCGCGCGGGCAGAGGCTTTCCACGCATCGTACGAACCTACGCGCCGAACTAACTTGGCAACGTTCTTGATCATGGGTGATGCCGCCATAGGGCGTTCAGTCCCATCCTTGCTGACTTCGAGATCACCCAGAACAAAGGCGTCTTTCTCTTCAGTCCAGCCCATTTGCTTGCGCATGATTTCCGCCTTTTCTTTCCGTTGCAAGTACACGTCCCATTTGGTGATGTACTCGTAGAGTTTTTGCGTCTGCGAGATATGGAAGTTGACTCCATTCTCGGCGAGGATCTGCTTCAGCTTATCGAACGTATAGACGTGCTTGAGCGGCAGCAGGAAGTCGTTCACAGGATCGTGCGGCAGGATATGCCGCATGAGCAGACACTCCTTGTCGGATCCTGCGATCATTCGTTTGATCGGATACAGATCGTTCGAGGTCAGGCAGATGGGATCTTCGCGGTCGCCATCGTCGTCTGCGGGAGGCATATAGAACACGCCCCCTGCCCTGCCGCGTACGAACGGCCTCAGCTCCTTGGGGAACACTGAAAGTGTTTGGGAATCCGAGTCGATCCGAACTGCGTCCTCCGCAGAGGTTTCTCGGGCTTCGGCGAACCGTCTGCCGAGGTCAATCGGAGAATGGGAACGGAGCGACCCTCTGAGGGCGCAGCCCACACAAGCGGCGGGATTTTCTTTTTCAAACGCACTGCAACTGTGTGCCCACTTGGCGTTGTCAAGTGACTGTTTGGCTTTACGCTCTGTAACTTCACGACTGTACCCCGGATGGTCTTCCGACATTAGATGGATGGCTTCCGCGCCATCTACACAACGAATCGCTACGGACAACCCCGCGTACCACAACGGCTCGCGCAAGGTCTTGGCTTCTTCGAGAATGTACTTGATCTGGTTGCAGCCCTTGCCGTTTAGGCTGCGCAGCGCGATGTCCTCGAAGTAATACTCGAAGTTGTCTTTGAATACGATCGTGTTGTCATCTAACCCCTTGGTCGCTGCGGCAAGGATGTCAGTGATAACCGGAGGAACATCGACGATGCCTAGCATGTCCTTAAACATGCTGAAGTCGTACTGATAGATTTCCTCGTCGAGCAACCGCGCCAACTTGGGCGGGTCTGTCTTGTAGTTGTATGTGTTCGGGCAGCGCATGATGCGACACGCATCTGCGGTCACAGAGGGATCGATCTTTAATCCGCGACCAACGCAGTAGTCTTTGAACTTCTGCGCATACGCTTGCCATTCATAAATGTTGACGTCTTCTTCGAACAACCAATAAGCATGGACGCCAGTTCCCGAGTCCAGCCGCACGGGCGGCGGCAGGTCAGCTTCTGATACGAACGCGCTCAGCGCTTGCAATGCTTCCTGCTTGCTCGTGTAGCAAACGGTTCCATGGTTGACGTCTAGGTCAATGAAGAATGACCGCGAGTAACTCGCGTAGTCCTTCTTGCGTGAGTGGGCTGAAAATGAGTTCGGTGTTACATATACGCTGAGTCCCTCCTGCTTCAACGATTCGACTGTGATCATCAAGGCATCGATTGTTTCTGCGAACCTATGACGGACAAGTCCGTCTCTGGTAATCCCTGCGGCGCAATAGACACCCTGCGTTGGCAATGCTTTCTCGTAAAATTGTTTTTCCATAATGCCATTTTGCAGCGATAAAAAAGGCGGGACACCGCATTCGGTGCCCCGCCAACCGAGAGACTATTAGATCTTTACCCCCGTGAGATTCTCGATATACGCCTTGGCATCTTCCATGTTCGTACACGGGAGGCGTCCGGTCTGTGTATCGGATTCCACGAATTCGATAAATAGTTCTACGATCTTAAACTTGTTCTCGCGGATCCCGCGCCCACGGAACCATCCATAGACGGTCGTAGGCGAGGTCTCCAACGCAACAGCGGCATAGGCAGCGGGGATGTTCGCAGCAACGCAAGCGCGCGCCAGTCGCAGCCCCAACTTGTTGTCTTCCTTCTTGCCGAGTTCCAACAAGAACTGTTCGCTATATGTCCGTGCCATGTTAACTCTTCTTGCCCTTTGACCACTTACGGACAACGTCAGGGATGTCCGCACCCTCGCCGAGCGGCTTCTTCGTTTCACGTAGTACCGGTTCAGCGACCTCTTCAGCGGCCTCTGCAACCGCTGCTTCACGCGTCGTCATGCCATCGATCACCGTGCCACCCAACGGACGACGTGACAGTTCAGGAGCCAACGCAGGAGCCGGCGCATCATCCATCTTGTAGACGGTCAACCGAATCGCAGCTTCCGCTACGGCGGTCTTGCCCTGCTCAGCCACGATGTCGAGCACCTCTTTGCTGACGGCGGCGACAGGCGAGAACAACACGCGCGGTACAGGCGACTTGGTATCGAACTGCATCTTGGTGACGACGTTCGAGCCGCTGATGTTGTGGTTGGCAAGCATCTGCATATACGGACGGAAAGGCCACTTGCCATCCTCTTCCTTGCCGAACGACGACGTCGCCGGGAGAACCAACTGCATGACGTCGCCATCTGGATCGTCCGGCAGTACAACCGCCGTACGCCACGACAGACGACAGGCCGTGCCCGTACCGCCCTGACCCGAACCCTTCACACTGTGCGGGCAGGAGTCGCAGGTACGCGCTTGCGGCGTATCGACGTCATCATCAGGCGTCTTGCTATCGGTTGACCAACAGACAGGCGCAGCCTTCTCGCCCTCGACGTAACGGCCCGTGTAGAACTGCCGCGACGGGTTCGGTGCCATGCGCGCGAAGATCACGTTTATGTGACGTGCTTCGATCGAACCGACTTCCTTACCGCCCACGATCTTACGGAACACGCCGCCCTTGATGCTGATGCGCTTGCTACCGCCACCCGCACCGGCTACCGCACGGGTCTGCTCATCGACTCCCTTGACGATGGTGGACAGGCTGGACTGAATCGACTGAATAAGATTGGTGCTCATATTACTCTTCCTCTTTCTTACTGGATTTACGAACTGTGACTGCGAACTCGCGCATTACGTTAACGCCGGGGGGCAAGCCCTCGCCGGGATGATCGCTCATGAACTGCTTGAAGTTACCCTGATGGATACGACGCTCAAACAACTCAACGGCTTCATGCTCCAAGACGAACTGCTTAAAGCCATCCCAATCGTTGCAGTAGAAACGCTCATTCAATTTACGACTGACCGTACCGTGACTCGTTCGGATACTGTCAGCATTCATCGCATTGCAGACTCCAAGCATCAATGCTTCGATCTCTGCCATGTCGGCCTTTAACGCCTTATCCTGATCCTCATAGACTCTGGTGATCCGCTCGCGCTCTGCGCGAATGGCGAGGTACGCCTCCACCATTTCCTCAACACTGATTTCACTCATTGGTTTCCAACTCCCTTTTGTACAAGTCCACTAACTTACTGTGACTGTCTACTTTGCCTTGCAGCATGGCGTAGACTTTCTTCTCAACTTCGCTGCCCTGCAAATGCACCACCGTCATGGAGTTCTTCTGACCTACGCGATCGATACGACCGATGCACTGTAGGTAAGTCTCCACCGACATGACAGGCGACCAGAACACAATCGTATCCGCTGCGGTAAGCGTGATGCCGTGCGACGCAGCTTGCGGCTGAATAACAAGCACTCGCGGATCGTCTTGCTTCTGAAACCGTTCAATGATCTCCGCACGAGTTCGCGCAGTGACATCACCGTTGATGATCTCACTCGTGTATCCGCTTGCCGTGAGGTTCTCATGCACCACCGTGATGGTGTGATTGTAGGGGACGAATACTATAACCTTGTTTATGGTTTCATCAAGCACTTCTTTCAGTTCGTTGATGCGTGGCTTAATGTCGAATTCGACGATGTCCTTCTTATCTGTATAGACAGCACCACCCGCAATCTGTAGCAGCTTGCTGAGTGACGCAGCGGCATTGACCGCGCTGACTTGTTCACCTGCGGCTTCAACCTGCATCTGTGTCTTCAGCGCGCGATAGTATTTCGCTGCTTGGGCAGACATCGGTACGTCACGGGTCTGGTACATAACCTCTGGTAGATCAAGGCACTCTGCCTTGGAGAACCGGATCGCAGGTTGCAGTGCATCAAACACCATCTGCCGCGCCGTCAACTTCGGTATCCACTTGAAGCGCGTGAGTTGCACCATGACCTTGTCGCGCCACGCGGTGACATACTTCGGCACACGATGCGGCGATACCAATCGCGCCAAGCCAAAGGCGTCTAACGGACTTTGACTTGCCGGGGTGCCTGTCATCATCCACAGGCGCGTTGTCGGCTTGATCAACTTCGAGAGCCGTCTCCAACGCTGCGTCGTTGCGGTCTTGTAGGCATTGGCCTCATCAACAATGATCAGGTCGAAGCCACCCGCTGCGATCTCATCCATGACGACGCCAACGCCATCGAAGTTGATGATCACAAACTCGTAGTCGCCTTGGATAACCTTCGCGCGCTTAGCCTTGTCACCGTGAGCCACCGCTGCTTTGCGGTGCATCGCGGTCTTGAAGATGTCTGCTTGCCATGCCGAATACATGATCGACAACGGACAGATCACCAACACGCGCTTCACTAGCCCGAGCGTCATCAGATAGTCCGCAGCCCAGATGGCAGCGGACGTCTTGCCTGTACCTGCCTCGTTGAAACAGAACGCGCGTTGACGCAACGACAAGTACGCCGCTGTGGTCTTCTGGTGCTCGAACGGCTGGAACATCCCGGGCCAGTTGTAGTCACGCAATATCGGCGAAGGAACCGACTCGTCGGCTTTATCCTTCTGATCGAAGTACTGCGCGAGCCACGCCATCTCATCGTAGTCCCAACAGACTACGATGTCGGCCTTACCGTCTTCCTTAACAATCAACTCACTCCTCTGAAGGACTGATAAAACTTCTTCTGCACTTTCCCACGGAAGCGCCATGCGCACCGCAGTGTCTTCGACTAATTCCATTACTTCATTGCTCCACTAGGCTTACGCTTAAAGGATCGATTCTTACTGGGCGGTTCCAACCGGACACCGTCCTTGTTGCTGCCACCTTTGCTGAGCGCCTTTACATGGGCAACGTCCTTGCCCTTGCGATTGACGCCCTTCTTGTCGAGCGCGCGTCGAGCACGTTGCCGCTCCATACGGTCTTCGTGTTCACCACGCGCCATCTGCATCTGATACTCGTGCTTATACGGACGAGGACTCTTGGTGTAGGGCATGATCACTCCTTATTGAATTCGCAACTCTTAACAGGGCACCACCGACACAACGGTGTCGGATTTGCTACCCACCAATCGGCTTCGAATGAGTGCGCCAGACGGGTTAGGTCTGGTGTGAATACCCCCCACAAGTCCAGTATCTTGTTGCGCGCGTAGTCCTCCGTTAGGAAGCTGTTGTGCGCAACGAATAGCAAACCTGCTTTGACCCGCACGACTTTGGGGAAGTGCGCGAAGGTCATCAACGCCATCAACTTCAACTGTTTCGGATCCGGGTACTTGTTGCTCCCGGTTTTGTAGTCAACGATGAACGCGGTGTCTTCATCGATGACCATGAAGTCAACGATGCCCCGTACCCAATAGTCGGGCGAATCAAACTCACAAGGCAGTTTGTCTGCACTGAGCGCCATCTTGTATTCGAGGTATCGTTCACCGGGAATCTCCAGTAGTGCATCAATCTGTGGCTTGAACTTCAGATAGAACCTCGGCAGTTCCTTCCCATCGCGCGCGTAGTCTTCCAACGCCTTGTGGACGTCGGTGCCGTACTGCATCTGCTGCGAGACCTTGACCTCGTAGTTCTTGAGGTTCTTCACCTCGTTGAACTGACGGGGACAGTTGAGGTACTGCTTGAGACCGCTAAACGACCACTTGATCATTCTGTTTCCAATTCACTGGAAGTGAGTTTGATGAACACCGGAGTATTCTTGCCCACCCATGCCCCTGTGACGTTGAAGTCCATGAACTCGGAGGCTTCTTCGTGAGACATATGATCGCGCTTCATCAAGATCGCAATGCACTTGTCCCAATCGTATACAGCCAATTGAGTATTGAACTGATAGCCGACGCCGATCAACGCGGCTTCAAACCCGTTCGCGTACAGCGCTTCCATTAACACTCTCCGTATGTATGTCCCCACTTCGCTTCGCAAGCGACGGGCAGACCCTCTGCCCAATCCGGTGGAGTAGACATGCACTCAATGATCCATTGCAGCGCAGCATCTTTCTCATCCTCGGATACCACGCACACTACCGCGTCATGAACGGTCAATGCAACAGAATACCTCTCGGCTACTCTAAGCATCTGATGTCCAACGATAATGCGCGCGAGGGCTTGGACGATGTTCTCGACCATCGCGCCACCCCAGATGTTGACGGGGCCGCGCCGCGAGTCATAGATCATCCGATCGTCGTTGCCGAGCCGCAGTTTCGGGTAGCGAATATACAGGCCGTTGGGCAGCTGAATGCCCGTGTCGGTATCCACCCATACGGCGTTGACTCCGTTGGAGTTTGTGCGTCCAAGGCGAATGTGAGCCGACTCGCTGTACATCATTTGACGCAGCGCAGCATCACAGTCGCTCCACAGTTCGGGGATGCGGTAGTTGAGTCCTCGGTACAGCGCGACGGTATCTTTGCACTCGCGTTCGTTCAGCACGGCACCGCCCTGTGCGAGGGTCTGCTGTAATTTCTTGGCACCAGTTCCATACCCGAGGCCTAGGATGCAGGTTTTGCCGACGAACCGTTCCATCTCGTTTGCCTTGCTGATGGGGCGACGGTACACCTCGGACGCGAACGTCGAGTACACGTCCTCTCCGTTGGCGAACTGCGTCACCAGACTCTCCTGTCCTGCTAGCCACGCCAGCACGCGCGCTTCGATCTGTGAGGAATCACAATTAATAATGAAGTGTCCATCGGGCGCTAAGATGGCGTGCTTCAGCGCTTTCTTGTGCTTATCACGGCTTGGAAGATTTTGAAAATTAACACTGTCAAGGCCACTCCAACGGCCAGTATGAGCGCCATAGTACCTAAGAGGAACAGGAAGACTTCCACGATTCCTCGCGCCAATCCCAATAAAACGTTCGATACGGCTCTCTTCAAGTGTTGACTTAGTTCCGAGACGTACTGCGCAGAGTTGCTGG
>Ga0208378_1000061_pt1 | contig 40725 bp, 47 predicted proteins | sample CryBogCBE24Aug09_FD_184556 | JGI IMG/M metagenome (GOLD analysis project Ga0208378, IMG submission 184556) | Freshwater microbial communities from Crystal Bog, Wisconsin, USA - CBE24Aug09 (SPAdes) (version 2) | ecosystem: Environmental > Aquatic > Freshwater > Lake | place: Crystal Bog...
CATTAACGCGATCAAGAACAACGGAGCTATTCCTGAAGGCTACACCGTTAACCACTTCTTGACATCAACCAACACATGGTTCCTGACAACTGACGTGCCAAACGGCTTGAAGCACTTCGAGCGTATTCCACTTCAAAATTCCATGGACGGAGATTTTGATACGGGGAACGTGCGTTACAAATCTAGAGAGCGTTACAGCTTTGGCTGGAGTGATCCATTAGGTATCTTTAGCTCATATTAAACTAATATTTAAAACTTTTAGTTTAATTAAAGGCCCCCACAAGGGGCCTTTTTTATTTCCCGTATCAAAGGCACACTCTAACAACTTAGAAAAACATTTGCAAGTCTTCGTCCATTGTAGTACACTTGAGTCTTTCATAAGGAGTCAAGTATGTTTTATGTTTATGTATATCGCGATCCAAGAGCTACCAAACACCAACAACCGGTCTACGTAGGTAAGGGAACAGGCGACAGGGATTTGTCCCATTGGTCTAGGGGATCGCACAATAAACCTTTACAAGATTTTTTATCTCATTTGCGTGGTTTAAATTTAACGCCAATATGTGATCGCGTTTTTGAAACTACGGACGAACAAGCAGCTTTTGCTAAAGAAATTGAGCTTATAAAACTTTACGGACGCAGAGATTTAAAACAAGGTTCACTGTTTAATTTAACGGATGGGGGGGAAGGTCCGACAGGGCATGTTAGAACTGATGAACAAAAAGCCAACGATGGGCGTTTTACCAAAGAACATTGGCAAGACCCCAAGTACCGCGCCAAAGTAGTAGCCGGACAAATCAAAGCGCAAAACACTCCAGAAGCTCTTGAAACCAAGTCAGTTAACTCTAAAAAACTTTGGGCAGCACAAGGTGACACTTTAGCTAAAAGCATCAAGGAAGCGCGTAATACAGAGAAGTCTAAAGCTAAGACAAGCGCTCAAGCAAAAGCGCAATGGGCTGATCCAGAATACGCGGCTAAACAAACTGTCAACAATAAAGAGATTGCTAATCGTGAAGAAGTCAGAGCTGCTAAGAAAGCTGCGGCTAAAGCGCTATGGGCAGACCCTGTGTGGAAAGCTAAAATGATGGAGGCAAGAAAAAAGAAAAAACTTGTTGACTCCCATCAAATTTAGTGTATAGTTAGGTATCTGGGATTTTTCGCCTTGTTGCCAACCCACCCAGGGGTCACGATGCAACGATTAACAAGGTAACTTTTGCATAAGGAAACTTATAATGGCACGTTCCACGTTTAACGGTCCCATACTATCTGGCGACCAAAGATTCACAGCCGCACGCAATGTAGGCTACACAGTTTTAGAGCAAGATTGCTTTATTGACTTATCAAACGCCACACTAGGTACAGCAGGTTATTCTGGTGCTTCTGGTCAGTTTGCTTGGGGCAATAACATCCCTAATTTAAACGGTACAGTTTATACACCTTCTAGCACATACAGCAGTGCCGGAGCTACTGTGCAAACAATTCCTGCAGATACATCTACACAAGTGTATCGCGGCGCGGTTATATATTTACCAGTTAACAGCCAGATTTTTGACATCATTGTCGATTATCCTTTGGCAATTACTGGTGAGTCCGGTGCAACACTTTCTAATACAAGCGTGTTTGTTTCTAACGGCTACACAGCTGCAGCAGGTACACCTGCTTATGCAACAGCAGTTATTTCTTCAAGCACAGGCGTTGGTACTGCAGGTCGTTTGACAACAACTTATACAGGCACTAACTTGCTCAACATGTTGGCTACTACTGCTGACGTGCAAAATCCATATGTGGCTGAGCCATCTTTCTTGTCACAAGTTGTGTTTACCTTGTCTATTACAGGTACAAGCGTTGCAGCACCGACAGGCGGAAAGTTGAACTTCGTTGTTCGTTATGCTCAGAATGACAACAACATTGGTACATTGACAACTTACCCATACGGTAACCTCGATTAATCCCCTGGGGGCTTCGGCCCCCATCTTTTGAACTAAGGAGATTATTCATGGCAAACCAAAGCCCAAACGGTATTCCAAGTACCAACAATCAGTTTAACTCGATCACACGGCAGGCGAAGACTGAGCCTTTTGACTTACAAGTTGCACGTGGTCAAATTTACGGTCATAGTGTTTTAAATATCTACGGTTATCAAACAGCTGTCGGTACATCATTTGTGCCTGTATGGGAAGGCAACACTTCCTATACTTTTCCGTCATCTGCTATTCAGATGCACCTTGTCAGCTCTGTTAATACTGGCGCGGATATAACTTCGTTGATAACTATTAACGGTTTAGACGCAAACTACAACCAAATTTCTGAGACTATCAAATTGAACGGTACGACGGCTGTAACTACAGTAAAGTCTTATTTTCGCATCAATAGTATGACTGTCACTAGTGGTGCTCCTACTGGTAATATTACGCTAAAAGATACATCAGATACAACGCTGTACGCAGAGATTGCTGCAGGTAACGGTCGTACTTTGATGGGCATTTATACGGTTCCCGCAGGATACACGTTCTACTTGAGCCGTATTGACATCAATACCAGCTTGAACGCTAACCCCGCAGGTTTTGCAACATATCAGAACTATCAAACAAATAGTGCAGGGGTATCTAGCGTTACTGTTGTGGCTCCGTTTACAAACAACTACCATACACAGCGAGTAATGCCCAGGCTTGTTTCTGAGAAAACGGACATCCAATTACAAGCAAAAGTTAGTACCGGTACTGCGGCTTTGACGGTTTCGCAAGAAGGTTACTTAATTTCTAACGGGAGTTAATCATGGCTAAGTCCCCAGCATGGCAACGCAAAGAGGGTAAGAACCCAAACGGTGGCTTAAATGCGAAGGGACGTGCTTCCGCAAAAAAGGAAGGGCACAACTTGAAACCCCCGCAGCCCGAAGGCGGCTCAAGGAAGGACAGTTTCTGCGCACGGATGAGTGGTATGAAGAAAAAGCTAACATCCTCGAAAACAGCAAATGATCCTGATTCAAGGATTAATAAAAGCCTTAGAGCTTGGAACTGCGCTGAAGGCGGATACATAAAAGCGGCAGATGGCATCGCAGAACGCGGTCACACCAAAGGCAGGTACACGTAATGAACCAACACGACATGAAAGAAATGGCTGATGGCGCTGCTATTACAACCACATTCTTTGGGATGATGGGTTGGATGGAACCGACAGTTGTTTTTGTAACCAGTATTTGTTCTTTGATTTATTTGTTGATTCGTATTTGGGAAACCGATACAGTTCAAAAGTTGGTAAAGAAAGATGCCAAGTAAATCCAAAGCTCAACGAAACCTCATGGCAGCTGTGGCGCACAATCCGCAGTTTGCCAAAAAGGTAGGGATACCCCAGTCAGTGGGTAAGGACTTTAATGCGGCAGACAAGGGTAAGAAATTTTCGAAGGGCGGCGTGCCACGCCCCGAGCTAGAAGCAGTTAACAAAGCAAAGACTGAGCACGGTTCTTTGCAACTATTTTCAAAAGGTGGAAGTATCATGGCTAAAGAGAAAAAAGGTTTGACAACAGCAACTATGGGCAAAGTTAAAACTGCTGCTCCTAGTAAAGATGGTATCGCCGAGCGCGGTAAAACTAGAGCAATGATGCCTAAAATGTCTGGTAGCACAACCGGCATGAAAAAAGGCGGCATGGCTAAAATGAAAAAATAAGGAGTTATCATGGAAACTAAAGTCCCATTTATGAAAGAAGGTTCACCTGCTCACGCACACAACGTAGAACACGTTGAAAAAATGTACGGCGGCGATGGACACAAACCCTCGCATGAAATGTTTGGTCAGCATGCTGCTGGGCACAAGAAGTTCCACGAGCATGTCAAAGCCATGTGTGGTGGCGGGATGCCTAAGAAATGATGGCAAGTCGGGGTATGGGAGCGGTTGCTCCCTCCAAAATGCCTAAAGGTGTAACCAAGGCTCGTCGCGACGATACGGACTTTCAAGAATATAAGAAAGGCGGTAGAGTTAAGAAGATGCGTGACGGGGGTGAGACTGTTCAAATAGTGGACACCTCTAAAGGACCCCCAGGTCCTGCAAAATATGTTACCACCGATCAAGGTATTCCCATGTATGACACAATTCCTGGTTCGGGTGCTAACAGGTTTATTGGAGAAACACAGTCTCGAGCAGGTGCTGGGCAAGGCAATCGTGGAGTTTCCGCTAAGAAAAAAGGCGGCAGAATAAAAGGAAAGAAAAAATGAGTTTACTTAAGAAACTAGAAGACGAAGCACACTTGCTATTACAAGAGCTTCAACAGCACGTCATCAACCAAGTATCTAAAGGCAACAAGATTAATCCCAAGTTGCAAGAGCTACTTAACCATTTAGAAGACCATGTCAATCCTCCTGTGGCTGCGGTGGCTGTTGATCCTACTCCTGTTCCTGTGGCACCTGCTCCAGTGGTTGAAGCGGCACCTGTAGTTGAGGCTCCTCAAACAGTTGCACAAGCACAATCAGCATCTAATGTAGCAAATTAATCATGGCTAAAAACTGGATTGCGGATGCTACAAAAAATAAAGGTGGTTTGCATAAATCTTTGGGCGTCCCCAAGGGTGAAAAAATTCCGGCGGGAAAGCTGGCTAAAGCTGCTAAGAGTTCTGGTAAGGTTGGGAAGCAAGCGCGCCTTGCTGAGACTCTTAAAGGAATGAAGAAGAAATGACAATCTCCACGCTCAACTCAATGACGTCTGGTACGGCGTCGTTTAACCTCAATCTCACGGAAGCGTGCGAAGAGGCGTATGAGCGTGCGGGATATGAAATGCGTTCCGGCTACGACCTACGCACAGCACGCAGGTCACTCAATTTATTGTTTGCTGATTGGGCGAATCGTGGCATTAACATGTGGACGATTGAGCAAGGTACGATTACTTTGCAACAAGGACTGAACACATATGCCCTTCCTAACGATACTGTTGATCTACTTGATCATGTTATTCGTACGAACCCTAACGATACGTCTACTCAAGCGGACTTAACGATCACACGTATTAGCGTCTCCACATACGCAACAGTTCCAAACAAACTCAACCAATCGCGTCCTATTCAAGTATGGGTTCAGCGTTTGGACGGACAAATTTACCCAACTGGCTACACTGTTGCAAGCGCAGTGGGCACAACAGACACAACGATCACATTAACTTCTACCGCGAACATGGCATCTGCAGGTTTTGTAAACCTTGTGTCAAGCGGAGTTACGGAAACAATTTACTACAACAACATATCAGGGAATACCCTAGGTAATTGTTTTAGGGGGCAGAACGGCACAACGGCTGCAAGCTTTCCTGTTGGTGCGACTGTTAATGTACCTAATCTTCCAGCCATCACAGTTTGGCCCACACCAGATAACGTACAGACCTATCAGTTTGTGTACTGGCGCATGCGCAGGACGCAGGACGCGTCTCAGTACGGCAATAACGTCATGGACGTACCTTTTAGATTTGTGCCAGCAATGGTGGCAGGCTTGGCTTATTATGTGGCGCTTAAAGTGCCAGATGGTATGGACCGTTTGCAAGTGTTGAAACAGCAGTACGATGAGTTCTGGGAACTCGCCGCTTACGAAGATCACGAAAAGGCTGCTTTGCGCTTAGTGCCGAGGCAGATGTTCATAGGTGGTGGTATCTAAATGGGCAATCGGTTTTCATCCGGCAAGAACTCGATTGCCGAGTGTGATCGGTGCGGATTCCAATTTAAGCTGCGCTTACTTAAGAAAGAGGTCATCAAGACAAAAACGTATGATCTCAAAGTTTGTCCGCAGTGTTGGGATCCTGATCAACCACAGCTTCAATTGGGTATGTATCCGGTAGATGATCCGCAAGGCGTCAAAGATCCAAGACCGGACACAACCTACATAACTTCTGGACTTAGCGGTTTGCAGGTACAACAGGGCAACGGAACAAGCGTCTTGCAAAATGGTGAGAATGAAGGTGGTAGTCGGATCATTGAATGGGGCTGGAATCCTGTAGGTGGTTCGGAGTTTTTTGATTCACGGCTTACGCCAAACAATTTGGCTTTGACCGTTGCAATAGGTACAGTTACAATCGCTACAACTTAGGAGCACACAATGGCTAAGAAACATGAAGACGAAGCAGAAGACAAAAAACTAATCAAGTCTATGCTTAAAAAAGAAGAGAAGAAACTTGGCGTCAAAAAGATGGCTAAGGGCGGCGTTACTGGTAAATCAATGCGCGCTGTTGGTCGCAATTTAGCACGTGCACAAAACCAGAAACCTGGGAGCAAGTAATGGCTAAATTTAGTATGAAAAAGGGTGGCAAAGAAGTAGGTCCAGCTTCGTTATATGCGCAAGCACATAACATGAAAGGTAATATTATTAATGGACAAGAGGCTGTTCATTATGCTACTGACCCAAATACAATGCGTGCAGACGAGTCTACTCCTGGGGGCATGCCCGCAAGACGCGTAAGTTTAGGCAACATTACAAATGGTCCTAAAAATACAGGGATTGAAACTCGTGGCAACGGTGCAGCAACTAAAGGCCGCATCGCTAGGGGACCAATGGCGTGACCTACACTGAGCTTGTAACTGCAATTCAGTCTTATACGGAAAATCAATTTCCGACTGTATACCTTGCTGATGGAACGACGGAGTCTAGCACTACGCAGCTCAATCGTTTCATCGAGCAGGCTGAGCAACGTATTTACAATACGATTCAGTTTCCAAGTCTTCGCGCTAATGTGACCGGAACAACGACAGCAGGCAACGCCTATTTGTCTTGTCCTAACGATTTCTTGTCGGTTTATTCTGTGGCGGTTTATCCAACCACAGGCGCCAATGCTAACCAGTACACATACCTTATCAATAAGGATGTAAACTTTATACGGGAAGCATTTCCTGGTACGAACTCGGCGTACTATCAACAACCCCAGTACTATGCTTTGTTTGGTCCTCAATACAATAATGTTGCCGAACTAAGTTTTTTACTAGGACCTACACCTGATCAGGCGTATAACGTAGAACTGCATTACTATTACTACCCGCCCACAATTATTCAAGGCGCCATTACAGGCACAGCTATTACGGCTGCGGGTACAGGCTATACAAACGGTACATATTATGATGTGCCCGTAACCTATAACGCTACACAGCCGACCAATGCGGGCGGAGCAATTAACGGAAATTCTGCTGTTGCAACTGTTGTGGTAGCGGGCAATGTGGTCACAAGCGTCAACATTACCAATGGAGGAGCGCTTTACACTGTTGGAGATGTTCTGACAGTATCTGGCTCTTATATTGGATCAAGCGGTTCAGGATTTACTTTTAACGTTTCTGCAGTATCTAATTCAACAGGGACTACATGGCTTGCAGACAACTATGACTCCGTACTTCTTTACGGCTGCTTGGTTGAAGCTTACACATTCATGAAGTCTGAGGCGGACATCATTGCGGGCATTGATGCCAAATATAAAGAAGCGCTTATGGAAGCCAAGCGTTTGGGCGACGGTCTGGAAAGACAAGACGCCTATCGTTCTGGTCAATATCGTCAGAAGGTGACATAAAATGGCATTTACTGGCAACTGGACTTGCGATGTATTTAAAACAGGAATGCTGAACGGCGTGTACAACTTCACGTCCGGTAATTTCTACATTGCACTTTATACAAATGCGGCGACACTTAATCAGACCACACAGTCTTACACCACTGCTGGAGAGACAAGCGCTACAGGTTATACGGCAGGGGGGCAGTTGCTAACAGTGACCACTACACCGACAACAGGCGCTAGTGGGGACACGGCTTATGTTTCTTTTTCTAATGCGGTTTGGACTGGGACAATCTCTGCACGCGGGGCGCTTATTTATTTGAATAACGGCACAACAAATCCGGCAGTTTGTGTTTTAGATTTTGGTTCTGCAAAGACTTCTACAAACACTTTTACGGTGCAGTTCCCCGCTGCAACCAACACATCAGCAATTATCAGAATTTCTTAGGAGTCACAATGGCTAACGAAGTACAAGGATGTGGAGATTACGCAGTAGCTACGCTCCATACAAATACAAAAGCAGACAACCCAGTTGGCTTAGAAGGCTTTTGGACTATGACTTGCCGTGACGCAAACGGTAATGTGAAGTGGGAAGAAGGGTTTGAGAACCAGGTTGTACAGGTTGGTAAGATTCTAATGATGAACACCACTTTGTATACTGCTTCTGGCTATACGCTTGTTGGACCTTATCTTGGTCTTATTGCTACAAGTACAGGGTATTCACCTACAGACACAATGTCTTCTCATTCAGATTGGACAGAGTTTACGAACTATACCGTTGGTGGTTCTGCCGTTCGCGGCACAGCAGTGTTTGCTACTGCTACAGGCAATAACGTAACGACTTCAGGCTCTAACATTGTGACGAGTTCTGCAACGGCTATTACTTACACAATCACAGGTTCTGGCGGTACGATTACAGGATGTTTCTTGGTTACAGGTACAGGCGCAAGCTCAACACAAAGCTCAACAACTGGAACTCTTTGGAGTGCAGGTGGATTTGCAGTAGCTAAGACAACAACCGCTGGAGACACAGTCGCTGTCACTTATAGTACAACCGCTACGTCTTAAGGATTATGAATGGCTTTTGTAGTTGCGGATCGCGTTCAGGAGAATGGCACTGTAGCCACGGGCACAGGCTCGGTTAATCTATCGGGCGCAGTAAACAGCTTTCAAACATTCTCTAGCGGGATTGGTAACGGCAACTCCACTTATTACACAATCGTAGATCCTACTGCGGCTACTTGGGAAGTTGGGATTGGTTCTTATACTTCCTCTGGTAATACGCTATCTCGCACAACGGTGCTGTCTAATAGTTCAGGAAACACTTCGCTGATTAGTTTTAGCACATCAGATACACTGACGGTGTTCTGTACATACCCTGCCGAAAAAGCCGTAATTCAAAACATTAGCGGGCTTACTACAAATCCCGCTTATACTGCTACAGCTAGTATTTCAAGTCCATCAAGTACGGGCGTATATAACTACGGCACACTAACATACCAAGATACTAATATAGTTTCCGAGTTTTCCGGCAATTTTAATGGCTATATTTATGCCGCTATACAAAATCAAAGTGCTGGCGGAATTGCTTCCACAGACTATGCTATTTATAACAACCTTGGCTACTATGTCAACGCGGGCATTAACAGTTCTGGGTATGGAGCTTTTAGTGGAACGGGATCTACAAGTGGATCATCAACAACTCTAACCATATCTGCGGTAACAACAGGTAATTTGCTTTATGGCGCTTCGCTTACTGGCACAGGCATTACCGCAGGGACAACAATTACTACGCAATTAACATCGACTGGAACAGCATCAGCTTCTCCAACTTGGGTTAGTGGGGGAACCACAGGAACAAGCCAACTATATGTATCTTCGCTTTCTGGTATTGCAATTGGGTATCTTATTTCTGGTACAGGAATACCAGCAGGAACGTTTGTAGGCAGCTTTACTGCGACAGGCAACGGCATTAATCTTGTTACTGCAGCACTAGCTTCTGTAAACACAACAACGAATGCTTCTGGTACATATAACTTTTATGTACCTGGGGGAGTGGGCACTTACACAATGAGTGCTGCTATGACGGTATCAAGTACAACTATTACCGCACAAGTATTAGGTTCTTTTAACCAGCCTAATAATGGATACCTTTACTCGTATAGCGGTGATCTTGTTGTTGGAACATATAGCGCTAATAGTTATCGTATTGTTACAAACAATAATGCTATTGATGCAATAACAGCAGGTATAAATAATCAAATTGCATTTAATGGATCTTACGGTACTGCAGGTCAAGTTCTTACTTCTCAAGGACCATCTGCCGCGCCTACTTGGTCTAGCTCGGGTTATCCGCCAGCATTAAATGTAACAGTGCAACAAAATTTTGGAGGTTTCTTATAAATGGCTGCTAATACTTCACCAATCTTTCCGGTCTTTCCTATTGTTGGGATTGCAACGCTAACTTCGGCTACTGCGATTACTTCCAGGGCTAACATTACCGGCACAACTGGCTTGGTTCAATTGACTGCAACTTCTACCAATGGAACAAAAGTAGATGCAATTACGGTCACTGCCAAGGGTACGACAGTAGCTAATATTGTAGATATTTGGATTTATAACGGCACAACTTCGTTTTTGTACGCTGAAATCCCAATATCTGCTGTTACTCCAAGCACAACAGTTCAAGCTTTTCAGACAACGGTTCCTTTTAACAATTTAGTTTTGCCACCAACTTATCAACTATATATTTCTGAGCAGGTGGGTACTACAAGTGCAGACTTAAACATTGTTGCATTTGGAGGTCAATACTAATGTCTTTTCCAGGTCAGTCTTTTCAATTCAATCAGACTGTGCCGGTGGTACAGGCAACGACTCCGTTTGTGGTTAACTCCCAGACGGTCTCATATAGTTATGTAATACCCCAAGGTTCTAGTGTTATGAGTACAGGGCCAGTAAGCATAGCAAGCGGTGTAACAGTTACGATCTCTAGCGGTTCTCGCTGGGTTGTTTTGTAGGATAAATATGGCATACGGCACATTAGCAATAGACACAATCCAGTCCAGTACAACGGGTACACCTACTCAGTTCCAGGATGGATCGGGTACGCAAATTGGTACGCTTGCAAGGGCATGGGTGCAATTTGCAGGGGCAAGTGGAACTCGTAATGGTTATTTTAATGTTAGTTCAGTTACTAGAAATTCAACAGGAAATTACACAGTTAATTTTACAAATGCAATGCCTAATGCTAATTATAGTGCGGTAGCCGCACTTGATAGTGGTGCTGTTGTTCGAGTTCCAACTTATGTAACAAGTTCAGTAACTGTGTTAACTTACAACACATCGTTTGCATCTTTCGATGCTACAACTGTTTCTGTTGCAGTATTTAGCTAAGGACTAACAATGACTTGCACAATAAACGCATCCACTACAAACAATCTTCAAGTATCAGCGGATGGCTCAGGGATACTTAACATCCAAAGTAATGGCGTAAATACTAATGCACAGGCTTGGGTGCAATTTACTTGCCCAACTGGTACTGTAACTGTAAACCGTTCGTACAATGTTAGTTCTGTTACTAGATTAAGCCAAGGAGCTTATACAATTACTTTTTCAAACGCATTGCCTAGTTCAAGTTATTCAGCAGTAGCTTCAAGTTCAAATCTTCAGAATAATACTAACGGTGGTTTTGCTCAAGTATTTTCTAATCCAAACGTAGGCGATGTGGCTCCAACTACAACTAGTTTTGTTGTTGGTTGCAGAGGTTTATCGGGCGCGGCTTATGATGCAGATTATTTATGCGCGGTAGTTTTTGGTTAAAAAGGAATAAAAATGAAAGTAATCATATACACAAACACAAATGGAAATGTCTCGGTATGCGTACCCACAGGCGAACTCGATATTCAGACGGTACTGACCAAGGACTGCCCAAGCGGTGCAATTATTGTGGATGACTCTACTTTGCCACAAGGTACAGATGCCCAATTCTTTGACTCATGGAAACTAAACAGCACAACGGTATCTGTAGATATTCCTACTGCCATAGCACACCAAACCAAAGCTTTGAATAACTTGGCTTATACAGAGGCACAGCACCGTGCGGCTAAAGTGGGAGCAGGGCTTGCTAATGTTATGTCAGATTCAGACTGGGCTACGGCGCTAACTACTGCTCGTGCGGCGGTAACGGCATCCACAACAACAGCTCAACTGGTAGCGGCAATAGCACCTATTCAATCAGCAATAACAGGTAACGCACTATGAGTATTACCCTGGACGGTAGCAATATATTAACAGGCGGTCTGATTAACTCTGGCACTGCTCAGGCTAGTACGTCCGGTACGGCTATTACGTTTACTGGGATACCTAGTTATGCCAAGCGTATTACTGTGATGTTTAGCGGTGTTAGTACAAGTGGAACATCAAATATATTAATTCAAGTTGGTTCAGGCTCTGTGATTACAACAGGATATACAGGGCAATATAATTTTTATTCTCAAGGAAGTTCAAGCTCGGGTGGAACTCTTAGTGCTGGCTTTTTAACGATTAACAATAATGCTTCAGGTTTAAATTACGGTTCTGCCGTTATTTACAACATTAGCGGTAATACTTGGGTATGTTCTACAAACATTTCATTAACTGTGAGTGGTTATGTAACAAACACAAACGGAATAATTGCTCTTTCTGGAGTTCTTGATCGAGTAGTAATTACAACCGTCAACGGCACAGACACATTTGACGCTGGTTCAATAAATATCTTATACGAATAATGTTTGGCTACGCCGCATTCGCCCAACCACCCTTTGCTTCCCTAGGGTCAACTCAGTACATCATAACGATTACTCAGAACGTTGGGTTTGCGGATACTCCGACCATTACCGCCAATTTCCCATTGGCTTTATCAGAGCCTTTAATCTTTACTGACTTTAACAGCGAGATTGACACCTATATTGAAGGTATCGGTGAGCCAGTATCTTTTGCCGATTCAAATACTCAGCAGTCCTCATTCCTTGAGACGCGCTCAGAGAACTTCAGCTTTGCCGATTCCAATACGCAGTCTTGGGCTTTTGTTAACTCTATCTCAGAAAGCCTGATATTCGCAGACTCAAGCACCCAGACTTCAGCTTTCCTCCAGTCTATTACCCAGAACTTCAGCTTAGCAGATACTCCAACTGCAACTGTCAACACATCGGTCAGCATAACGGAGACATTCCAGTTAAGTAGCATCCAGAGCATCCAGTACAACGCGGTCTACTCCATCACGGAGAACCTGTCTTTTGCCGACAATGTGGCGCCAACATCATATTGGATTAAAATAGATGATACTCAGATAGCGTCTTGGGCGGCGATTAATGACACGCAGTCAGGGACTTGGACAAAGATTGACAACACGCAGACTGTAGCTTGGACGCCCATTACAGACACCAACACGCCAAACTGGACAACCATCAATGACACTCAGTCCGTAATTTGGACTAAGATAAATAACTCGCAATAAGGACACACCATGTCAAGTACGTATTCATCAGATCTACGCATCCAGCTTATGGGTACAGGCGACCAAGCCGGTACTTGGGGTGCGACTACAAACAATAATTTCCAATACATCTTTGAGCAAGCCATTGCCGGGGTGCAAACCGTATCTGTAACTGCTACCCCCCAAGCACTGACTTACCTCAACGGCGCGACCGCTACGCTGTCTAACAACCAAGCAATTGCTGCAGCATTGATACTAACAAACGGCGGAGTGAACGCTAACTTCACAATTACAACGCCGAGTGGATCACAAAAGTTATACATTATTTACAACAACACTTCGTATACTGCCACTATACAGGTGACAAGCTCTTCTGGGGCAACAATAGCCATTCCTGCAGGAGTGACAACAACGGTCTATACAGACGGCACAAACTTCTATGCGGCAAATACTGGTACGGTTGGGGCTTATGGTGTTAATGGCGCGCTGACTGTAACAGGTAACGCATCGGTTGGGGGCACTCTTGGAGTAACAGGCAATACAACACTGAGCGGCACTTTAGCCGTTACAGGTACAACAACACATACAGGCGCGGTTACGCTTAGCGGAGGCGGCACAACAACCACCCCATCTACTGGGGATAACTCTACCAAGATTGCAACAACAGCGTTTGTACAAAGTGCGGCGATATCTTTAGCTACTATCTACCCTGTGGGTTCTATCTACATGAATACCAGCAGTAGCACTAATCCTGCTACGTTGTTTGGTTTTGGTACATGGACAGCGCTTGCTCCTGGACAGATGCTACTTGGTAATGGTGGAGGATATACCGCAGGTGCGACTGGCGGTTCTGCAACGACTACGATTAGTCTCTCAAACTTACCTCCTCACGATCACAGTATTAATGACCCTGGTCATCAGCACATTACAGGAGCTTATTATGGAGGTACCATATTACCTCCTGGTCCGTCTTATAGTAATATGGGAGCGTATGACTACCAAGTTAGTGGTGCTGCTGGTTTAGCGTTATCTTCAACTACAAGTATCTCAGTAAACACCACTCAAAAGAGTGGTTCCGCTTTCCCCAACACCGCAATGACGACAATCTCCCCGTATTTGGTTGTTTACATGTGGCAACGCACAGCCTAAGATGGAACCCATAAGTATTTGCCTGGGGCTTCTCTCTGCTGTCAAGCAGGGCGTAGCTATGTACAAGGAATACAAGTCAGTAGGCAAAGAAGCTTATGGGGTTATGCAGGAGATCTCAACCGGGCTTGGATCGTTCTTTGAGCACAGTGAAAAAGCACAGGCAGAGATAAAAGAAAAGGAAAAGAACCCACCAAGGGGCAAGTCAATTCAGGCGCAGGCGCTAGAAAATATCATGGCGCGTAAACAGTTGCAACAAGCCGAGTACGATCTGCGCCAAACATTGATATACGATACGCCCCCCGAACTGGGCGCCATGTGGGAAGAATTTCAAGTCGAACGAGCCAAGTTAACAAAAGACAAAGCCAAGTTCGATGAAGCTCAAAAAAAAAGGATCGACAAGAAGCCCTGGAGCGGCGTGTTCAGCGCGATCAACGAAACCTTCGCGTCGCCCTTGTCGGGAGTTTACTTGTCATCGTGTTGACCATTTTTGGTTTGATGTACTACATTCGGGATGACTACGAAAAGCGCAAACTGGACGACCCTTGGTACATAGAGTTTAAAAAGAAGTTTAACGACAATGGCAAAGAAATCGAGTGTTATAAAATCTTTCGTGAAACTGGGTATCTTCCTAAGTATTGTCCTGGTTAGCGGTTGTAAAGATCGCTACCGTTATCACTGTCAAGACCCTAAGCATTGGAATGATGAAGACTGTAAACCACCTTATTGCGTTGCTACGCAAACTTGCCCCGAGTATTTCGACAAGCCCCCGAATGCAAAAAACAACTGAACAATTAGATGCCGAAACCAAGCGCTTTGTTATCAGGGCGTTTAGCATTGCGTTGGTCTTTATTGTTATATTGTTTGGGTACAGTATTGTCTACACAGAACAACCCCTATTTAACGAAGCCCCTGCTGACAAGCAGATCTTTACAGTATTAACCCTAGTAGGAGGGCAACTGCTGACTATACTAGCTAACTATATTTCCAAAGGTTCTGCGCCTCCATCAATCACACCTACAACATCTTGCACGCCCACAACGTCAAAAACTTTTACGCCGACAACTTCTTCTCCACATTTTGGTAACCCCAATGATAGGCCAGCGCTATGAAATATGTTATTGCTATTGTTCTTTTTTGTAGCTTTGTGGGTGGTGTGTATGAGTATGGACATCATCAAGGTTATGCCGAGTCCCAAGCTGAGATGATTGAAAAAATTGCAGAAAGTAACGCCAAAGCGCGGGAAACAGAAAATAAATTAAACACCCAAGTCGCCGACCTCTCAACCCAACTTGTAAAGGTACAAAATGAAGCTCAGAAACAAATTGCTAAGCGTGATGCTGACATTGCCAATGGTAAGCTGCAGCTTTATGTCCGTACCAAAGGCACAGTATGTCCCACCACAAATGCCCCCGCTACCAGCGGACCTGACACCTCAACAGCCCAACTTGACCCAGCGTTTGCTCAGTCTCTTGTCAGGGTCACCGACGACGGAGACACCGCAATCCGCAAACTCAACGCCTGTATCGCAACCTATAATCAAGTAAAGGAATTAATCAATGGAAGCACAACAACTCGCTGAAGCAGCAAATATTGATTTAGGTCATGCTGAGGCGCTTATGCCCGGCATGGAAGCCGCCATTCAACATGCAGAACTCAATACTCCAGAACGCCTAGCGGCTTTTATTGCGCAGTGTGGGCATGAATCAGGTGGATTTAAATTCTTTGAAGAAAACTTGAACTACAAAGCTGAGTCGCTTATTCGCACTTGGCCCAGCCATTTCAATGAGGAGAATGCCAATGAATACGCGCATAACCCAGAAAAAATCGCAAACCGGGCATACGCTAACCGCGGCGGAAATGGAGATGAGGAATCGGGTGATGGCTGGGCAAATCGAGGCAGAGGCGCGATCCAGCTTACCTTTAAAAACAACTATGAAGAATGTTCCCGTGACTTGGGATACGATTTCGTATCAAATCCTGATGCTGTCTCAACGCCTGAAGGCGCGCTTATCACTGCGGCGTGGTTTTGGAAAAAGAACAATTTGAACCATCATGTTGATAACAATGATTTCACAGGATTGACGAAAGCCATAAATGGTGCGACAATAGGGTTCGAGGATCGCATGGCCCGCTTCAATCATGCTATGACCGTTTTTGCGTAAACGAGGTAGTTGTGCCATTAACCAAACTCGAATTTAGACCGGGCGTTAACCGAGAAGCCACGACTCTCGCTAATGAGGGTGGTTGGTACGACTGTAATAATATTCGTTTTCGTTCAGGCTATCCCGAAAAGATTGGTGGGTGGGTAACCGATACCGGCACAGAGTCCACGACCCAAATAGCAACATACCCCGCAGCAGATCAAAACCTTCCCACCGCAACACCCCCTACCACATCAGGCTACAACACAGCGTCTTTCTGGGGAGTTTGCCGTAACTTATGGGCATGGTTAAACCTTGCCGGTTACAACTTATTAGGTCTTGGCACTAACCTAAAATACTATATTCAAAACGGTATTGGCGGAACTTTTTATGACGTTACACCCATACGCACAACTACAACGCACACTGCCACTTTTGCGGCGACCAACGGTTCTACAACTATTACAGTTACCGATTCGGCTAACGGTGCACAGGCTGGAGATTTTGTAACTTTTAGCGGCGCTGTGTCCTTGGGCGGTGTTATAACGGCTTCGGTGCTTAATAGAGAATACCAAGTTGTTGCCATTACAGGCGCAAATACATACACCATAACAACCAGCGTTGCAGCAAACAGTAGTGATTCAGGAAACGGCGGAACCTTAGTAGTTGCAAACTATCAAGTTAATACAGGTAGTTCAATATACACGCAAGCGCTAGGTTGGGGTGCAGGCGGATGGGGCGGAGCTACAACAGGGCTTTCTTCAACAGGTTGGGGGCAACCGGCATCTTCTGGGGTGGGCGAACAACTTCGCTTGTGGTCATCCGCTAATTATGGACAAGATTTAATCATCAATCCAAGCGGCAGCCAGATGTATTATTGGGCGGTGAACGCGACGGCGACTACATTTGATAGGGCGCAAAACTATACCGCCAGTGCGACTATTACAACATCAACAGGCACCTTCACTTGCGACTCTACCACGCCAAGCTTGGTTAACTATGTGATGGTGTCCGATGCGTCGGACTTTGTAATTTGTTTTGGATGTAATGATCCATCAGGCGTTGTGGGTCCGACATACCTTGATCCTATGTTTGTACGTTGGTCTGATCAACAAAACGCAGGGGTTTGGAACCCAACAGCAACGAATCAGGCGGGCAGCTACCGGTTGTCTCAAGGATCGCAAATTGTTTCTGCTATACCTGCTCAGCAAGGTATTTTAATTTTTACAGACACGACTGTTTATATCATGCAGTACGTTGGCACGCCTTATGTCTGGGGCTTCCAACCAATGGCGAGCAACACCTCTATCATGGGTCCCAATGCAGCCGCCAACATTAATAACATTGTGTACTGGATGGGGTATAACAAGTTCTATTATTACAACGGTACAGTACAAACCCTACCCTGTGCAGTTCGTGAATATGTGTTTGACAACATTAACTTGTCTCAATCTGCGCAAGTCTATGCAGGTACCAACGAAGCGTTTAACGAAGTATGGTGGTTCTACCCATCTGTTACTGGGCGCAATAGCGACGGCTCGCTGGGTACTTTTACGCCGTCTAACCCTAACACGCTAACTGATTCTTATGTGATTTACAACTACGTAGACCAAACGTGGTACTACGGCGCTATGCAACGCACTGCGTGGCTTTATTCGCCCCTTAGACAGACACCCGTGGCAACCAATTATTATGGGCAATTGACGTATCAAGAAAACGGTGTGAACGATGGAACGACTAACCCAGCTAGTCCTATTAATGCTTTCATCCAAAGCTCTGATTTCGATATTGGTGACGGTAATAATTTTGGTTTTGTGTGGCGTGTTGTTCCTGATATAAACTTTACGGGATCGTACAACCCCAACCCAACGGTCAATCTGACACTTCTTCCAAGACAAAATCCTGGAGCTAATTACGGCACTTCCAACAATCCAGGAATAACCAGTCAGCAAAACTATACGCAAGAACGCGAGTACTTGATCCAGACTTTTACGCCGCAAATCTATGTCAGGGCAAGAGGACGCCAAATGGCGCTTAAGATTCAGTCTACAGGTTTGGGCGTGCAGTGGCAGTCAGGCGCGCAGCGCTTGGACATTCGTCCTGACGGGAGACGTTAATGGCAGTTGTTCCAAAGCTAAACTCAACCCAAGTACCGGCAGTTCCTCAACTGCCTACGCCTCCTACGGCTTACGACCAGAATCAACAGACACAGTTAACCAACGTGCTGCGTCTGTATTTCCAACAATTGAACACAGTAGTTAGTGTAAACGCCAACAATGAAGCTTCTAACTCTGTTCTTACCTGGTTGAACCAATGAGCTTCTATCAAAACATTATCCCTAATCAGCTTGCGCAGGCGGCGGTTACAACATCTACTACCACGGTTTACACCGTTCCTGTGTCTACAAGAACTATAATTAAAGACATCAACATCACGGCGACAAGCAGTATCACGGTCACAATTTACTTTGTCCCAAGTGGTGGCACAGCAGGCACAGGCAATATTTTCTTGGATGTGGTGCCAGTCAATTCAGGCAGTTCTTATTTTCATTGGGTAGGCACACAAGTTTTATCAGCAGGCGCCACGATACAAGTTGTGGCATCAGGTACAGGCGGTAACATTTTTATTAGTGGTGGCGAAGCTACCTAGGAGTTTATTATGGGTATGTTTGACAATATGTCTTTTGGTGAGAAGCTGCTTGGATTAGCAGCTTTAGGTACTGTGGGAGTGATGACAGGTGGCGCAGGAGATGCGGCAATACTTGGCGGTGCAGGAGATGCTGCAGGTGCAGATTTAGCCGCTTCTGGAACAGCAGGGGGTATGGCTAATATGGGCGGTTCTGCCTTAGCTACCGGCGATGCGGCAACTACAATTCCAAGTGGTGTAGCCAGTATGGGTACGCAAGGAGCGGGGGTTACAAATGCTGCCGCAGCTGCGGCAGATACAGGCGCTGGGGCCGGAGTGTCTTCTACTGCCAGCAACCCTTCTTACTGGGAACAGTTTAAAAATTCTAATTTTGTAAATAACATGACAACCCCCGCTGCTGGTGCAACAGGTACATGGGGAACAGGTGCGGGATATGGCCCTGCAGGACAAGCCGCTATGATTGGCGGCGGAATAGCCGGAATAAACTATTTAAATAGAAGACCGCCTGTGCCTGGAGTTCCTGCAGATACAGGTCCGCTTAGCAAACTGTACGGCGCGCAGGGTGTGCAGTACCCTAACAATTACGGTGGATATCCAACGCAACATGCAGCAGGTGGTGGGCTGATGCAATTGACAGCTAACCCAAATCCTCCTATGGCGTATAACATGACGCCAACTTATAACAGCGCAACAAGCACGCCGGTACCTCAGTCTGTTCTTCACTACGCATCAGGCGGAGCAACACTATCAGACGTAACCGCACCTGCCCCAAGTTCTGGCGCGTACGATCAATACAGCGCTTACCTACAAGCCGCGCAAGCTGCACAAGACCAACAAGTTGCACAACAGCAAGCACAACAAGCTGCGCAACAACAGTCCATGATGCCGGGGCCTTCTATCGCTGCAGCTAGTGGTGGTATGATGAATTTTGCACAAGGCGGCATTTCTGATCTAGGTCATTACTCAGACGGAGGGCAGTTGCTCAAAGGTCCTGGTGATGGCATGTCGGATTCCATTCCAGCTACGATTGCAAATAAGCAACCTGCACGTTTAGCTAACGATGAGTTTGTAGTTCCAGCCGATGTTGTTTCACACTTAGGAAACGGCTCATCTGATTCCGGCGCTAAGAAACTCTACGACATGATGGACAGAGTAAGGCGCGCTCGAACAGGTTCGCCTAAACAAGCCAAAGCCATTCACCCAGATCGGTATATGCCCGGATGAAAATTGAACTAGTCCCCCAACAATTAACCGCCCAAGTATTTCCTTTGGTGGCTAAGTTTTTTGAACGCACTATTCCTTATAGTGGCGGGGACTATTCTTTAGAACAAATTCAAATGGCAGTCAATCAAGGCGGATGGTCTTTAGTTGTTGCATCTGACGAAACAGGCATAGTTGGCGCAATGACGCTGGTTTTTATGAACTACCCAAATGACAGAATTGCTTTTGTGACAAGCACCGGTGGTAAAAATATCTGCACTAAAGACTCACTTATGCAATTAAAAAATATTGTTCGCGCGATGGGCGCAACAAAGCTTCAAGCAGGAGGGCGGGATTCCGTTACGCGCATGCTTGCATCATTCGGATTTAAAAAACGGTACACAGTAGTTGAGACTACTATTTAGGAGTAACTTGTGAATTTATTATTTAAACTACTTGACCCACGCAGTATTATTGCGCAGTTCACTTTATACGCGGGAGGCGGAGGAAGTACTCCTGCAGCTACCAGTCAAACAAATACGGTGTCAAGTATTGCTCCGTGGGCACAGCCAGGAGTTGAACAGCTTATCTCCACAGGTTTGCAAAACGCCTATCCGAATTACAACCCCAGTACAGGACAGTTAGGCGCTCAAAACGGCTATACACCTTTTGACCCGACCAATACGTCAAATCCTGCAATGATGCAAGCCTATAGTGCAGGGCAAAATACAACCGCCGGTTTCTCACCCTTGCAACAACAGTCGTTTAATACAGCGGCTAATATGCAAGTACCCGGGCAATATAACGCGGCAACAGGACTAAATACACAAGCCGGATATGGGGCACTTGGCACAACGGGCCAAGCTAATATGTATGGGCAAATGGGCGCTATGGCTGGAAACAGCTATGGCATGAATGCTCAAAATGTAAATGGGATGCCTTCTTCCACGGTTCAAAATTACATGAACCCCTATTTACAAAATACGTTACAGCCGTCGCTTCAATTACTTAACCAACAGTACGGCATGCAAAATGCCGCTAACAATGCACAAGCAACACAAGCCGGAGCTTTTGGCGGTTCCCGTATGGGCGTGCAAAACGCGCTTACTAATCAAGCACAGAACTTAGCAACAAACCAATTAGTTGGCAACGCATACAATCAAGCATATAACACCGCTAACACCAACATGCAGACTGCGGCTAACTTGGGTATCCAAGGCGCACAAGCGGGGCTTGCCGGTATCGGCGCACAACAAGCAGGATACAACTCTGCAGGTGCGGCGGGTTCTAACTTATCAAATATTGGTACTGCACAACTGGGCGCCCAACAAAGCGTGGCAGGATTGCAAAACGCGTACGGTGCGCAACAGCAACAGCAGCAACAAAACGTTCTTAATGCTGGTGCACAAAACTACAGCACCATGCAGGCATACCCCATGCAGCAATTGCAGCAGTTGGAAGGACTCTACACAGGAGCGCCAACAAACACAACTACACAGAATTACCAAGCGGCGCCAAGCACTGTATCTCAAGTTGCCGGTCTAGGTATGGCTGGTTATGGTTTGAGTCAATTAGGTAGTGGGTCTAACCCACAATCTGCCACACCTGCTGCCAAAGCTAAAGGTGGACGCATTAAAGAATTTGGTATTGACAAGTTGTCCGCAAAGAACCTTGAATCTTTTAAAGAAGGTGGCATTACTGGTGGGCGCATGGAAGATGGCACTCGCCGGTTTGATATTGCGGGTTCCGTAAAAACAACCGCCCCTACCAATTCAGATGATAGCGGGCTTTTCACTGCTGCTGATTATTCTTTGGGTACGCAAGATCCACGTTTGTATAGAGACAGCACGCTTAACACGGCTCAAAAATTTAATCCCACACAACTTCAATTACTTCAGCAAAACCCCAGTTCTGGCACAAATTTTACAGGTTATCCAAATGCTAACTCAGGCGCTGTTCTTGGGGGGCAGCAGTATCCCAAACTAAGCCAAAACGTACTAGCTCAGTTTTTGCAAGCCCAACAAAACTTGCCTGATGCAAGTCCTGCCGCAAACAGTAACACAAGTATGGATAATCTTGCTGCTGCGGGAGCAAATACAGCTTCTACAGAGACTCCACCTACCCCCTACAAGCCACCTCAAGTTGGCTTACCTTCCTTATTATCAACAAACTCTATGACTCCAGAGCAAGCTAAACAAGCAAGCTTGCAGTTTTATAATCCTGCAGACTCGCAAAAAGCATGGGAACAAGAAAAAGCGGATTTGCAGCAAGATATTTTAAATAATAAAGCGGCTAGGCAGGAGATGTACAAAAACCGTCCTGTCCTTGGTAAAAAACAAGAAGAGCTTTTAGATAAAGCAGAGGCTAAAGACGATAAAAAATTATCAGATTTAAGAGCTTCCAGTTGGTTGGAAGCCGGTTTAGCTGTGCTTGGCGGGACGTCTCCTAACGGTCTTATTAATTTGTCTAATGCTAAAGAAGGACTCAAGTCTTACAAGGAAGGCCTTAAAGATTTGGATAAAGCTAAAGATGTTAGAGATCAAGCACGCGGACACATTGAGGATATGCGTAATGCACAGCTTATTGGCGACCAGAATGCAGAACAAACAGCAAACGAAAATTTTTCCGATAAGCTGCATACATATAACATGCACCTGTTGAACGCACACGACAATATGTCTGGCGTTTCTGCGGGAATATCATCGGGCATCTTTGGTAGAAGTCAAGATACAGCAGCCGCTAATGCGCGAGCTAACTTAGGTGCAGCGACTGAAGTTACTAAAACAAATGCGCTACTTCAACAACCTCCAGAACAAATTCGCTCAGCTCTATATTTGGGTAATGGTGACGCACTCAAAGGTATAAACATACTACAAGAAGCTATGCGAGATAAAACAGGTGTCGGACTTGTAACTGCGTTGGAAGGAATTAACACAAAACGCGAAGCGGCAATGCAGCCTGCGATTACAATGCAACAGCTGCTAGATGAAATTAAACAGTATCAGTCATCAAGCGGTTTAGGTTCCTTGCCTACGGGTCAACCCAATGCAACAGCACCTAGGTCAGCTTCGACTAGTTGGGGTAAGTTTCAACAAGTTACAGGTCCTTAAAACATCATGCCACTCTATAGCATACAAGCCCCAAACGGGCAAACATACCAGATTAAAGGGCCCGAAGGTGCGTCACAAGATCAGGTTATCAACGAAGTACTAAGACAGCATCCCGACGCTGAAAAGGTTCCTTCATCTGGAATGATGTCTGCGCTGAGCTCAGGTTTTCGCCAGGGTGCAGGTTCTGCGGCACAAGGGTTAGGCGAGTTTGCGGGACTGGGTGGCTTGGCTGATTACGGTAAACGTATGCAAGAGTCTGCAGCTACAAGCTATAGACCTACCTCACAAGAAGATATTGAAGCCGCCAAAGCAAGGGGTTTGTTGCCAGAAGCCGGTGCATACTTAAGTAAATATTTAACTGAACCTGTCGGAGAAATGGCAGGTAGTATGGCAGGGCGTTATGGATTACCTGCACTTGCCGCTTACGCCGTTCCCGAAGCTGCTTTAGGAGGCGCTGCCGCTACAGCCGCTTTTGCTGGTGTTAATCTTCCAATGTATGCAGGTGAGGAAATAGCTGCGCAAAAGAAACGCGGTGAAGATCCAAGCTATGCAAAAGCAATTATTTCTGGTATCGCACATACAGCCATAGACGCTGTTGCGGGACACGTGCTTGCTAAACCCCTTAGTGGATTAATAGGAAAGACTGCGCAAGAACAAGCCAAGGATTTGGCACCTGAAGTGTTAGCCGGTAAGATGACTGCCGAACAAGCCAGCGCTAAAGTTGGTGGAGCACTCCGTAACTTTTTACAAGGCACCGCTCAAAATGCGGTTGTTGGTCCGGGCATGATGCTTGGGCATGACATTATTTCTCGTATATCCGCCGGTGAAGATTTAACTTCCGAAGACGCACTCAATCAATACGGTCAAAGTTTAAAGTCTGGATTAGCGGCAGCGCCATTGTTTGGTGCGTACAGCGGGTACTTAGAAGGTAAAGGCGCAGCTGGAACTTTAGAAAAAGCACGTCAAGATCGCGTGGCTATACAGCAAGAAGAAGCAAAGAAAACACAGCAACAAGAGGAAGCTGCTAAAAACTCTCCCGAGTACGCACTGGACATTGAGCAGAAGTACGCCGAAGCTGAGAAACAAAAAGCTGATCTGCTTGCGCAAAGGCGCACTATTGAGAAAGGTTCGCCTACAGAAAGCGCGGACAAAGAGTACAACCGCATCATTAGTCAAAAACTGCAAGAGCATTACAAAGAAACACTGGCACCGCTTGCAAGAGAGAAAGCCCGTCTTGAGTCTCAAGGGGTTATGCAAACAGCAAAAGAATCTGCGCGTACAGCACAAATGTCACCTGAAGACTATATGCTTGAGCAATTGACAAAAGACCAAGAAGGAATACAAGCACGAGGAAGACCTGCGCAGGGATTAGGTACAGTTGAGGAACCCGAACCTGCAGTTGATACAACTGTTCACGATTATGCTAATGGGCAAGTCGAAGCTGCTAAAAGTGTTGGCTACACAGATCTAGGTGATTATGCAGACTACATAATGGAAAAACCTGAGCTTGCTGCACAGTATGTTCAGACACGTCCAACACTACCTGGGCTTACTAAGAGTGAAAATAGCTCGCTGTTATCGGGCGTTAAATTACGGTTGCAAGACCGCGAAAAACAAGCACGTAATGCTTCTAAAAACGAATTAGAAAATCGTCAAGCAGACTTGAAAATGCAGCAGGTGTCAGCGCTTAATGATCCATTGGAGATGCTAAAAGCTTCTCAGGAACAAGTTGAAGAACACAACCGCACAGCGGAGTCCAACTTTGATTATCTTGACCCTGTGTTTGAAAAAGCTACCAATGGGGAACCTGTTGTAGCGGTTAATCCTGATATTAAACCTGATGGCAGGCGCGTTGTAGTTGATGGCAAGCCTGTATCGCAAGTTGATTTAAAGCGTAATCGTATTGACTCTTTGTTGACGGACGTTCAAGAGGCGGATAGAGAAGCTGTCGCAGCTAGACAGAACAAACAACCCGACGCTGTTATAAATGCTCGTCAACGACGTGCCAAAGCTTTGTCTGAACTAGACATGTTGTCGTCTGAAGAAGGCAACCCATACGCTAAAGAATTTATCAGCGCCAGACGTTCACAAGAACAAGCTTTGGGCGTCATGGAGGACATGCTGCATCGTGTGAAGTCTAATAATGCTTTAGGCAAAGATGTTCCTATCAACGAAGAGACAGGCGAACCAGAGTATGGCAAAGGCACTGCTGCTTCTACACAAAAATCTCTTTTAAATAAAGCTGACCAGGCAAGAGCGCAATACATAACTTCTGTTCTACAGGAAGCCGCGCTGCACAGACGTGCTAAAGGTTTAGCACCGCTTTCAACAGACGAAGCACTTAAGTCCGCTTCACAACTACACGATACTTTGTCCGAATGGATGGAGCGTGTTCATGCTGCACCAATACGTTTAACAAAAATTGTGACTAAACCTGCAGTGTACAAAGGGCGCGCAGAAAAAAGGGTCATGGTTGCGCCCGAAGAATTTGAGATGCGTGATTTGCGTCCTACTGAGGAACGTAGATTTGGCGCATATGATAAAGCAATTCAGGTTATTAAAGAGCAACTCGATGGGTTACGCGAAGATATAAGCAATCCTGAAAGTAAACCCAAACGTGAAGAACAGCTATTAAAACGTCAGTTTGCCACAACTGAGGCGCAAAAAGTTGCTGAGGCAAGAGGCGAAACAGCTACAACGCTTGGTGGTGAATTGCGTAGACGTACAGAATATGTGCGGGATAAGATGACTAAGATGGGCCCTATGCGCCCTGCGGCTAGAGGTGTTCTTAATAAAGCTGCAGACCTTATGGACGAAGGCAAAGCTTCGCGTCAATTATTAGATGCCACAGAAGAATTAGTAGATCGTATTAATTCAGGTCGCCAAGTCACACAAGCAGATGTACGCGCTGTCAACGATGCGCTTGCCGCAGGTAAATCCACTGCAATGGAGCAAAAAGCTGCGGGACAAATGTCGCTGTTTCCTGAAAAAGAAGCAGACTTGGGATACATCCGCGCTACTCCTGCTAACTTTGCCAAAGCTCCAAAACTTGTTGCCGCACGAGCTGCTGTGGATGAAGCACGTAGAGTTGTTAGAAAAGCTGAGCTAAGCAAAAATGCCAAGACGCAAGTACAAACAGAGCGTGTAGAAGAACTTAATAAGCTTCAGGCAACAATAGAAAACATTAAGTCAGACACCAAGTTCTCTCAAGCAGGCACAAGTCTTTGGAGTCCTAAAGATATTGCTCGCGCGTATGTGGGGCAAGCCGAGTTTGGTAAAACGCCAGAAGAAAAGAAAATTGTTTCTAAGTATCTAAAAGGCGAAACACTGACGCCTGATGAAACTTTTGAACTTAATAGAACTTTGGCAGACTTTAATGCAGACAGAATAACAGTTAAAGCTAACACAGAAGCTGCGCAGCGTTTAGTTGCCGAAGGCAAACGTTTAGAAGATGCTAATAATAAACTTCTTAAATTTATGCAGGACTCTAATGAGTCTGTAAGAAAAGCAGCTAGAGAAAGACAACAAGAGTTAGCACTACCTCTTGCCACAATAAGACGTATTAAGAGCAACATGGTCGCAAAAAAGACCATGACACCACAAGAAAAAGCCGTGCACGAAGTTGAAGGTGCGCTTGGTGATGCCAAAGCATATTACCAAAACGTAATAGTTTCTACGATGGAGCGGGTTGAAAAAGACATTGAACAAGCACGCGCTGATTTATTAAACCCTCAAATTGCAAAAGCATCAGAAGCACTTAAGACCGCACAAGACAGTCTTGCCAAAGAAAGTGCAGAGCTTGAAAAAATAAACAAACGTTTAGAAGGCACGCTCACTCAAAAAGAAGGCAAAAATCGTACACAGTTGGCTACGTATCAATTGTTTAAGTACGAAGAAAAAAAGGGCATCCTTGAAGATCTACAAAAAAATGTAAAAGAACAACAAGACGCATTGAATAAAATGTTGGATGAGCGTTATTCTGAAATAGAAAGCGCTCACATTGTTGGACAAGCTATGCTTGATGGTAACGTCAAAATAGAACGCGACTTTATTATTTCGCTTGAAAAGAAGTTAGCAAAAGCAAAAGGCGAAAATGTTGCGGACAATCCTAACGAGTACCCTTACTCTAACCAACGTATAGTATCGCGTGAAGAAAGAGCTAGGCTTAAGCGTATTCAGGAAAAAACCAAGGAGTTAAACCTTGAACCTATAAAGTTTAAGAATCCAAAGACAGGCGAGTTAGAAGAAATAAACCCAGCATCTTTGCCATCAGGCACTGAGAAGTTGCGTCAATATATTATTGCCGCTGAGAACAGATTAGAAAACGCAGAAAGAAAATCTGAAGTCTTTAAAGAAAAAGCCGAGTCTTTAGAAATTAAATTGCAACGCGGTCTTGGTTTACCAGGTGTACGTCATGAACAAGGCAAACGCGGTACAGAAACTTTACTGTCTGCAGAAGAACTTGAAGCAGAAAAACGCCGGGAAGAAAGCTTAAAAGCTACCAAACAAATGTCTGAAGCTGAGAGGGCTGCTGAGATTAGGCGCTTGCATGAAGAGTCAATGCACGACCAGTTGTTTAAGTTGTCACAAGAAGCAGCTTCTTATAAAGGCCCAGAAGACTTAGACAAACTGGCAGATCTGGCTGCTTCTGATAATATAACCAAACAAGACCGTGCGGAATATTTATCCAAGATTAATGCGCTCAATAAAATGAAACTTATTGAGGAGCAAATGCAGGCTATTAAAGAAGGTAAGCCACGTCGCAAAGGTCCTGCTGAAGTTGAAACTACTGCCGCACAGTCTGCTAAGAAACCGTTTAGATCTGCATCTGAGGATGCCATTGCCGCCAGAAGACTAAAAGAACAAGGCGAAGTTGAACGCAAGGCCGATGCACTACTTGCAAAAGAACGCGCTAAGCGTGATGCAAGTTACGAAGATTATGACCGCTTTTACTCACGCGGTGAAGCTACTGCGCCTCACACAAAAGAATCTTTGGAAGCCGAGCTTAACAAAGCTATGGGCGAACGCGTTACCGGCAGACCTGAAGAAAAAATAACGCATAAACTACAAGTATTTGATTCTGTAGACGACTACATTAAACAATCAAGACAGCCTTTACTTAACGGCAAAGGTGGTCCAAAAATAAAAATTCTCGAAGACGAAGCTATTCCTAAAGACGCAAAAGGGTTTGTTGACCCAGAGGGCAGAGCCGTTCTTTTTGCTAACAACATTAATAAAGGTCAAGGACTTAGTGTTCTTTTACACGAAGTTGGAGCGCACTTAGGTTTTAGAAACTTTTTTAATGAAGGGCAGTACAAAGCTCTTGCACAAACGGTTAAGAGCTGGGAAAAAAGAAACGACGATTCAATTGAAGCTCGCGTAGCCAAAGCTGCTCGTGCTAGGGTAGAAGCCGCCAAGACTAAAGCAAGTCAAGTTGACGATGAAATGATAGCCTACACCGTCGAAGAGGCAATTAAAGCGGGCGTAGATCCTACAGGAACTAAAAAAGGCGGGGCGCTTCAAAACTGGTTGAACATGATTGTTAACTCGTTTAAAAACGTCCTTAAGAAGTTTGGTTTAAATCCTAAAGAACTTAACGCGCAAGACCTTGTCGATCTTGCTTATGGCGCCGCACAGCTTGAACTTAAAGGCACATGGCACGGTACCGCCGCAGATTTTGGCGAGTTTGATTTTGATTACATGGGCAAAGGTGAAGGCGCGCAAGCATTTGGCTGGGGTAGTTACCGCGCTCAAAGCAAAGGCATAGCAAAAACTTACGAAGAAACTGCATTAAACAAAGCGCTAGGAAGAATTAACAAAGACCCCAAAATGATAGAGTGGGTTGAAAAAACCGAACCTACTTTTAACGGTGCAAAAGCAGAAGACCTTAGAGATTGGGCAATGACTCACGGCGGTAAATACGACTTGAGCAGAACACTGGCTGACGGCACTACTGAAAAAGTAAAAAATCCAGGAATTCCAGAAGATTATTTATCCGCTGTGCAAGAGGTTTTATCAAACGCTAAAAAAGCTTTAGTGGACGGCAACACAAAACCGGGACAAGAAGAAACAAAAAAAGAAAATCTTTACTCAGAACTAAGATCGCTAGCTGAACAACAAAGAAATAAAGATTTATTAAAGTACAACAACGTTGTTGCAGGAAGCACAGATGTGTTTAGCAATGTTGAACGGCCCACAGAAAAAGAATTTCATAAATTTTTAGATGAATTTGAAAATTGGGTTAATAAGCAAGAAAAAAATAACAGCGGTTTTCAACAGCCGAAGATTACACAGGCGCCGTTATCTTTGCCAGCAGGCGCAATGTATCGCACGTTACATACACGCCCTGAAGAACACTACTTAGATTTAGACGCGCATCCTAACGATCAAAACTCATACATTAAAGATAAGTTACGCAGTCTTTTTGAACAGTTTAGCCCAGAATATAAACGCGTTTTTAACAAGCATTTATCAGAAATTCCTGAGAACCGTCAAAAAGGTAAGCACATTGTTCACGCGATTGAAGATGCCCTAAAACAAAATGGATTTGAAGAACGTCTAGCACCTGAATTTGCTTCACGTATCATGCACGCTGAAGGTATTGCTGGTAGTAAATACTGGGATAACAGTTCACGTTTTGAAAAAAACGGATTTAAAAATTATGTTGATTTTGGCGATAAAGAAGAAGGCGCGGCTATTCTCGGTAAAAACTTAAACCCAATAGGACCTGCACAAGAGCGCCTATACTCAAAAGGTGCTGAGTTTGACGAAGACAACGCCTTAACTAGACTGTCTGGAAAAGTAATTGCACAACCAAAGTCTTTTAAAGAAAAGTACTTTAACAATGCCGCTTTAGCAACAGAAATGAACTTGGTTGATATGCGCGCACCTCTTCGTGAAGCGTTAAAGCAAGGTGCCGAAGGTATTAACAAACCACAAGTTTATCAACAGGCTATGTACCATGTGGTTAAGGCAGATCAAAAGCTGTCTCTTGCCATGACTACGCTTAGCAAAGGTCCTCTTGAAATCTACAAAGACGAGAAGGGTTTGTACGGCGTACGCAGTACAAATCAGAATAACGCTAAAGACGTGTTCGATGCCATGTCTAAGATACCAGGCGCTAATGCGCAAGGCAAAGTTGATTTAGCAACCACATATATGGTTGCGCAACGTGCGCTGAACAAAGGCGCAAATCGTTTAGATAGTGGTGCATTAGGTGTAAAAGAAGAAGATCTAAAAGCCGCGCTTGCTGATGTAGAGTCTAAGCCAGAACTCAAAGCAGCATTGGAAGACGTACGTAATAAATACAACGCATACAATAAAGGTCTTATAGAATTTAACGTACAGGCTGGCGCCATATCTAAAGAAGTCGCCGCAAAGCTCTTGCAAGACAAGGACTATGTTCCGTTCTACCGCGTGGACAATAACGGTAATGCGAGTTTAGTGTTTAACGATAACGTGCAGATAAACATTGGTGACATCAGACGTCAACCTTATTTGCACGCACTTAAAGGCGGCGAGACAAAGATTCTTCCGCTTAACGAATCGTTAATGCAAAACACTATGTTGTTAACTGACAAAGCCATGACAACCATGGCGCAAAAGTCGGTTGCTTACGCTCTCCAAGAAATTGGTTCGGCACGCGGCAAAGACAACGACATGCTCATTAAACGCGGATCAGGTCCTGCAGGTCCCGACATTATTCACTTTAACGTAGCGCCCGATCCCGCAAGACCTGACGACGATGGTAAGCGTTGGATTAAAGTTGACACTAAAAACACGCTGATGGAAGGCGTCAGTCCAGAGCTCGTTGTTAAGAGCTTAGAGGGTACTAACTTAACTTTACCCGCCTTCTTAAAACTAGGGGGCGCCGCTTCTGACATGCTTCGCAGTGGGGTAACACGTACTCCGCTTTATGTTGCGCATCAGTTGTTGCGCGATCCAATGGCAGCTACTTTTACTGGTGGCGTCAGAGGCAATCCTTTAACAGCGGTGTACAACGCAAGCAAGCATTTCCTTAGTATGCAAATGAACACCAGTAAGACTGGTGAAGCGCTCATAGAAAAAGGACTTATTCAAAGTAACATTTTCAAAGGCGACAGCAGCGACGTATCTAAGTTTGCCAAACAACTTGCTAGTGGTAAAGATGTGGGCGCAATACAAAAGCTTGTCAATTTCGCCGACAAAATGGCGATGGATGCTGACGCCGCTACACGTGCACTAGTTTACGAAAACGCGTTAAAGAGCGGGTTGTCTGAAGTCGAAGCTGATATGATGACTATGGAGTCTATAAACTTCCATAAGCAAGGGCTGTCTTCTTCTGTTCAATACGCCAACCGTTTAGTTCCTTTTATGAACTCGCAGACACAAGCGCTTAATGTGTTTGCTAAAGCGGCTCGAGGCAATATGCCTTTTAACGAACAGTTGAATATTAAGAAGAAGTTTTTTAACAATGCGTTGATGCTGTCTGGTTTGGGTATTGCTTACGGCATGGCGCTATCAGATAACGACTACTTTAAAAACGCAAAGCCCGCAGACCGCTACGGTAATATGTTTGTGTTTTTACCCGGTATCGACGAGCCTTTTAAAATACCAGTTCCTTACGAGGTTGGCTATTTCTTCTCTATGGGTGTGGCGGCGGCTGATGGTATGCGCAACGAAGTGACAGGCGAAGAACAAGTCAAAGCTTTAAAAGGGATGTTTTTAAATTCTGTCCCCGGTTACAGCAGTAAGTTTGTACCACAACTGCTTAAGCCAATAGCGGAAGTTGCAACCAACAAAGACTTCTATACAGGCGCACCACTTGAGTCAGCCAGACTGCAACAGCTTGATCCTGCCCAACGCTTCACTGCCAATACAACTGAGATAGCTAAGTACCTTGGAACCGTACTACCTGGTGTGTCTCCCATTCAAATCGAACATTTAGTGCGTGGGTACTTTGGGCAACTACCGCTTATGGCGGCGGCTTCAACCAATGACATGTTTAGACAAGGCAATGAAAAGCCTGCGGCGCGCATCACAGAAATGCCGCTTATTGGAAGTGCTTTCCAAAAGAAATATGGCGGGGGTGACGAAAGTGAAGCCTACTCCGAAGCTCAGGACGCCATCAAAGCGCAGAATACTTTTAATGCTATGGCTAAAGAAGGTCGAACTGATGAAGCACGTCAGTTCATGAAAGACAACAAAGACCGTTTGATATTAGCTAAAAGCGCCAACCAGTTTCAAACTACGATGGCTAAGTTGGCAGCTAATGAACGTATGATTCAAAACATGCCAAACCTTAATGACCAACAGAAGCGTCAACGGTTGGATCAAATTGATCAGATACGACAACGTTTTTCTGCGAACTTCCGTAAGATGGCTGAGCGCGTATAAAAAATAACACGCCAATAAGACCGTCCTTAATACCGATCTTAGCGTGTACTTGTTTGCGGGGCATGATGGCGGCGCGAAGCCCCATCTCCCTCGCTTTCATCACATCAATAGCGGGGAGGAAAATTCCCTCACCCGGTTTTAAGCTCTCCCAGTTGAAGTTCTTCAACATCCTCAGTCCTCATTGTGATGTGTAGTACATTCACCCTCATGGATGGTCCGTTAGTCTTGGCAAGCATATCTTTCTTGACATGCTTTACCGTGTACTGCTTACTGATCTGCGCCTTAAAGTCGGAATAACTAAAGCTCATAGCAATGCAATGTTGCTTAAGAAGTTGCTCCTCGATGTAGTACTCCACATTCCCGTTGGCAATAATCTCATGCTCCACACGCCCGCGAACCTTAGACCGAGTAAGCGATTTGTCGATGGTGTCTCCCGACCCCCATGCGGATAGCAGACGCCCTTCGTTCTTTTTGATAACGATAAAGCTTCCGTAGTTGTCGCCAGTATAAGAACTTAAAACATCCTCCGCCGTCTTCACGTTCGAAGCAATTACACTTCTAGCTTTTCTCACTAAATCGTGTAACGCATCGGTAATGGCTTCCACTGGTACATCCAGTATTCCTGCATACTTGCTACCGAGAAGTATTGACGCGGCTACAACTGTCGTACAACCGGCATGCCAGTAGCGTTCGTCGTCTGCAAAATTCATTGTCTGCATTAGCCTTGCGCTAACTTTCTGAACCATTTTCTCAGCAACTTCTTGATTAGTGACAAGCCAACGAATCCACGCTTCTCCAGCTACGCCATAGTTGCGCTTAAGTTTCTTCAGAATAATACGGTCTTCTGGCTCCCATGTCAGGCGCTGAGTTGGGTTGTATTCCAGTACCCTGAAAAGCTCACCGTTTGAACTGAATTTTCTAGCCCCCGCCATATAGTCGGTCAACACCTCATTGGAAGTCAGCGTACAAGTTGCCACCCAGTTACTGTTGTTGAGACGTTCCTTATTGGCATTAGCCTCCATACGCTCCTTGCCTTGAGATTCGGCAAAGTCAAATATGAATGTCGGCGCCCACTCCATATCTTTACGTTGAGTCGATGTGATCTCATCAATGAGTAGCGGCAAGCTTTTTAACAGACCCGCCCTTTGTTGCATTGCAACAGGAGATGTGCCTTTACCGGTACGGTAGCGAATCGGATGTCCCCAAACCCCTGCCTTTGCGCTAAGGGTAAGTGACTTGCCAGTACCAGATGCGTTTGAACTAAGTGCCCAAGTGAAGCCTTCAAACTCAGTAAAGCGCATAAGGGGACAACCAAACGAATCCAAAGCCACCGCAAGCAACGTATTCATCTTGCGCTTAATAAAAAGATTCCAAACCTCGCGCCATTCATCCAAGTTACCCTTGTTGTTTGTGTTGCGATTGATGTTCTCAAGCCCCGGCATAGGAATCGTAGTCTCTCGTCCGTCCTTAGTGAAAACCCTATAGTTATATACAAAAGAATTGTCTTCTTGCCAACCACATTGAAGCGGAACTTCGATTGGCTTCTTATTTACAGACGCGTCGTTGACACAAGCTCGCACATAATCAAACAAATTCTTATCGTTGCCGGAGCCGTAGGAAGCTAAAATGTTATGCGTAGCTAAGTTCTTTAATGTCTCGTCTTTACTAACAGCGGCTTTTTGTGGGAACGTGAGTGTCTTAACTCCTTCGGGGCGCACCGCCGCCATGTGCACCATGTGCTCGTTCTCTAGTTTAAGCAAGTCCACTACAAACAAATCGTAAGGCACAAGCTCGATATGGCGCAAACGCTTCTTCCCTTCTGCATCTGTCTCTTCTCTTTCACAATAGATTCCACCATTGTCCCCATAGCTGTATCCGCGTGGTGGCTCTGGGCGCACAACAGTTGGACCATGATCCTCATCTGCCTCATCTGGTACGTTTTCTTCTAAATCTGCTCCGTATTCTTTTTCCTCGTCAAACTCCTCCACAGGTTTAAGCGGTATTACTTTTGCCGTATTATCAGTAGCTAGGGTTCTCCCTAATATCAATGGATTTGTAATCTTCCCAAAGTGCGGGCACGTGCCACATACGCCGGGATTCTCACTGTCCATCTTCACGCAAGCATAAGGACCTTTGATCTCCGCCAACTTTTGGCGCATACGATCTTCGCTATATGGGTGCATAGCGCTCAAACTTAGGGCATGCTCCTCACCATCTGTGCACACTTTTGTCCACGACAGTATGCCTCTCCACAACGGCTCCATGCCATCATCAGCCGCGTTTTTAATATAGTGCTCAACTTGTTTGCACCGGTCTAGGATAGGCGCAAAGAGACTCTTAGAATTTTCTATTAGTTTGACCGAGGATTGAGTCTTACGCTCAGGACGCTTGCCGGGGAGGGCTAACTCTGGCGCTTTGAATTCCTCTTTGATATGTCGCTCAATCCAAGTTTTAAAGTCATCAAAAGATAACGTGTCGCCAGAATTGAGCAATTTAACAGGGCGTGGTGTGCCATACTTCTTCTTAAAATTGGTTGTGCCCGGTACACGCAATATGCGTGCCGCGTCAGCAGTAACCGTCATGTCGATGTTTAAATTTTCTTGTTTGCAAAGACGCTTAAAGTTCTCAGCAACAGGTTTCCAAATACTTACGGGGATAGCTTCGGTCAGCGCCCAATAGACATGGAGTCCACCGCCAGAGCTAACAATGTAGGGGCGCCCCAACTTGTCCATGCTAGTCTTAGCCATAAAAGCGGCAAGCGCAAAGCCTGCATCCTTCTTGGTAGTGTAGCCATCCATGTCGATAAAGAAAGCCTTAATGGTCTGAGCCGCTTCAGCTTTGCGCTCTGGCTTATCGAATGTTGATAAAGCAAAGTACACATCGCAACTGTCGGCGTGCCATTTGTCTATGTCAGGTAGGAGTTCGTCAATCGTGTTAGCGAAAGCGTGCTCGTTCCTCTTTGTTAATTCTACGGCGCAGTACAACCCATTACCCGAAGACGGTAGTACAGCCGCGAGAAAATCTTGCGGAGTCATGTAAATCCTTCGGGTTTATTGGGGGAACAGTTCTAGCTGATTGGGATCTTTTGGCGGAAATTCATCAGGCGGATTAAGCGCAGAAAACCTCCTAAGCAACTCGATCTGAACACTTTGAGGTAAATCCACGTGTGAACCAAGTGCGTCAGCGGCGTACCTGATGAGTTCAGAGTTACTTAAATTTCTAGGTGGAATGACTTGCATGCTTTTCTCCATGCCTCTTCTTTTGTGGGAGAGGTCTGTAAAATTTTTAAAAGGGATTCAACGACGGGGCGGTAAGCAACAAAGACTTCGCCTCCGGCAAACCAGTTATAGACAGACTGTCGGGTTGCCCCAGTAGCTTTGGCTATTTTCGTTACGGGAAATTCAAGATGGATCGCCCATCGTCCTAGCTGATTGCCAAGAGTCTTGGGCGCCTTCTTTACAGATTCAATTACTTGCGGTGAATATGCCATAGTTTTAGGGGCCGAAGCCCCCTCCTTTTATTAATCGTCCCAATCGTCGATAGCAGAAGCTAAACTTGCCTTGGCAGGAACTGCGGGCGCTTTCTTTTCTTGCTTAACAACTACTGGCTCATCCACATCATCCTCGGCAGGAGCTTCTACCTTAGCCTTAGCTTTCGCCTTCTTGGGTGGTGGAGGTGGCGCCTCATCCTCATCTTCCTCAATACTTGGCTCAGGTGTAGCAACCTTAGTTGGCTTCTTGCCGTCGATAGCAATAGGAGCCGCAACCTTGTCTGTCTTGGGAACAGAGAATGTAATTGCCGCGAGTGCGTCAGGTGTTTTACCTTGTCTAGCGGCGGCGTCATATTCCTCTTGCTCTAACCAACGCATTGCCTTAAAGAACAACTTGGGAGACTCAGCCGCTGTATCGAACTTCATACGAGTCACGACCATTTCAGGATCAACGCTTTGAGCCGCTAACCAACGAGCGTATGCTTTCAAAGGCATCTCGTTCTTCTCGCCATCACCAAAGATAGATGCGCCGGGAATAGCAACTTGCAGTACGTCGCCTTCGATGTCGTTGGCAAGCACAACCGCAATACGGTGTTGGAAACGGCAAGCCTTAGAATCGCCTTGACCAGATCCGGTTACGTTCTTGGGACACTCCATGCAACGATCCGCTTGACGATCTTTAGAATCAGGACTTGGTGTCTCACCATCGGCAGACCAACAATCAGCACGTTGTGCCTCGCCGTCATAAGGTTTTGCATACCATACACGACTTGTCTTGGGCGCCGCATTAACGAACACCACATCAAGGTAGCGCTCCTCGATGTTGGCAATCTCTTTACCGCTAGACATCAAACGGAACACGCCGCCCTTAATAGAAATGCGCTTACCGAAATCATCACCTCCAAGCGCCTGTGCAAGCGCTGACTTACCTTCGCGTTTTGCGGCAAACGCTGGGACTTTAACCCCATCAAACAGAGCAATATTACTCATGTCTTCTCCTTATGTTGGTTTACGAACTGAAATGGCGTACTCACTGTGTGAGTTTAAGCCGGGGGGTAATAGCTTGGGATTCTCCTCAAGAAACTTTGCCATGTTAGTTTGTGCAATACGTTTCTCAAAGAGATCAAGCGCATCATGTTCTTTTACGAACTCTTTAAATGCGTCCCAATCTGATGCGTTGTAGCGTGTCTTAGTAGACAACGATACTGTGCCTTGGTCAGTCTTTACAGACTTTACTCCGAGTGCAAGCATTTGATCCTTGAGTGCGTTCTTTACGAGTTCTTGTTGCGCTTTGATGCCCTCAACTTCATTCTCATATGCGGTCGTCAACTCTTGAACCTTAGCTTGCATCTTCCGATACACTTTTGCCAACTTATCCATTGGAACAGCCGACAGATCTTCCTGCGAATCGCTCATTTTACTTCTCCTTTTTTGTCTAATGTTTAACAATGATACACCAAAAAAATCGTTTTGTAACCTCCTTTTAAATATTTTTTACTTCGCTATCAAATAGACCTACAAGCAACGAGTGGTCGTTAACTTTGGTATTCATAGCGGTGAATAGTTTTTTCTCAATAGGGCTTGACTCTATATGAACCACAGTGACCTTATCTGAGTCTTGACCTTTACGGTCTGCGCGTGCTATACATTGCGTATACATTTCAACAGACATAAGTGGTCCGAAAAACACTACGGTGTCAGCGGCTGTCAGGGTAATCCCGTGCGCAGTAGCTTGCGGTTGCATCACCAATACTTTAATCGCATCCGTTGTTTGGAAGTCTTTAATGATTGTGCCACGCCTACCGGCTGAGACGTCACCGTGAATAGTGTCCACGCCATAACCGGCTTTGCGTAGGTGCGCCACTATGGAGTCAATGCTTGATCTAAAGAGTGCGAAGATGATGACCTTGCGATCTGTTTCTTCTAGTATTTCCTCAAGCACGTTAAGCCTTGGTTTGGCATCGAACTCAACCACCTCACGCTCATCGGTATACGCCGCACCACAAGATATTTGTAGCAACTTGTTAACCGCAACTCCGGCGTTAACTGCGCTGATAACTTCCCCTGCCGCTTTAACCATGAGTTGCTCTTTGAGCATCTTGTAGTATTTGTTTTGTTGCGGAGTCATTGGTACTTCGCGCGTAACGGTCACAACTGGCGGTAGATCTAAACATTGCTTCTTGGTAAAACGTATTGCCGGTTGAAGCGCCTCAAAGACCATATCCTTAGCGTTCGACTTAGGCGCCCACTTAAACATGGTGATCTTATTCATTACCTTATCACGCCACGCAGTTTGAAACTTCGGCACATTGTTTGGGTTAACAAGTTTAGCTAAACCGTACGCATCCACGGGAGATTGTGATGCCGGAGTTCCCGTCATCATCCATAGGTATGTTTCAGGTTTCAGTATAGATGCAAGAGATTTCCATCTGCGAGTCGATGGGTTCTTGTATGCGTTAGCCTCGTCCACAATAACTAAATCAAAGCGCCCATCGTTTCTAACTTCTTGTGAGATTAACTCTAAGCCTTCGTAGTTGGTGATGACAATCTCATAGTCTTGTTGAATCATTTCTATACGGCGCGTTGCTTTCGCATGGTGCGCCACGATAGCGGATCTGTGGATTACGCTGTTGCTAATATCTTGCATCCACGCTGACTGCATAATAGACAAAGGACTTAGCACAAGAACTCTACGCACCTCACCTTTGTTCATTAAGTAATCAGCCGCCCATAACGCAGATAGTGTCTTGCCTGTGCCGGGTTCGTTAAAACAAAACGCACGTCTATTGAGCGTTAAGAAAGCCGCCGTCTCCACCTGATGCGCCATAGGTCTATAGCGACCGGGATAGCTGTAGCGTTTGGTGATAGGTGAGGGCACGTTGCGCACACCAAGGTTCTTGAGCACGCGAGTCTCGTCAAGCCCCCAGTAAACTGCAACGCTATAAATACCGTTTTCTTCGCTAACGACTTTGTGTTTTGGAATGATGCTGTATTTCTCAGGCGTGCGTGTCCTGAACAACAGCGCCTTGTTATCAATTATCTCCATACTCTGCCTTTAATCTGTACATTTCTACACGTCTTACTCTATCGGACATCTTGACTACTTCATATATAAGTTCGTCTGCATCTCTAAGCTTTCTAAAAATTTCCCGCAGGGGGTCGTTCGTGGCTATATTCGTTACTGCCTCCGCTTCAATAGGTGCGTCCCCCATACGCACTACCCACAAATCACGACAAGCTTTTATAGATAGCGCCTTAACATCCTCCGACACACGCGCAAGAGGACTGACATCATTAGATCCACCAATAAACATGCCCCTCGGGTCAGTCCACCCCATCGAATAGCGCTCAGTTGTTTTGAACTTCATCTAAACTCCTCTTCAATATAGTACATGTAATTACTATGGCGGTACTTTAAGATGCCTTCATCTCTTAACACACGTCCAACATCCAACATGTCCTCGGAAAGTTTGCTAACGTCGTCTACTGGACAAAGACCATCAGGAAAAATCGACATCCAAAGGCCGAGTAACGTGTCCACAGACACACCTATAAACGCTTTGTTCTCAACATCACTGTATTTTTTGTTCTTGAATGTGTCCATATCAATCGGTTTCCACTTAGCATACTCATCATCAAACAGCTTATTTAATCCCGGCAGTAATTCTTTGGCTAGTTGTTGTCTACTGACTGCCATCACACACCTTCTTTAAGGCGATACCAATCGTCTTGTACTTCCTCAAATAAACCATTAGCTTTTAGTCGCCAGTACGCATCTTCAAAAAACATTTCTGCCTCCGCCTGACCATCTCTCACAATCCAGTTATCTCCATGCTTAGCTTGCCAAATCGTAACGAGTTGAGACAAAGGCATCATGTATGCCTCTCGTTTATTAGGATTAAAACCAAATCGTTGCTGTAATACACTGCTTGCTATTGCATCTTGGGTTTCCCTCATAGATCGCGCAAGCTTTGATACGTAGTCTTGCGCAAGAATGGGATCTTCTACTTGCAGTCTGTTATACACTTCTACTTGCGTCGGATTCATTGTTACTCTTGTCATTTTTGTCATTTACTTCTCCTTTGTTTTAATCGGGTTTTCTACATACAAACTTCGAGCGGTCTGTTAAGTAATGTTGTTCTAGTTCTCTTAATCCGTAAAGTCTTGCATAAACATATTTGTAGTAGTTATCGTACGTAACTTCTTGAACGTCTACCCATTCATTACCGTATTTAGCTAACCATAAGTTAACTAAATCTTCTATCCTCATATTGAACGGTGCAGTCGTAAGCTCGTGCTCTTTTAGACAGCTAGATTGTTCCTGTACTGCATGAATGTTTGCTTGCGCAAGGCTATATGCCGTCGCACTCATGCTCATTTGTTATCCCCTTGGTTGGTACTCCTTGAACGCAATCTCAAGTTGCCCTTGGTTGACTTACCGCCCTTGCGCAGTGGTTTGATATGGTCGATGTCTTTGCCTGTTCTGTCAATGCCTTCCTTGTCGTACATCCTGCGTGCACGTTGGCGCTCATGTTGATCAGAACCCGGACCAGACTTGCCAGTCTCCAAGTCGCGTTTGTATTCTTTTTTGTAATCACGTTTGCGTGTAGCCATTTTTGTTTCCTTTCAACGGGTGTCAAT
>Ga0208378_1000062_pt1 | contig 40695 bp, 66 predicted proteins | sample CryBogCBE24Aug09_FD_184556 | JGI IMG/M metagenome (GOLD analysis project Ga0208378, IMG submission 184556) | Freshwater microbial communities from Crystal Bog, Wisconsin, USA - CBE24Aug09 (SPAdes) (version 2) | ecosystem: Environmental > Aquatic > Freshwater > Lake | place: Crystal Bog...
TTGCGATGCAGTTCTCGGAGAGGTCGAATGACCAGTCCTGCTTCACGAGGTCGCCCACTCGAATCTCGATGGCTCGGTGGATTACGTCACACTGCTCAGCGAGGGACTTGAGGACACCGTAGGGGACCTCTTGCTGGGTCAGGTTGAGGTTCGTCGCTACCTGAAACTCGTACTTGCGAGGGAGCGCACGGCCTGAGTCGTCGAGCACTACGTCGATTGGCGCAGGGAGCAGAGGTGCAGCAGGTCCGAGCATCGCACCGAAGCCACCCTGAGGACCGACACCAGGGCGATCCATAGGAATCGCCTGACCGATGCCGGTGACAATGCCCTGCCCCCCGATGGTGGAGTAGGGCTCAGCAGGCGTGGCTCGGTTGTAGTTGGTGGTTCCGAGAGGCGAGCCCGAGAGCCCAGCCTTTACAGCCTCGGCGACGGTCTCAGCCAGTTTCAGGTCTCGTGCCTTCCGGCTGAATCGGTCTCGAAGTGCCATCTCGTCCTTATCGTGGGTAGACCTGTACGAGGTCGTAGTCGTTATTGTGCGCCCCACAGGAGGGGCAGGAACTAGCGTCTCTCGCCACTGGCATCCCACACACAGAGCAGGGAGGGGCCAGTTCGAGGAAGAATCTGTCGGCTGACGTGCCACCAGCCAGCCCGAGTTCGGTGAGGCCGTGCACCAGAGCGTCGAGGCGGTCAGGTGAGAGGCCGGAATCGGGGAGCCATGTGGTCATCTGGTCTTCGAGCTCGTCGAAGGCTCCGACGTGGCTGATGCGCCCCTGCTCGTAGAGTGCGGCGACTGGCTCGGCTCGGAGGCGCTTGCCCTGCTTCGCCGTGATGCCTTTGAACGGTGCAGTCGGGAGAACGGAGCGAATGGTCATCTCCACCATGTCGCCGCCCTGGTTCTTCTCGGCCACGATGCGGTCAGCGTTGAAGTCGTGAAAGGCTTGGACTGCCCTGTGAGCCCACCCAGAGGGCGTGTCACGGCACGAACGGTCGCTAAGGACGTATCCCCTACCGTCTGCGCCTTTGCCGACGACGAGGATGCCGGTTTCGTCTGAGTGCTCGCCGGAGGTCACGGCTGGGTCGATGGCGACCACGACTCGTACCAGTTCCGGTACCACTTGGAGCCGGTGGTCTTCAATCATGCCGAGCGTCCAGAGTGCGCCAGGTGTGTCCGTGAGCACTTCGCCGTAGAGCTCTTGGCGACCGAGACGTGTGCCGTCATAGCGTGAGCGCAGTTCAGCGAGGGCGGCTGGTGAGAGGTTGTCGGCGTTGTCGAACGTTGATCCACGAGTGACGACGACGGAGCCGTCCGTGCGCCCCATGAACTCTCGGATGAGTTTGGTCGGGCGAGGGGTCGTGGTGATGATGGTCTGAGGGTTGCCGATACGAAGCGCCGGAGCGAGGCCTGCCGTCCATGTCTCCTCGTAGCGCCATGCGGCGAACTCGTCGAGCCATGCGTAGGAGAGGTTGAGACCTCGAGCACGGTCGGGTTCGTCTGCCGAGACCATGTGAATCTTGGAGCCGTTGGTCAGGGTTATCTGCCCGTTGCTTCGGTTGTATTGCTCAAGGGTTCCGGCTGGGAGGCTCTTGATGAGACCGGAGGGGCCCTCGACACAGGTGCGGCGAACGTCGGTGAAGGTCGGGGCGACGACTGCGCACTCAATACCTGGCTCGCTCAGGGCTTTCTCCAGTAGCCAGCCTGCGCCGGTGAAGGTCTTACCCCAGCCTCGGCCGGAGAGAATGAGCCAGATGCGCCAGTTGCCCTCGGGAGGGAGTTGCTGAGGTCTCGCTGAGCTGCGGTATCGGGTGTGAACGGCCTCGGCTTTGGCTTGCTCGGCTTTGACTGCTCGAGCCTTGAGTTCTAGAGCCTCAAGCCGTTTCAGTTCCGCTAGTCGTTGCTGGAGAATCGTTGTCATCTATCTCTCCGAGCGTAGCCTCTAGACGCTGAATCTCGGCTTGGATGTAGTCGAGGGTGATGACTTCGGTGCGCACCGGAGCGTCGAGGCCCATGAGTTTCGCTCTGCGGTCTTGGATAGCCAGCACTCGGTCGATGGCGAACATCGCCGCTTTGTTGTCAGGGTCGAGGGCTCGTTCCATCGCTCGTTCGAGCAGTAGATCCAGTCGTCCACTCTCAAGTCGGCGAAACTCATCGACGGCCTCGTAGGGGATTGCCGCCAGAGCACGCTGCACTCGCTCGTAAGCGGTGGACTTCGATACACCCAGCCGGTCAGCGATTGCCTGGTAGGTCAGCCCCAGTGAGCGCAGTTTGAGCGCCTGGGTGTCGTTGATGGCATCTTCTTCGGTTCGGACGAAGCCGTTTCGTGTTGGCTTGCTCATGTTGTTCGCCCTCTAAGCGTTCGGCGGTGCGTACGTTGGGGGCATAACTCACCCACGATAGGTAAACATCGTCCCACAGGTGGTAAGTGGAAGTCAATCGACTGGAATCATTGACCTTTGGGTGGCAACAGTTTTTCGCCGCATGAGGGGCAGAATCGCACGTCTCGGATGAACGTGATGCTGACGTGGTTCGTGAACTGGAGATTAGCCCGAGGGTGCGACAGGCTGGAGTGCGTGATGGGGCAGAAGGTGGTTAGCGCCTCCTCTGCGGCTTGTCGGTAGGCGGTGGTGTCGGCGGTCACGTTGATCCTCATGTCTAGTTCGGCGTAGGTGCGTAAGGAGTCGCAGAAGCGCAGGCCGGAGTGGTTGTGCTGGTAGTAGGTTCCGGTTTTGTCGTAGACCTTCACGATGAGCTGTGAGCAGTGTCGGCAGTTCATGCCTCTCCGTCCAGAATGTTGAGAATGAGGTCGATTGTGACTTCGGGGTGGAGTTTGATGTCTTGGAGCCAGCAGGTCAGCCCGTCAGCGATGGCGTTGAGTTGATCTAGTAGGCGGCTTGCGTCGCAGGGCCATGTGTTCGAGCACTCGTCACACTGGCTCGGGAACGTGGCGTGAGGCTGGTGCTTCTCGCTCATTACTCGGCGCTCGGAGGGGTAGACGTAGACCTTGCGCTCTTGGTCCGGCTGAGGGCCGTAGGGGTCGGTCTGTGCAGGAATGGTCGAGTTAAGGTTGCGGTTTTGGTCACTCTTTGCCAATTCCGTAATGGTTCCGTCACTGTTTAGCCCAGCCCATGCCTCAACCATAAGGCCGTAGACCTCGGCGGCGTTCATCACTCGGTCTACTTCGTCCAGCACCTTGATTACGTCGCAGGGATACGCGGTAGGCCAGCAGAACTCACACGGGTTCGTCGGGTCGCCGTCCTGAGGTGCGTGCTTCTCTCGTAGGGCTTGGCGTTCGGCGGAGGTCATACGTCTGCTCCGTCAGGGTGTCCTAAAGCCTTACCTTTTTCACAGGGGTAAGGCGTGTAGCAAGTATGGCACCAGGGGTCCTCTCGGTCAGTGTCCCCGTCGTGGTCGTGGTATTCAATCAACGCTTCGTAATCGTCCAGCACCTTAATCACGTCGCAGGGGTAATCGGCTGGGTAGCCACCGTCTTTGGTGCAGAAACCGCAATAGTCGCCAAGATAGGTGTGCTTTTCTCGTAAGGCTTGGCGTTCGGCGGGGGTCACTTGGTCGCCTCCCAGAGTCCGATGCAGATGAGAAACGCTATCAGCAGTCCGAAAGTGGTTGCGAAAGTCATTAACACAGCATCGGTTGCGTCTCCGTCCTTCTTATACCAGAACTTCCACGTCCCGACGAGGTAGGTGACGGCGACGGCGAGTGAGCAGATGAAGTAGATGATGTGCGTCATAGTTTCTCTCCACACTTGGGACAGTAGGTGAAGTTGATACCAACTGGGTCGGTCCCGTGAAGAACGAGGGCGATGGCGTGGTCGCACTTAACTTCAACTTTGAGGTCGTTAGGCTTTAGGTTTTCGGTAGCGTCCAGTACCTTGATTACGTCGCAGGGATACGCGGTAGGCCAGCAGAACTCACACGGGTTTGTCGGGTCGCCGTCCTCAGGTGCGTGCTTTTCTCGTAGGGCCTTAAGTTCGTTTTCAGTCATCGGAGTACCTGCATACACTCAGCCTTATCTGTAGACGCTTGTTCGGGGGTCATCGTGCCGCCTTGTAGAGCCAGAAGCCCAGCCAGTAGAGCCAGAAGCCCCCAGCGATTAGGGCGAGGGTGTCGAGAAGGTAGTCGGACCGTTTCATCGTTGATCCGCTCGCAGTCTGAATGGCTTGGTCGGTCCGGCAGGTTCGAGGCGCAGGCCGCAGTCGGGGCAGAAGATTCTCGCCCAGGGGACCTGCACCTCCTTCCCGTCAAAGTCGAGCCGGATGTAGGTGTGTGTGCAGTCGGTCATTCCACCATCCATCCTTCGGCGGTCAGTTCGTCGGCGTGGACGTATAGCCCGTAAACGGCATCGACGAGGTGGACGTAGTGAGCGACGAGAGTCCCGTCGTCGAAAAGACCGAAGAACTCCTCGCCATCCGGTCCTTTGTGGTCGGCGACCCAGAGGCGACGGATCGTCGTACCGTCCGGGCTCCTCAGTCCTAGAAAGTCCCAAACCATCATTCTCCCTTCACTCGTAGGACACGGTATCCCTTGCGCGTCTTCGTGAACTGCGCGGCGAGTTCCGGATGCGCCTCTTGGAAAGCCTTGGCGTCGAACGTCTCGGAGTCCTTCGTGGCGCGGTAGGTAAAGAGCGTCGTGTCGCCGTGAGTCATCGACTCGGCCTCACCGATGGCGACCTCCAGACGCGCTCGCAGTTCCTTCACTGTCGACTCCGCCTGCTTCGCAGTGTCGACGGCCTTGACGTATGCCTCGAAGGTCTCGACGAGAAAGTCGTCGGCCTCGACGGTGACGCCTTCCTGATGCCTCGGATACATCTTCGCAATCGTCTCGTGAGTCGAGTCGAGTCCGTCGGTGTCTGGCTCCGTCCCTGAGACGACGAGCGACCAGAACTCAGAGACGCGCCGGGTGCATTCGTACATCTCCTGCGCGCCATAGAGCCGGCCACGGACGACGAGTCCCTCTCCAGCGATCAGAGCCGCGAAGACAACCGAGTCGTGTCCGATGACGGTCGCGTAGTGGAGCCCTTGTAGTTCGTAGTTGCGAGGGATGAAGTCGTCCCTCCACGCCGCGAAGTTGCTCCGGCCCACGATGCCATTCGTCTTAATCTCCAGTATTGACGAGATGCCGAACGGCTCCTCCGTCTCGGTGTAGAGGTTGACGCGGCCCTCCTCAAAGCCGTGAGGGTTGGCGTCCGAGATGTCAACGATGAAGAAGTCGACGTTGGCGAGCATCATCGGATGGCTCTTGGAGCGGAGCATCACCGGCCACTTCACGACGACCGCGTCGTACTCCTTTGCGAACTTGGCCGCCACCGCGTCTTCGAGAAAGTGTCCCCACTCCATCGCGTCGTTCGTCCGGTCCTCCCGGGCAACGCGTCCAGACTTCTCCGCCCAGAGTGAGTAGCGCGAGGTCCAAGGAGACTCGTTGTAGATGCTCGCGAGGTCGCTCCCTCCGATGCCAGTGGAGCGGAGTTCGAGCCACTCCTCGTTAGTCATTTGGTCAGTCCTTGCAATCACTTCGTACTTCATCGGGTCTCCCTCGTTGTAAAGATGCCGGACAGTTCCGGCTCTTGGTCCATCAGTAGGCGCGCGTAGTAGGCGCGGTAGTCGTTATTTAACTTGAAGCCAGTGACATCAGTCGTCCGTTCGTACCACTGCCAGCGCATCTGCTCAAAGAGCATCGCGATCCCGATGCGGTTGTGACCGCGTCGACGGAGCAGTAGAGCGAGGCGTCGTAGTTCCTCGTAGACGCGCGGGTTGGCGTCGTGGAACGCGCGGAAGCGTTCCGGAAGCGTCGAGCCAGCGGGGACCGCCGGTTCGATGAACTCCCATCCAGCGAGGTCGAGCAGACTCATCACTCACCGTCCCAGTCTGGATAGAGCAGTTCTCCGAAGACAACCTGCTGGAGTAGACGGTCGGCCTCGCGGTCAGTCCAGAGACCGACCTCCAGCGCGTCGAGTCGGTCAGGCCAGTCGCGGACGAGGTCAGCGAGCGCCGACGCCAGTGTCTCGACAGTGATGCCTTTAATTTTGACGACCTCGCCGGTCGGCTTCTCTCCCCATACGGTCGCTGAGTGACCGGGACCGGACCAGAGGACCGGCCTCACGTTGATCCGCTTCCAGTGGATGTAGGTCTCGAAGTCTTCGAGGAACACTGCGTTCCATAGTTCGGCCGCGCCGACCTTTAGGACGACGTCGACAGTGATTTGACTCACGTCGACGTCGTCCTCCACCTCCTCTAACTCCAGACGACGGAGAGTCTCCGAGGCGTCAACAAGTTGACTGAGTGCGCGGTCGATACGACCAGACTCAATCAGAGTCAGCGAGGGACGTGTGTTCAGTTCTTCGAGAACCTGATGGTATGAGGCGCTCGCTTCGTGATAGGCGTCGACGGCGGCCAGTAGTTCTGCTTTCGTCGCCATTACGCCTCCTCCGTCACATAGGACTTTGCCTCGGCAAGCGTGTCGAAGTCGCAGACTGGTTCAGGTCCGCATCCGGACGAGTAGTCGGAGACGACGTAGTAGAACCGGCCGCCGACTTCCCAGCGTTCCCGGTGGATACCAAGACCGCTGTAGTTGCTCGGATACCACGCCAGTCGGTTCTCGGCGTTCGTGGTCTTGGTGAAAGTTACTGCGTTCATCGGTACTTCCTCCTCGCCGAGTTACTGCGCTTCGCTCGACTCCTTCACAATACAGAGTGACCGCGACGCGGTCAACCTTTTCTAGTTCTTTATTTTTGCGGAGTCTCTCGTGAGGATTTTGAGGAGGTCGTCCCAGTCAGAGGGACGCCAGACATACACCTCGGCCGGCAGTAGTCGCATTTCGTCGAGGACTACGATCTGCGCTGGTGACAGTCGGCCCTTCTCTCGTTTGAGTTCCGCGAAGATGAGTCGGCTCCCTCTCCAGAGTGTGAGGTCGGGATACCCGGCGAGGGTCGCGCGTCGGGAGTCGGGGATGGCGTAGACCTTCCAGTGATTGATACGGGCCGCGTGTACGACCCGTTCTTGGAACTCCCGCTCCGACTCCAGAGACCGGAGGTCCTGAGCGGTGAGGAGACTAGGAGAAGTCTTCTTCGGCATTTTGGAGGATCGGGTCGGTGCCGTAGAGCCACGCCTCACGAGCGCGCTCGGCGGCTCGCATCTCGGCTGGCCCGTCCCACGCGTGGACAACGTACCCATGTTCGAGAGCCCACTGAGGGTTCTCCGTGATCCAGCGGTGGCAACCACGACAGAGAGCGAGACAGTTGTCGTCGTCGAGGATGGAGCCTCCCCGGGCGCGAGTCTTAATCTCGTGGACGTCGGTCGCGTGATACGAGCAGAACGGCTCGATGGTCGCTTGGCATCGTGGCGAGCGGTCGAGGACTCGGAGCCGTAGAGACGCGCGGTCGTTTTTCATCCCGGCGCGCTTTTTCGAGACGGGGTTGATGCGGCTCCGCTTCATGGCAGGTCCGGTACTTCGACGGCCGGCCACTTGTTCCGCTTCTCGAAGGTCTCGACGCTCCGCTCGACGCAGGTGCCGCAGAGGTGCGGGTGCGCGTTCCAGTACGACTCGTAGCGCCGCATCGACCAGACTCCACAACCCTCGCAGAAGCCCGGGAGGAGAGTCCGTACCTCGTCGTAGTGTTCCTCGATGGCGAAGCGGACACTCTCCGGAGGGATAGGCGAGACGTTGAGTTCATTGTCACTGCGCTTCCAAAAGACCGAGCAGTCGAACTCTTGGAGTGAGATCAGGACTCGGACGAGGGAGCAGAGGGGAGCGTCGGGAGAGTCTTGCTGACGGATGCCGAGGGAGTCCACGGAGACATCGTATGTCACTTGGCGGATGTCTGCCGGAGTGTCTGCCGGATGTTCTGGAGAGCGACGACGCGAGCATTTTCTGAACTGTCGTCGGTCGTTTGTTTAATATCAGGGTTCTTTATAGTTAGGGGGTCGTGGCTGTCCGCCCATTGTGTCGCAGATGTCCGCCCAAACGGACCAGATGTCCGCCCATCTTTCTCTTTGACCGGACGAGGTGTCCGCCCATAACCATCAGGAGGACCCGGGAAGTAGTAGACGGTACACCTCCCTCGACCGGCTGGACGCTCCACTCGGATCACTCCCAAATCGACCAGTTCGCGCAGACACCTCCGGACGTGACGAACGGACAGTCCCGTCTTCTCGGAGAGAAACTCCTGCGACGGCCGCGCCTCATGGCCGTCGTCGTGCGCGTGGTCAGCAAGCGCGACCGCGACGTATTTAGTCGTCGGAGCGAGGTCGAGGCTCCAGACGTAGTTCTGAACGTAGATTGACATAGGTCTCCATCGGCGAGTCGCGTTGTCGTAGGTTGGCGCGCTCCAGAGTCATCCCAAGCGCCTCCCGGATAAGTCGGCGCTCCTTCGCGGTCGTACCGGCCCAGTAGCCGTAGTCCTCGTATTGGAGCGCGTATGTGTAGCATTCGAGGCCGACTGGACACCGCGAGCATAGTTCTATCGCTCGCGGTGGCAGAGGCGTCCGTCCGTCCTCGTGAGCGAAGTAGGTGTCCTTCGGCTCATCACGACAAGCGGCGCTCTTTGTCCAGTCGTCCGTCTTCATCGAACCTTGCGACGAGCCGCTCGGTTAGGAGCCACCGGACGCTTCTGAGTGAGGTCCACGATCATCGCATACGCCTCAAAGAGAGCGAGTTGGAGCAGTTGCGGCTTCGTGAGGTCGCCGACCTGACAGTCGCCCTTTCCTCCGAAGATACGCTCCGCCTCGTCTGCGGTGATGACCGTCTCCTTGCCGACCTTCTCGACCATCTCGTCGAGGAGCGCGAGGGTAATGACTCCGTATGTAGAGGCGGCCATTAGAACGGCTCCTCGTGAGGGTGGTAGTCAGCGTTCGCTCCCTGACGGCCCGGGATGGAGTGCGCCGTCCGCTGGACAGTCGCGACGGCGAAGCGGAGGTCGGGTCCGATGGACTCCACCTTCAGTTCGATGACTGATCGCTTCTCTCCTTCGGGAGTCTCCCACGACCGTTGCTCAAAGTTGCCAGCGACGACGACGCGGTCGCCCTTGCGGAGCGAGTCCGCGATGTTCTTGGCGATGTCTCCAATGGCGTCGCAGTCGAAATATGACGTCTTCTCCTTTGGGTTGCCCTGACGGTCCGTCCACTTCTCGTTCACGGCGACGCTGAACCGGACGGTCGCGCTCCCGTTCTGGAGGAACTTGAGTTCCGGGTCCCTCGTGAGGTTGCCGGTGATGTTCGTACTACTTTTCATTTTTGCTCCTAGTCAACTCGTTAAGTATTGCTTGTCTTGTAAATGCTGATTGTGATAGTCCGCGAGCGCGGGATACGTCTCGCAGTTCGGCCGCGATCTCTGCCGGAAGAATGACCTCCACGATTACGGCGTCCACTACCGGACTCCCTCAAACCCGAGGAGGCTCTTGACGTCGTCGATTTGCGCGTCAGTCAGTTCCGCCAGCGAGCCGAGGTTCTCGATGCCAGTCGCGCGGACGACGATGGCCTTCCGCTCCGCAGAGTCCGAGGAGAAGTCGTTGAGGAGTCGTTTGAGGTCCGTCAGAGCCGGACGCTCCGTCGACTCGCGCTCGGCGACCACCGCTTGCTTGATGGCCTGAACCACCTTCGCCCCGTCAGTCTGCCGATTGCGCACCTCCTCGGTCGATGCGATGCCCTTGCGTGTGTCGACCGCGAGCGCGGCCACCATCGCTCGACCCCATGCGGCCGTCTCTGCGTTCTGTACCTCACTGTCCCGAGTGAACTGAGTCGGACCCGGTACGGGCTCCCACGCCGTACCGATGCCGGGACGCTCGTCGTCCGGAGCGCGGTACGCGGCCGCCGTGTAGACGACCCACGACTTGCCACCGAACTCGATGAACTTGAGGTCTAGTTGCTGGAGTGATCCGGTCGGGTACTTCTCTCGGAACTCGACGATGCGAGTCGCGACGTCGATGTAGTCCAGTGGACCCTTGTAGTTGTTTGCCATTTTCATCTCTCCCTTAGTTAATTCCTAGTGCCTTGCACCATTTCTCCACGACAGTCCTCCCGACTGGCGTTCCCGTCGCTGAGATTTTCTCCGCGATCTTCCTATACGACTCGCCGTTCGCGCGGCTCATACGCAGAACTCGACGCAGGGACCTCCCCATTTCGATGTTCTTTAGTTCGTACAGGTGAGTATTCATCGACTCATCCTCTCCGCCACGGCGACCAGCGCCGGGACAGTCTCCTCGACTCCGCTGAAAGTCTCCGACCAGATGCTCAGGTCTTTCAGCGCGTCCTCCTCAAACTCGTAGACGTCGGACCAGTCTGCGACGAGACCTCCATCACGGACCGCGGCGACGCCGAAGGCGTAGTCATCGGTGGCAGTACGACGAGCGAGGACGGCCGAGACGTGACTCTCACCGATGCGAGCCCGATACACCTTGACAGTCCGACCGGCCTCGCTCGTTATGTCCTTGACGACGTAGATCACCGCCACGGTTCAACTCCCCGAACGGATGCCTCGAAGTCTTTGACGGCCTTCTGGACATCGTCGCCGATGGCCCGCATCTCGCGAGCGATACTTGCGATACGGTCGACGTTCTCCTCCTCCGCCGCTATTTCCAGAAACCGACCCAGCGAGTCGAGTTCCTTCATCGCGTAGATCACCACGCGCTCTAGTTCTTCATTCATTTCGTGTCTCCCTTTGTGGTTGGTATTGCCTCGACGTCGTAGGCCGACGTCAGTCCTTCCGCGTGGCAGATGTCACAACGGACACCTTGAGACGCGGCGCGGCCGGTCACGACTCGGAGCGTCCATCCGTTCGCTCTCCACCACTTGAGACCCTCGCGGACCCGAGTCTTGGACTCGGATGCGGCATCGGTGTCGAGTAGGTCGAGAGTCGTGAGGTCCTCGCTCGTGATTGACTCGACGCAGGAGGCGCAAGCGCGGAGAGTTCTGGCGCGGTCGAAGTCGACCTCCGCTCGCGCGTCCTCCAGCGCGTCCAAGTAGTTGTCGTCGAGGTAGCGGTCGTAGCCCTTCATTAGTTCTCCATCTCTTTCTTGATGTCCTCGACGAACTCCTTGACAAGCGAGCGGAGTTGCCATCCGACGACCGGTAGCAGTACGACGAGGAGTACGGTCGTTGCGATGCGCATTCCGAGTACCATCACTCACCGACCTTCTCGACGGCGGCCAGGACGAGTCGGACGATTTCGTTGACGTCGGTGACGCCTTCAAACTCGTCGCCGTCGCCGATTGCATTCGACCATCCGAAGCAGATGTTCGCGGTGCCGACGGCGACCTCCATCTCGTCGGACGACCACGAGTCGCTCCAAATTGAGACATAGCCCGGGTACTCGTAGTTCACGACGTACTTCGTAGGTGCCGAGGACTTAATGGCCTCGTAGACCTCGTCGACGGTAGGGTAGTTAGTCACTGCGTTCATCGGTAATTCCTCCTGCGAACCTACTGCGCTTCGGTCCGACGTAATCACATTACAGAGTGACCGCGACGCGGTCAACCTTTTCTAGAAAGAAATTATTTAGACCCCATCCATCAGGAGAAACACGAAGCCTCCGCACTTAGCGAGGAGTGCGGAGGCTTCGTGAGGGAGGTCGCGCCGATGATCGCGACAGACTCAGTCTACAACGTTGAGACGAGTGACTCGTATAGTTGCGCCGGAGTCACGGTGTAGATGTCTCCCCAGTCTGAGAGCCATCCTCCGTAGCGGAGAGCCTCAGCGACGAGCGCGGAGCAGACCCACGTCGACGGCCTTCGGAACGATGGAAACCAGTTCGGCGTCAGGATGTCGAAGAAGATGCTGACGATGCTCCCCCATCCATACCGACTGCCGACCTGCTCCTCGGCGAACTGGAGTATCCAGTCGGCCTGCGTTCCGATCGGAGGAGAGAACAAAACGTACTCGCCGACTGACTCGATGCGCTTGTCATCGGTCACTCCGCGCGGTTCCGCTTGGATGACGTAGACGCCGGTCGTGTCGACTCGCGAAACGATGGCGACGTGGTTCCAGTGACTCGGCTTCTCGCCCCAGCGGATACGTTCGCCGAAGCGAATGGCGCGACCCATCGCTCCGTCGGAGTGTGCGAAGACGATGTCGCCGGGCTGAGGGACCTGAGTCACTGAGCCGGAGTCTCGACCGGGACGGTTCCAGCGGCCTTGACTGGCAGAGCGCCGAGGAGCCATCCGAGGTTCGGGTACTTCTTCTCCAGCACCTTAACGCCGGTGTAGTAGGCCGTCGAGATGATTGGGAGGAGCGCGATGAGTTCCGCCTTCGGGACGTGGCTCGTCAGTCTGGTCGCGTAGGCGATCACGTCGGCGACCGCGATAGGGACGAACGTGCGGATGACGTTCTTGAGGTCGTTGTTCATTTTGTACCCTTCTTACTGCATCGGTGTCGGTCCGCTTCTAGAACCAGTTGCGGCAGACGATTGAACGGGAGAGCGTGTAGTTCTCCCGCCGCTAATAGTAGTTGCGCGTGACATTTGTCGCATTGATAGAGGAGGGTAGCCATAGAGCCCCGATGCTACAGGATGCGGAGGTCGTCCCATCCTCGCGGGCCTACCTCAGCGCCGACCAGTAGGGAGAGCATCCCAGTCGGCGCGCTTGCTCCAGCGGTCGAGGTGTACCACTTAGAGCCGCCGTCCATCGCGGGGACTTGGATCACTGTCCGACCGGTCGACTCCGAGACGACGAGGTGGTGGAGGTGTCCGGCGATGAGCAGTTGCGCATCCGAGACTCCAGTCCGTCCGAGGGCCTGGCTTTTCCACCACGTCTCCATTTTCGCTTGAGAGTTCGTTCCGGAGCGAAACTGGTGTCCGTGAGCGAACGCGACCGGGACGCCGTAGATGTCGAGTGTCATCGTGAGGTCGTCCTCGTTGAGAGCGTCGAGAGGAATGGCGAGGTTCCGGTATCGCTTCGGGTTGGCCGCGCAGATTTCAGAGACCGTCTCAAATGCCGCGTAGTCGCGGTTATCTTTCCAGTCCGTGTACGCCTTGCCGTTCCGTCTGTTCTCTCCGTGGTTCCCGGGTACGCCCATCGCGACGACGCGCGCACCAGCGTCGACGAAGGAGTCGATGGCGTAGAGGAGGAGTCGCCGAGCAATGGCATCCTGCTCCCGGTCCGAGAGGTCCGCTTGGAACGTTTGCATCGCGTAGAAACCGTCGCAAGACTCGACGAGGTCGCCAAGACCGATGAGGTAGACGGAGCCGATAGAGCGTCCCATCTTCCGTAGTTCGCGGTAGCGCGCGACTGCCTTGTCGACTGCGGCCGTGATGCGAGCGACGGTCGCCGGAGTACCGCCGCCTTCGCCCTTTCCTAACTGCCAGTCACTCGCCAGAACAAGGAGCGCGCTCGTGCCACTTGACTCATTTACTCGAACCGGCTTCCGGCTCATTATCTGTTGACTCAAACTGACGACGTCGGCGCGGTCGACCTGACCGGTCCGCGGCTGAATGACGCACTTGTAGTACTTCATCCGGATCGTCTCGCCGTCGCGAGTCGTGTCCCATGCTCGTATCTGGAGGGAGCCATCGACGACCATCGTCCGAGTCGGGTCCAGTCCCCAGTCCGCTATCAGTTCCGACCAGACTGCCTCGTCCGGCTCGGCGTCCAGTTGCGCCGTAATCGTCCCGGTCTTGCCGTTCCACTGGAGGGAGGGCTCCCATCCGTTCGGATGCACCGGCTTCGAGGTGCGACGCTCGAACTCGCTGAGGTCAGTCACAACAACACAACCCGAGACGGTGGCATCGCAGGGAGTCGTTGTTCATTTTGAGGCCGCGGCTCTTGAAGAAATTGGTGATGCTGACGTTCGTGATGTCGTCCGTCTTCATCGCCGCCTCGTATTTGGCGCGATCGTCGGGAGTGAACTCGTCCGCGCGCTGAGCGACAACGCATCGCTTACTCGGTCTCTTCCGGAACTCAGATAGGTCGACGGTCATCGGTCTCCCTTTCGACAACTTATTAACAGACTATCGTTAGCCGACGCTCGACGGGGAGACGGTGATGCTCCCCTCGACGACGACGGTCGTCGCGGTCGTGTCGAGTCCGCTCGATGGATGGCCGGCCCACTGCCACGTCCAGACTCCGGCCTTGCCGGTCGTCGGAATGTTGGCGTAGAAAGTGCCGGTCGCAGTGTTGACGATGGTCGACGTCGGGTCGCCGCTCGGGTTTGTCCATGTGAAGGTGACGGGGTTCTGACCTTGCACCTCGTAGGTAAAGGTCACGACGTCCGGCGTGACTACCGTCCCATTGAACGACGTGAAGGGAGTCGTCGTGAGGAAGCGGATGGTAGTGCCTTCAATGACGACGTAGGACATACTCTCAAACTACAACAGAACGTGTCCGCTTAGCACTTCGACGTCGACCTCGACGGATGCGAGTCTGACTCCGTTCCTGACGGATGCCGTCTCGATGTCGCCGACCATAGTCGCAGTGATTGGGCCGCCTCGGAGGGTCGCAGTGATGGAGCCGCCGTCGACGAATGCGGTGAGGAACCCTCCGCGGACGGACCCGGGATTTAGCGTCGTGTGAGTCGCAGTCGAGAGACCGACGAACGAGGCGACCAGTGATCCGGTTAACGAGTAGTACGACGTCCCTGCTCCGGACCCGACGAACGTCCCAGTTGCGGACCCGATCCCGAGTAGGGAGGAGGCCGCGCTATTGGACGCCGTCCCGGTAAGAGCGCCGGTCGCGACGACCGTACCGCTCGCAGTCCCTTCGAAGGCCCCTAGAAGGCTCCCTAAGGCTTGTAAACGCGCCGTCCCTGCGCCGGTAAAGGAAGAGACGAGCGAGCCCGTAGCGGGCAAATACGCGGAGCCGGTAGCCGTCGCCGTAAAGGTTCCGCTAAGGGAGCCCGCGTCGACGAGGTAGTCGGCCGACGTTCCGTTATACGAGCCCGAGAGTGAGCCCGTCGCAGTTAGGTCGACGTTGGCGTTAGTAGTACCCGAGTACGTTCCCGAAAGCGAACCGGTCGAGGAGATACTCGCCGAGGCCGTCGCGGTAAACGTACCACTGAGGGAGCCATTAGCGGAGACCGCTCCACTACTCGACCCGGAGTAGGCGTAGGATCCGGATCCGGTTCCGACAAGGCTAGGTGTTGCCGTACCGGAGAACGTCCCAGAGAGGGAGCCGGTGGCCGGATAGATGACCGACCCAGTAGCCGTGCCGCTGTAGGTGCCAATAGCCGAGCCAGTGCCGACGAGGTTAGGTGTCGAGGTTCCACTGAACGAGAAGGACGCCGAGCCAGTCGCGCTCAGTGTCGTGGTCGCCTGCGCCCACTTGACCGAGCCCCACTGAGTTGCGCCCCAGCCGGAGGTCGCCATTAGTTCACCAATTCGTTAGTGGTCGTGCTAACTCCGGTTGATGGGAATGTGCGCGTGCCTCCGGGCCAGACAATACGGACCGCACCGTTTGCTCCGTTGCCCGCTTGACCACCGCCGTTAGTTCCGCCAGAGCCACCACCACCAACCTTCACGGTAAGTGATTGTCCCGGAGTGACTGCGATGTTGTTTGCATAGGCCAGCGCACCGCCACCTCCACCTCCACGAGCCGAGCCATAGTTTCCACCGCCACCGCCACCGCCGTAGACCCCACCGATAGCCGAGATTCCGCCGTCGGCACCGTTATCGTTTCCTCCGTTAGTACCACCCGAGCCACCACCACCACCATTGGCCGTCGTGCTTCCAGTGAGACCACCGGCACCATTTGCTCCGGCACCATAAACGCCGGTTCCGCCACCGCCACCTGCACCGGAGAACGGCGCACCATTTCCGCCCGCACCACCACCACCACCACCACCGGTTGAGGCTCCGCCGTTCTGAGCACCGAAGCCACCCGCACCGCCGGTCGCGGAGTACCCACCGGCACCACCACCACCACCGGTTCCATAAGTACCGGAGCCGCCACCGCCACCGCCACCCGCGAAACCTGCGGTCAGTTGCGTTCCGCTCGCGGTACCACCATTCACGTTGACGTTCGACGAGTTGCTACCACCTGCGCCGCCACCGCCTGAAAGCAAGATGGTCCCACTCTGAAGCGCGATAGTTGATGCGGTACCGGCCACGCCATTACCTGTACCACCGGATTCCGCACCACCACCACCCGCCCCGATACAGATGGCGGAGATGGAAGTCACACCAGCAGGGACAATGAACGTAAACGTCGTCACGTTCGTATAAAGGTGCGAGCCAATGTTTGACGCTTGAGTCGAGAACTCGCCAAAGGCTCGGGCCGACATTCCTCCTCGGGTAGCAAGCATTGGTGTCATTAGAACTTAGTTAGTCCGAGCAACAGGGTCCACGCCGACGAGCCGGTGCAGATGACGGTGATGGTGTACACGTCGAGCGTCGAAGCGTCAGCAGATGCCCACGCCGTACCGCTCTGGTAGTACGAAGTGATTGAGTTGGTCGTCTGCGCCTGAGTCGGCAGTGAAACGGCAGATGCGGTAGAACTCGCACCGACCGCGGTATTGGCGACGACGAACTGACTGCTAGTTGCGGAGACGACAGTGAACGTTCCATTGAACGTACCGGTCGTCGCACCCGTGACCGTGACCTGCTGACCTGCGACGTAGGAGTTGCTCGCCGTGTATGTGACCTGCGTAGTGTTGCCGGCGATAGCGGTGATAGAGGCGGTCTGAGATGCCTGCGTCCCGTTGACCGTGATGTTGCTCGGCAGGTACGCGGTCGCTCCGTTGTTGACGAGAATGGCGACGGTGGCCGACTGGCCGGTTGTCGTCGGAGCGTTCGTGATGTTGAGAGCCCACGTCGCGGTCGGGTTGGCGGTGTAATAATAAACCGCGTCGGTGGCGATGGCGATGGAGGCGGCGACCGAACCGCTCAGAGCAGTTGCGCTAATACCCACCGACTCGTAGGGGCCGGTGATGACAGGAGTCGTCAACGTCTTATTTGTCAGCGTTTGCGCGGCGGCGAGAGCGACGAGGGTATCCGGTGAGGTCGTGATCAGCGGTAGCGTTAGTGTCGTGGTGACTGCCTGACCCGTTGGTGCAATAACAGAAACGACGCCACCCGAGCCGGTCGCAAACGAGGCGTTGCCCGGATAGGTAGAACCGGCGGCATTCGTAATCGTCGGAGAAGTCATCGTCGGGACGGTGATAGATGGACCGAGGATTGATGGTTGGTAGTTGAGGACGACACTGCCCGTGCCGGTTGAGGTTGTTGTTCCTGTACCACCGCGAGCGGCCGGAAGCGTTCCGCCCATCTGACCGAGGTCGGTGGTGACGAAGCAATACCAGACGTTTGGACTAACTGCGCTCGGAGAGTAGGCGAAGGTGTACGCGGTGTTCGCAGGGACCGAAAAGGTTGCCACGCCGCCGACGTACTGCGTCCCGGAGATGCTGAGCGCGGTCGTGACCGGTGTAGTCGTCGGAGCCTGAATAGAGACCGGTACGGTCGCGAGGTTCTTTATCTGAAAGACGAGGCCGTTCTGCGTGACGGTAGGAAGCGTGATTGTTTGACCGGTTGTTGAGCCGGTGAAGATAACGAAGTCGCCAGCGGCGGCAGAATACGAAGCGGACTTTGTCACGAGGCTTGAGCCAATAGTAGGAACCCACGAGCCGACGGTTCCTGAAACTGTACAGACCCAGATTGTGCCAGTGAGGTCAACAATCCAGTCGCCCTTCGTGAACGTACCGGTGGCCGGTGGACCTTGCGACGTACCGCCGACGTACCTCGTAGCGGTCGTCGCACCACCGACTCCGGTGACGGTGAGGTAGGGCTGGCCCTCGATGAGACCGACGACGGAGGCGACTGAGGGGACGACGTTGATCGTCGAGCCGGATGCGAAAGCCAACGCAGTCTGGACGCCGTTATACGACTCGACTGCGCGCGTGATGGTGAGCGTCGTCCCCGAGAGAGCGGTCGCGAGAACTATCTCGTAGTTCGTGCCGTCAGAGATGAGGCAGTGGTATTGCGCGTTGGTAAAGCCAGTGGCCGACGTAAGCGAGACCGACGTGGCGGAGTTTGTAATTGAGGAGGCAAGTGTCGTGCCGACTCCGTTGACCGGTGACTCTGCCATTACTTACTCCTCGTCGATTAGTTCTTCTAATTCCGTTAGTGCGTCTGTAGTCGCTCCGATAGGGAGCGAGTAAGAGGCGTGGGCAACGCCGGCGAACTCTTGCTCGTTCATTACGAGACCGAGACCGAGACCGCGCCGGTCGCGAAGTTTACGGAGATGCCAGCGGGAAGAGAGCCGGTAAGACCGGTTGTCGTTCCGCCGCCGATATAGGTTCCGCCGGATACCGTCGACCAGATTCCGAAGTACGGGATGCCGGACGCCTCGACCGGGAGGTTCGTAAACGTCTGCGAGTTAGTCGAGAGTTCCGTACCGGCGGTAGCCGACCCGAACGTAATCGCCTGACGAGCGTACGAGCCGCCGGATACTTCGCTCGCTCCGGTCTGACCCGGGGTCGCCGAGTGCAGGCTGAGGTAGTAGGTCGTCGAGGGAACGAAGACTGCGGCGATTGCCGTGTTCTCGGATGCGACTGCGAGTAGTGCCATTGAAGTCTCCTAGAGCGTGGACTAAAGAGAGCGTACCACTAGGCCGATTTACTGTCACCTTGACGGAGTTCGGCGAGCATCTGTTTATGTTCGGCGAGCATCTGCTTCGTCGCCTCGCTGACTTCGAGGTGGTACTTCGCCAACTCGGAGGAGATGCGATCCGCGCGCTTTGCGGCGATGAGGAGGATGGCTCCCTGAAGACCGGCAAGGGTCGATAGGAGCAGGTTGAGCAGGATGAACGGATACGGGTCGAACGCCGAGCCGACTCCGTTGTACGTCATCCATGCGCCCATGAAAACGACGAAGGTGAAGACGAACGGCCACGAGCCCATCCCGTGACGCATCGCGTCGGCCGCTCGTTCGCCGATAGTCCGGTCGTCTCCGGAGCGAACCCCGGGATGGAACTCCCAATGACTATTCCGAGTCATAGACCTTCGTGCGCTCCGAGGTGCTTGTCGAGGTTGCTTTGGACGTGGTCGAGTTTCGACTCGATGCGGTTGACGACGTCGCGCATCGAGGAGCCACCGTTCGGCCGGTATTGCTTCTTAATCTCCTCAATTTCTGAGGCGAGGCGCTCGGACGCGAGGTCGGACGCTTTGGCCGCGATCCGATGATGAAGCAAGATGCGGAGTTGGTTGATGGTCTTGAGACCGCCCCATACGATGCCGACGAGGAACCCGACTGAGACGACGAAGTTAATCCACCAGTTCGCCGCGCTGAGAGAGACCGCGAGCATCATTTCACCGGAGGCTTGCCGTTGGACGGATGAGCCGCCGAGACAGGGATGGCGCGGACCGGGCCGACTTGCTTCGTGACGTAGCGGAAGTACCGCTGAGGGAGTCGACCATCCTGCGAGACGTGAACGAAGGACGGGTCGCCGTTCTGACCCATCGAGACAGTGAGGGGATTGGAGCCGGACTGGACGACGATCGCAGTATGAGCGCCAGTACCGGGTCCGTAGATCACAATGTCGCCGGCTTGCACCTGAGCGAGAGGTATTTCAGTCCCGTGAGAAATCAGAGTCCCCGTGTATCCCTCGTGGTCGTAGTTCATACCGTTCGGGTCGGCGCATCCACTCAGGTTGTAGACGAGCGTCACGAAGGAGGAGCAGTCCAACGTAAGAGGGAAGACCAATGGCCACTGATTTATCGCTTTCATTCGGTCGGGACCCTCCGAGTAGAGCGCAGGGTGCGTAGTTTTGTTATTGGCGAGCCAGTTGGCCCACGTCACGACGAGGGGACGTCCGTCACTCATAGTTCTCCTTAGATGATCATCACGACGGGGTTCGCGGTAGTCGTCGTATTTGATGGTACGAGCCCGGTACTAATCGGCGAGAATGAGGTTCCTAGAGCCACAGTAGACGAGACAGACATACTACTCAAACTGTAGGTAACTAGGTTCCGTCCTCCGGTTCCCGGATCCGCGATGATATAGGCCGTCTGGTCGTCCGGCGTTATCGCGAGACTCCATACGCCTCCCGACGGCGAGTATGACCCAGCGATAGTAAACGTCCCGGCGAGAATTGACGAGGTTCTGAAAAACGTTGCGGAGTTACTAAACGTACCGGGCCGACTCGCGAAACCAAAGTACGTCCCAAGCGGAGAAGGGAACGGAGTTCCGTACGCGCCGCTCGTAGAGCCGACGGTTGAGTGCGTCGAGAGGTTAGAGGCGTAGATGTTGCCGCCAACGGAGGGGTCGTAATTAACAAGAGTAGTCCCAGCGAGGTCGGAGACGGGGTTGAACGGACTTCCCATTCCCGTCCACGAGTAGAGGACTCCGTACCCGGAGGCGTTAACTATTTCTCCGCGAGTCGAAGACTGCCCGTAGAGTTTCGAGTTATCCGGACTTACTCCGGCGATGGAGAACGAAGCATGTTCTGTCCCGAGAGCGTAGGTCGAGGTGTTCATACTCCAGATGTAGTTAGTACCGTCGCTTAAGTAGAGGGTCGTCTCGTCCGGGCTCAGTACGCCTCGCGTATATGTGCTGGAACCGCTTAGCGTCGTCGTGTGAATAATTGTGTCCGTCGTCGTGTCGATAGTGACGACGTAGTTCGAGTACGGAGCCACCGGCTGAGCGATGGCGACCCACGCCCTAGTCCGAGCGGCGTTCAGCGTTATTTGCGGATGGATGCTGTTAACGCCGGTAGGTAACGCAATAGTCCCTACGATGGAGCCGCTCGAAACGTTAACTCGATTTATAACGCCGGTCGTCGAGTTCTTCGCTACCGCATAGAGGTCGTAGTTCATACCGTGACGGAGAAGAAGAACGAGAGGCTAAGTCCGTCCGGAGTTCCGCTGACCGACGTGATCACGGGCTGGAAGTAGTCACCGTTTGAGACTGAAACCGATGCCGACGTTAGTGCGGCCGTCGTCGACACTGAGAGAGATGTGAGTCCGGAGACCGCGCTCCCGTTCTGGTCGATACTTACGGTACACGAACCGGAGCGAACCATCGCATAGACGCCGACGAGCGTAACGCTCTGGCCGACGGGAACCGGGAAGAAGAAGGGAGGTAGATAATTAGTCGCACCGGAGGCGACGGCGAGCGGGCCGGATACCGAGTAGGTGTAGGGGAGTTCGACCGAGGCGAGTCCCCAATACGACGAGTTCGTCCCGTCTCCCTGCGAAAGCAGGAAGTAATTGGTGGCGTTTGTGTTGGGGACGTCTGGCATCAGTTGGACCTCACGGGATAGGGGTCGAGAACGAACGTTGTGTGCCACTGACCCGGGTCCGCGCGGAAGTCGTGAGCGACGGACTCGACGACGTAGTTGCCGGAGACTGGCGTGTTTTGCGCCGGCATTGTTCGAGTGAACGAGATGACGTCGCCTATTTTGCAAGTAAAAAGAGCCGGGATATAAGAACCGTTGCCACTCTCGGCTCGCAGTTCGACCGATGCCACGCGCGGTACTGGAGGGCCGCGAAAGACGTGACCTAGAAAATTAGCGGTCGAGAGAGCGAGGCTAAGAGTTCCGTGAACCGTACTCGACTTCTCAAGAACAGACAGTCCGTATCGCGCCTCGTCTGAGGTGTTCTCGTAGACCTCGGACGTTCCAGACTGCGGCGTTATTTTGACGAGCGTCCAGAGGTCGGCGTCGTCGTACACAACCTGCGTTGAGGGTCCGTAGTAGGGGACTCCGCTACCCACGTCATCCCACTCGTGATATCCGGTAGGCGTGTACGAGTTCGGACTCCATGATCCAGTCGACGTCGTGGCATTCCATGACCACGACCCGTAGAAGTTCTGGTTGTGAAACTGGAATGTACCGTCTGGCTTCTGGAAGAAAACTCCGATGTCGGTGTCCGTGATTTGGAGGATGAGGTCGAGAGCGGTCGACGTCGTCACCGGCGAGTCCCAATACCACGGTTCGACGTAGGTGTACCCGTTACCGCTCGCTCCGATGCTCCACGGAGTCGAGGACTCGTTTATATAGAAGACGTTTGTGTTCAGGTTTACCACGCCGTAAATGATGGTACCGAAGCCCGCGAGGGTGAGTATCTCGGCGATACGGTCTCCGGATTTGACTTGATTGGACGACGTACCCGGGAGCGAGGAGAGCGTCGCCGGCGAGCCAATCTGGAGGAGCGTCCCGGCACACCAGCGGTTTAGGACGTCGTACTGACTGGCCGAGGTGTTGGTGATCACTACCTCGTCGAGTAGCGCGGCGAGCGAGCCGTTGTTGTTCTTGCGCCCGATGTTGAAACGACCGCCGACGTCTCCACTACTGGAGATGGAGGACATCGCGTTATAGGGAGAGGGGAAGGCGTAGAAGTGTCCGTCGGCGTAGAGGGAGACGTATCCGGACGGCCCGATGGCGAGGCCGACGTGGTGCCAGTAGCCGTCGTTTATCGGGAGCGTCTGACTCGATGAGACGACGGTCGTCGCTCCGCTGAGGACAGTCAACTGGCCTGTCTTGCTGACTGCCAACTCAAAGTCGACTCCGGCTCCGGTGAAGGTGAGGATGTGCTGGCCGGCGATGTTCGACCCAAGGAGCCAGAAGTCAATCCCTCCGACGCTTGTCGTCGAGGAGTTGATAGAGAGCCATCCTCCGCCTACCGCCGTCCCGTTAGCGAGGTCGACGCTGTTGCTCGTGTCGTAGATAATCGCTCCGTAGTTCTGGAATGCGACGAGACCGCCGAGGGTCGCGTTGACGGAGCCGACTTGGTCGGAGATGAGAGTCCGATACGCGACACCGGTGCCGGTCGACGTACTGCCAGAGGTCACGGTCCCAGAGGTGAGAGTGATGGTGAAAGTCGTCGACGTCGCCGATGTCACTTGGACGTTGTTAAAGTTCAGCGCGCTAGACCCGTTCGGATTTGCGAGACCGGAGATAGTGACGTTCTCTCCAGCAGTAAAGGAGTTGACCGCCGTGTAGACGACAGTCGTCGTCGATGTCGCAGTGGCGAAGGTGACGGTCGCGCTCGGAGTCGAGTCGAGTCTGTACCAGTGTTGAGTCGTACCGATAGAGGGAGCGGCGTAGGTAGGCCAGAATTGCTCCGAGGCCATGTATCGGAGAGAGAGATACTTCAAATAGTCCGAGGCTGAGAGAGTGAGTTCGCTGTTCACTTGGTCGACGATGTGTTCCTGCATCGCGTCGATGAAACCAAAAAACACCGAGTAGATGTTTGAGCCATAGGTGGCGGTCACGGCGATCGGGAGACGTATGCCGATTGGATTGCTCTTGTTCCAGAAGTACCCGGTCCGGTTGTTGAGCGTCATCGTCATCGAGGCCGCCTCGACTCGGTCGAGAAAGTGTTGTTTCCCTGACGTAGTTCGGAAGTCTTGGACGTACTGCGATACGTCAGTCCAGTAGTGCGCAGGGTCTCCGCTCGGGGAGTTGGGGAGGGGGTATTGGTTGGCTTGGACGAAATTAGTCGCACCGAACGCGATGTAGCAGGTGAGAGCCGGGAGAGCGGAGAGAGTCACTGGAGTCGGTTCCTAGTCGTCTTTGGAGCAGGTTGCTTCTGCGCCCACTTGCCGAGATTGTTGCCGACCTTGCGAACGTCCTTCGATTGCTGGAGGCGCACCGCCTCAGATACGAGTCTGATGAACATAGGATCCGTCGATAGTCTGCGAACAAGTACCGCGAGGTCTATCTCGACGTCGATATCTAGTTGATCTGGCTTTGCTATCTCGTAGGCCATCAGCCAAACCGCGCCTTCAGTGAGACCTTCGTAGCCGCCGACGTACCCGGAGCGTAGATGCCGTATTTGTTCTCTAGGTATCCAATGGTCTTCGCGCTCAGCGACATATCAGCGGCCGACGAGTTACTGATACCTGCCTTCGCGAGTAGTTGCTGAAGCCAAGGCGCATCGAACGCCGTCTGGTGGACGGTCGCCTTCCCCTTGAGCCAGTCGAGGACGTTGATAGTCGCGAGAAACGCCATGATGCCTGCACCTATCACTAGTCCGATTTGACCGGCAAGAGCGCCGGACGCAGTGACTCCGAACAACTCCGCGATTTTGACGCCGATGCTTGCGAGTTTTGCACCAGCGAGCCCGGCAAGGATACCTCCTGCAATCGTCGAGGCGATGCTACCGGCTCCGTCTTTGTTCTTGGACAGAGCCGAGGCTACAGATGCCGCCCATTTAGCGAGGGCCGCGCCCTTAGGTAGGAGGTACTCTCCGAGAGGGACAAGAGCGTTCTCCATCGTCGTCTTAAAGTTCTCAATAACTCCTCCCGGGGTCGAGAGCCACGTCTGGAACGCGCTCTGAGTCGCGCCGGGAGTGTTCATCTTCTCCATCAACTGATTCAGTTGTGGCAACTGAGAGATGAGGTTCGTAAATGCCGGGCCAGCGGAGGCGCCGAAGACCTGCGTCATAAACGACGTGAGGCCCTGAGCCTTCTGAGTCGCCGTCGCGTTCGTAGTCCACGCTTGGTTTAGTTGCGAGAGGACGGTAAGCATTCCGCCGGGCCGACGCGCCTCCTCCGAGAGTGTCTGCTGATTAACGCCTACGCTCTGGAGCAGTTTCGCAGTAGTGGAAAGGTGTCCGTTCGTCGAGAATATCGGACGGTCGAGACCAGCGAAACCCGACTTGAGCGCGATCTGCGCCTTCGTACCGTTGAGTCCCTGATTGGCAAAACCGGCAAGGAGTGTCGTGGCTGTCTTGAGGTCGATGTGGTACGCGGCAAACGCTGATAGAGCCTTACCGGAGAGCGCGTTCGTCAAAGCGTCAGCGGTCAGTCGCGAGTTCTTAATCGCGTTCGTAAAGATATCCATCGTCTCCGCAACCGACTTGGTCCCGGCGATGTGGTTCTGCTGGATGTTGATGGCGGCGTCCATCGTCGTCGCGAGGCTTGCGTTCTCCGCCTTCGCGAACTTGGCCGCGATAGTGACGGCCTGCTGAGACTGCGCGAGGTCCATCCCCGACTTTGTCGCCTTCAGGTAGGCGTCCGCGATCTCGCTGGACCCGGTGGCGGTCGCCGTCGACACTTGGAGGATTTGACCGCGGAGGGTCTTCATCTGCTCCTCGGTGAGATGCCCTTGCAACTGGAGTTTGTCCAGCGCCTCGCCGTACTTAAAGGCGAGAGCCGTCGCTCCGACTGCGACACCGGCGGCGCCCATCAGCGCCCAGTCGCCGACCATTTTGCCGAGGTGACTCATACGAGCGGAGACGGTGTCTCCCTTCGCCATGAGTTTGTCCATCTCTTTCTCGGACTCGTGGACTCCGGCCTTTAGTTCCTTCGCACTCGCGAGGATTTCGATGATGATAGGAGGAACCCAATCCATTAGCCCATCACCGCCTTCCGCACTTCGCTCTGATAGAGAGAGGTGATCTCATCGCGACTCTTTTCATAGGCCGGAGCCATGTAGGGGAACTTACGAGTAGGAGCATGACCGCGTCCTCGACCGCCTCCCTCGTATCCGAGTTCGACTCGCCTGCCGTAAATCAACGTCGGACCGACCTTCGCGGAGTATGTCGAGTTCCCCTCACTATTTGGTCCGTCGGAGTGGATTGAGTTGCGAAGGTTGCCGGTACGACGAGTCGGCTGAGGAGGCTGAGGAGGCTGAGACGAGTCTCCGCGAAACTCCTGCTTCGCTTTCTTTTCGATGATCTGCGCGGACTTGATAGCGACCCGGGCCATTGCTACGTCCATACGTTTTGCCACGGCGTCGAGGGCCGCCTCAACCTCGCGGACTCCCTTGACCTTTACGTAGAAACTAGGCATTCTCGACCTCAGACTCAATCTTCGATATAGCGAGGAGCCATTCCGTGACGAGCCGGGGTTGCTCTAGAAAGTCCTCGTGACTACCACCGTACAACTTCCGGAAGCGATGTTCACGCCAGAGGGACGCCATCTCGGAGTCGACCTCAGTGGTCTTCCCCTCCAGCGCCGCCTTTAGTTTGGCGAGGCGGCGGTAGGGACTAAAGGGTCTATCGCCGGCTCGGTGTCTACTGACGTCTTACTGAACTCAGTGGAGCAAGCGAGGGAGAGCGCCTCAAACGTCGCCTTTGGCAAGTCGAGGACGGACTCCTTCGTCGGGAGGTCGCCGAGCGTCCACTGACGGACGAGGCCCACGATGAGTTCCGCTTGGTAGTCGTCGAGGTTGCGGAGGTCGTCTTCTGACAACTGCGCGTAGACACCCCACGTCCCCGGGTCGGTCTCGTCGAAGCCAAGAGCAGTCAGCGCAGAGGCCGACCCAGCGGCGCGCAGGAATGCTCGTGAGATAGAGCGAGACACGCGCTCGCTAATCTCGTCGCGGTTAGCGATGACGGCCGACTGACCATTGGGGAGTTCGACCAGTGGCATTAGTACGCGCCGCTATTCCCGTTGATGACTGTGGCCGAGATAGGAGCATACGCAGTCGAGGAGCCACCGTCCGTGGCGTTGGCGTTGGCGGTAAACGAAACCTCAACCTCCGTGTAGTCCTTTCCTCGAAGTCTTTTAACGTCGTGAAACTGCACCTTTGACATCGTGAAAGCAATCGAGTGCTGAGTGCCACCGCTGGAGTCGTTGGGGTCGGTGAGAGTGATCACCACGGGCTCGGGAGAGCGAGTCAGCGCGTAGGCCGATGAGCCGGTCGAGAAGGCGTCTGACGTCGAGGAGACGACGAGAGTGAATTTGCCCGTGACCTCCAGAGGCCCGGCAAACATAGCGAAGGCGCTTTGAGTGCCGAGGGTAAAGATAGGAGCGGTCTTGCGGTTAAACGTAAGTTCGCCGGATGCGACGCTCGTGTACGCGGTGCCGTTGATGCTCACCAAAGCGTCCCATGACGGGATGAGGTGTTCGCTGGAGATGCTGTAGGACGACGTCGCAAACTTGGTCGGCAGAGTCGAACCGGAGGCGTATGAGGTGTACGGCCACGTCATAAACTTCGCAGTCGCCTCGGCCGCTACCTCAGCACCAAACGAAAGCATGAGGCTATCCGCGACGGAGTAGGTCGTCGTAAAGAAGTTCGCACCGTCGAAGTCGAGGATGGAGTACGTCGGCGGCTGAGAACCGGTCGCAGGGTTATTGAGAAGGGAGAACTGGTGAGTGTACGGACTAGAGCCGCTCACAGTGTCCGCACCGCCGAGAATGGACTGGATCAGAACCGGGAAGGTGTCAGCGTAAAGATACGACCTGAACTCGACGAGGTCGTGCCGGACGCCTTGTACGTGATCATAGATCGCAGTCGGAGAACCACGAAGTGCCTCGTCGCGAAGAAAGACCTGCGTCGGCGTAATCTGCGGCGTCGAAACCGGGATGTAGTAGACGTTGCCGGTCGACGGGATAGTGCCAGAAGCGCCCGATGCTTCTTTGATGAGCCCGAGGTACGAGTTGGCTGTTAAGTATGCTTGGCCCATTCCGGCCTCCTTAGTTGCTAGTGGTAGGCGTAGGGTCTACCGGCGGCGTTGCTGGCGTCTCCGGCGCGATTGGAGCGGTCTGAGTGACTTCTGGCGATGGTGTAGCGGTCGCATTGGACCAGCGTCCGTCGTCCGGCATCGAGTCGAGGTCGTAGGTCTGACCGGGCTCGGCGATGAGCATGGAGCCGCCGACAATAATCGACGGGTACGCGCGCTCTTGACTGTCGAGGTAAATGAACTGAGTCATCGCTCTCCTATGTGGTAAGAATCTCGACGACCGAGACCCGCACCGACGAGAATACCTGAGTCGCACTTGCCGCGCCATTTAGCGAGCGAGGGTAGTAGGACGTGATGTCGATGTCCGACGAGCCCGGGAACATCCCCTCGCCCCACTGGAAGACGACGCCGGGAGCGCCGGCGTTGCGGTCCGCGCGGATCGCGGTCACGAGGGAGTCGAGGAACGCTTCGTTATCGGCACCGACGTCTTCCGTCTTCCGTTTGGTCGACTGGAAGAAGCAGTCGAGGACGAACTCATACTCGACGGCCTTCTTGCCGGAGTGAGGGCCGCCGAGAGCGATGCGACGCTCCGACTCTTTGGAAATAAAGGTGTAGACGATGGCGCCCTCTTGAGTACCCGGGTCCTCGCCCGCGTAGAACTCCATCTCGGGAGTGAACTTCGCCGGGAAGGGTTTGACGGTCGAGAGTGAGGTGACTCCGGCGTTCTGGAGGTAGGAGACGATCGCGGCTCGGACGGTAGCGCGAGACACTAGGAACGGCCCCAGACGACGCGGAACGGTTGGAGAAGGTCGTAGGCCATTACGAAGTCCTCCATAGAGTTCTGCGCCTTCGGCGTCGTCGCGACGGGTTCGCCGATCTCCCCGATAACGATGCCGCCTTGACCGCGTTGCTTGACGAGTCCGACAACAAAGTGGATGACGGCCTGCTTCACGTCTGCCGGGATAGCGGAGACGTTGACGCCGGTGCCGTGAGCGAACTGAATCGGGGATGAGAGGGTCACGGTCTCAGCGGATACGGCCGCGACGTTGACGTACTCATCGTTCACGCCGTCCCAGATAAAGACGTTCTGCCCGGGGATGAGTCCAGTCGTATCGCCGAGGTCGAGGGTCGTCGCGCCGGCCGCAGTCGAGGACTCCGTGAAGGAGTTGGCGTAGCCGTTGATGTACGACCACTCGCAGAAGAGTTGCGTATCGGGAGCCCAGTTACCGCCGGCGATAGTCAGCGGGCCGACTTGGAGACCGACGGACGAGGAGTAGGTGACGATGAACTCCTCGCGCTCGATGGAGCAGGTATCGTCCGAGATTGTGATGTCCCACAGTCCGGTCCCGGGTCCGTAGCCCGCCTTGAAGTCCGTGACCTGAATGATTGGAGTGAAGTACGGGTTGACGACAATCTGCCCGTAGCGGTTCGGCCGGTAGCGACCGTTCTCCGTATTTACCGTCGCGTTGAGTGTCCCGTACTGGCCCATTGTGTAGCGGTCGGCCATCGCGGAGGCGCGGACAATGAGTTCGTAAAGCGCGCGGTTCTGGACGGCGGCGCTCCCGTTCTCGATGAGGTTCGTGAAGTCGATAGCGGCGGCCGACGCTGAGAAGAGGACCTCATTGACCGAGACGTAGGGCTCGATACGTCCGCTCTGTTGCGTCCAAGATGCTGTTGCGACCATAGGGAACCTCCGACCCGTCTCCGTCCATCGTACACGGGTCGGAGGCTCTACGTCCTAGCGGGCCTTCTTTGCTTCGAGGCGCTTGGTGATGCAAGCGAGGCAGTAGTCGCCGGCGGTACTCCGGAGAGCGCCGCATCCGCGACACTTGTGGCGGCGGTGTCCTTTGGCGGCCATTACGCGACCTCCTCGTTCTGTCCCATCGACATCACCTCGGCGGCGTTGATCGCGAGCGACCGAGTCTTCCAGTATCCAATCCAGATGCCGAACTGGTAGAGACCGAACTGGCCGCGACCCTCGCGAGCGATGCGCCACTCGTTGTTCCGGGATACCCACTGTCCGCTTGAGAGGTAGGAGAACTCCATTATGCACCTACCGTTTCGACTGCGAGGACCTGCGTAGGAACTGCGTCGAAGAAGATGCCACGGCGCATACCCGGAACCTGACGCTTGCCCGATGCGATAAGGCGGCCTTCGGACTCGGCTGACTGAAGGGAGCCTCGGCAACCGTACTCGGTGCCTCGGCTGAAGTGAGTGATAAGGATTGCCTCGGCGCGCTCGGCGCGCTTGCCGCCCAACGTCTCGACGACCTGACCGTCAACGATGATGTAGATAACGGTCTTGTCGCCGTTCTGAGCCTTCACTGCCTTGACTACTGCGTCCATCTCGGGACCTCCTGCCGGACCTACTGCGCTTCGCTCCGACGGATTTAGATTACATACTGCCCGCGACGCGGTCAACCTTTTCTATAAAGAAATTTCTACTCCGGAGTCAACTCGGTCGAGCCGCACTTCCCGCACCGATCGCGGAAGACGGAGACGAAGCCGCACTCGCACCGGAAGCCGCGTGCCGTAGTGAATGTCGTCCCGGCGACTGCGAAGTCGCCACTCTTGACGAGAGCGCGAGCCGCCGTCCCTTCGACGTGAAACGTCCCGTCCTTCTGTCGGTTGATGACCTTGCCGCCGAGGTCGAGTTGCTTGAGGCCGCGGTCACTTCCTACTAGTTTCATATTCCTCCTCTAACGCCAGAGGCGGTGCGCCGGCCCGGGGGGAGGGTCAGCGCACCGCCTCGGTGCATCTCAGACTAGCGGACTAGGCGAGGATGTTGGTGATGGCGCCAGACCAAGCCGGAGCGCGGAACGCGAGCGTACCGTACTGGTAGGTTGAAATGTCCCATGACAACTGAATCTGTGGCCATTCGAGGACAATCATGTCCTGAACGTTGACGACCTGAACGGTCTCCGAGACACCTGAGTCCGGGAAGGGGAGCGTCTTGGAGTGGACCAAGGCGACGCCGGCCGGCATGTACGGGTGAGCCACGATGTCGACCATCTTGCCAGTCGACTCGTTCTGGATTGCCGTCACGACTGAGCCGATGGCCACGCCGTCGCCGCCCAACTGGTAGTTGAGGCGGTAGCCGGTAGGAGTGCCTTCCTGCTGGATGCTCGACGCGAGCGACTTGCGGACTGCGGCGCTCGTGAGGATCATGTCAGGGTCAGCGATGACCGAGGTGTAGAGGTTGTAGAACACCGTCTGGAAGTCGTTACCGGGAACGCTCTGGGAGAGCGCGCCGTTGAGAGCGAGAACCGAACCGGCCTGAGTCGAGTCGGTCAACGTCTGGACGTATCCGTCGTACCCGAGAGCGTTGAACGAACCGTTGTCAGCCGACAACGAGGGCAGAGCCGCGACGGTCGTGAACTGAGTCGGAGTCGTGCCGTTGGTCAGAACGGTCGTTCCCTTGTAGTAGGTGCCGGAGTAGTTGACGTAGATGTTCGTCGCGATGGCGTTCGAGTCGACCGTACCGGTAATGGCGAGGCTAATACCCGAAGACGTGGTCGTCGTCGGAGTACCCGAGCAGGTGATGGCCTGCGACTCACCAGCCGCCGAGGAGAACGTGACGTAGACGGCGGTAGCGGTGCCAGCAGGGAGACCAGTGGCCGACGTAGCGGCGTTGCTCGCGGCGATGCTGATGCCCGTGATAGGCAACTTCGTCGCGACGCCGTTCAGCATATTCCGCTCTTCGCCGAGCATGTGAGCCCAGATTGCCGAAGTGTGGCTCAACTGACGGAGGTCGGTGTATCCCTGACCGGCGAAGGAAGCGGTGAGGTCGACCTGGTCCGATACGCCTTGGTTGACGTGGCTCAAGACGATCTTGTCGGCCGCGTAGGAAATCTTCGCGGGACGGTTCAGCGATACACCGCCGAAGGTCGCGCTGGTTCCCGTAGGCGAGAAGAACGTGTTGAGGTTCGGGACGCCGCCGGTGTTCGAGTTCGAGACGCCGAGGATACGACGGAACTCGTAAGCCTGACCGATGCCACCGATACGCGACGTCGAGTTGCGCAGGATGAACGAGCGAGGAACGAGCAGTGAAAGCGCCGGGTCGAGGTCGTAAGGAACGAGACCGGTGACGCCGCTGTTGCTGTTGTTGAGCGGGTTGGTTAGGGTCCATTCGGAGCCGGCCTTAGCGACGTCCTGAACGCGGTCGAGAGCGGTCGAGATGTCGGCGATCTGGTCAGCCGACATACCCTTCGTCACGAGGTCGCGGACTTCGCCGATACGGTCAGCGACCGAGGTGTTCTTGACAACGGTCTGGCCGTTGAACGAGAAGGCGCCGGACTGAGCGCGCTTGTGGCAGAGGGACATCGCCGACTTGAAGGCCTCAAATCGGTCGAGACGCTGTTCGGCGGGGAGACCACCGAACAGTTCGTCAATGGCGGGAGCGGTAAAAGCCATGAGAGTTTCCTTTTGTTTGGAGTTAGTTGCGGAGTAGGGCCGTCGCGTCGGTCTCTAAAGCGAGAGCCTTCGCGAGGTAGCCGGACTTCATTGCGGGGTCGAATACTTCATCCGCGAGTCGGCGGAACCGGCCTGCTTCTGACTGGAGACGCTCGGCGTCAGCGGCCTTCGCCACTTGACCGTTCGTCGCGCGGAGGACTGGTCCTCCGGGTGTTGCCATCTCCCGCACTTCGTCCAGCGCGGCCTTTAGGAGTGCAATCTCCTCTTTTGCCTTGCTGACCTCCGCCTTGGTGGTGATGGCCTCCTCAAGGCCGAGAGCCTTGACGATTTCGAGACGCAACTCATCCTTGACCTCGTTGGTCGCGTCGAGCGCGGTCGCGCTCTTGATGAGGTCGGCGCTAACGCCGAGTCCGATGTACGACATCGCGTCTCCTAGTTCTGGTTCGTCGGAGTCCATGAATGGACTGTCCGTCTGGTTTTCTGACGCTTCGCCGTCCCACCAGCAGAGGAACAAGTCCAGAGCGCAGAGCAGTTGACTAACGTCGGCGACCTCATTCTCCTCGCCTCTTGCCATCTCGTCAAGTTCTGCCTTGATGAGGTTGATGAGTGACTGACGGACGGAGTTGAGATCGTCGGCGTTGTGAGTCATCTCTCCGGCCTTAGCGACGTCGACGTCGGCGCCCTTCCAGTTGTCGGGGAGCAGGTCCTCGCGACCGAGCGCGGCGGCGCGGGTTTTGATGTGAGCCTTCGTCGCGGCCTTGTCCTTGGCGCGTCCGAACGACTGGATGGCGTTCTTGAGGTCGGCGACCGTCTTGATAGGGTAGGCTCCGCCTTCCATGGCCTGACCCTTCCCCTCCATCGTCGCGCGCTCCTTCTCGGAGTAGTCCTTCTTAGCGACGTCGGCCTCAACTGCCTTTGGACCGAGGTCGAGGTGAGCGCGCTCGTTCTCGTGATTGACTCGGATAGGCCAGTCGTCCGGGTGCTTGCCGGAGCCCTCGCAGACTGCGCAGGTCTCGTTCGTGTCAGCGACGGACCCGGTCCCCTCGCAAGCCGGGCAAACCTTCGTCGCCGGATACGCGGAGTCGGCGTCCTTCGGGTCGGCCTGCGCGTCGTGGTAGACGACCTCTTGGTTGATGTTCGCGATGTCGGCGTGGCTTTGCTGAGTGTCGGGGATGAGCGGCTCTAGGTCGATGCCCTTCGCAATCTCCAGTTCGCCTCCGTAGACCTTCGCAATCTCGACGAGAGCCGTCGGGTTGGCCGGTCGGTCAACAAGTGACACTTCGACAATCTGGCCGCCAACAATGCGACCGTTGGGAGCGTCGTCGCTCTTGATGATGCGCGCGCCCTTGATGCCGATGGAGTATCCCTTGAGGACGCCCTTCTCGACCTTCTTCTTCGTGTTGTCGTCGACGACCTCAGACTTGAGCATCCAGTCGTTGCCGTTGGCCGACAGTTCGAGACCGATGCCAGCCGCGACGGACTGATGCATCTCCCGGACGTTGGCGCCGGTGGCCATCCACTGAGGCATCGCGGTCTTGAGCCAGTCAGCGTCGCAGATTTGGCGGTCGAGGTCGAGGTCGGGACCGGTGGCTTTACCGTAGACGAACATCGAGCCATCGGGTCCGCTCTTGTAGGTCAGGTCGCCAAAGCCGACGTGAGTGATTTCGTCCATTGAGAGTTCTCCTCCGTGATTGTCTACGAGACTACCGCCGCGACGGTGCAACGGCAATTAGGGTGATCCGGTGGCACCGGGTCGGAGAGGTCGTGAGCGCCCTCCAGAGCCGCGCACTCGGGACAAGCGGTGTCGTAGGCAATCCACTCAAACTGTTTAGTTCCAGCGGCCGCGTACTGGTCGACGCTCGCGAGGTTGTAGGCGCGGTTCGTCTCAGTGATGGCGATGGTCATGGAGCGGACCGGGTCCGCGATGATGGCATTGACACTGGCCGCGATGGTGCGCGCGGGGAAGCCCTGAGAGACACCGGAGGCGATGGAGTTGCCGATACGGTCGACCGACGTCTTGCCTATACCGTCGAGCGTTATGTCCAGCGAGTCGAGGTTGGCTCGGAGCATCCCGTCCGCGAGGTTGGTGGCGGCCATCGGATGACCGGGAGTCCATGAGGACCAGTCGACAGTCTTGACCGCGGCGCGCGCCAGTCCGTATGAGAGTTTCGCTCCGGCTCCCATCTCCTTCACCGCGTTGACCGTCCCGACGTATCCGGCGTCCATCGACATCTCGGCGATGACGGAGGCGAGTGGCTTGTTGTTGTAGGTGATAAAGCGAGCGACGATAGAGGCTATGTCGTCTCCAGCCGCCTTCTCGCCGATGACTTTCTCGACTGCGGCGATGGCCTCGTCGATGCCGGAGAACGACTCCGCGAGCGCCTTCGTGATCCGAGGAGCGTAGTGGTTCTCTATCGCTCGCTTTTGAGTGATGCCGGGGAGGTCGTCCGCGCTCCGCTTAGTAATCGAAGCGCCGGATACTTTTGGGGTATCACCAGACGAGACCGTCTTCTCCTCGTGTCCAGCGATGCCCTTGACCCATGAGTAGCCAGCGTCACCGCCCCACGCGTCCCATGCGACTCGACCCGGAGACGGATACCCGTCCTCACCAGCGGAGAAACCAGTCGCATCCTTGTCGACGGCGTGGCGGTCAAAGTACGCCTTCATACGACGGACGGTCGCCATCGAGACACCGGCTCCGCGAGCGAGGTCCGACGCGCGCTTACGACCGACGTCGGTGAAACCCGAGCCGGCCCTGCCGTCAGCGATCCAGTCGAGAGCGCGCTGAGCCGCGGCCTGAACTCCCTTCGGTGGCGTGTACGTCTCTCCCTTGACCGTGGCTTGAACGTCCTGATTGAAGCACCAAGCGTCCTCCTCGTTGATGGTCGTGAACTGGAAGTCCCGATAGACCGCGCCCTTGCGGAGTCGCGTCGAGACGTACTTGCCGAACGCTCGGAGTTCGTCGGCCACGATGGACTTCTGCGCTACCGGAGGTGTCGACGCCCCGCCTTGAGACTCGACGACCTGCCCTTTGCTTTCTTTGCCTTGTGAGCCTTCTTCGGTGACGTTGGAACTGTCACTACCGGGCCGACTAACCACTTCATTCTCTTGTCCCTTCATCCCGATCGTCTCGCCGGTGGAGTCCTGCTCTAGTAGTCCGTTCAGGAACTGGATTGTCTGACCGGCGACGATGAACGGTTCGTCCGCTTCCGGGATGTCGTAAAGCGGCATGTTGAGTTCACCGCGAACGTCGTTGATTGTCATCTGACCGGACTGGAGTGACACTTGGAACGCCTGCGCGCGTCCGATCATGGTCGCGACGTTTGAGTCGTCGTCGTCGAACGAGAACGTGATGTTCTTGTCCGCGCCAAGGAACCGGCGGCTGAGGGTGTTGATGGTCTCGATGAGGAACGACTCCAGAGGCTTCTGCGAGGTCGTGAGAGCCGCTTGAGCCTGCCCGTCGTGTTCGCCCTTGCCACCGAGCCCGGAGCGCGGGACTATACCCATCGCGGCCGGAGCGACGCCGAAGACCGTACAGATACGGAGGATGATGTATTCGTCGTACTCGTTCTTATACCGCTCGTCGATGGTCGGAGCGAAGACGGGCTTGAAGCCGCGAGGGAGAACCTTCATCCGGTGGCGCTCGGCCGTCGACCCGACCAGTCGGTCGTTGAAGACGCGCTCGAAGGCGGCGAGGTGCGTCGGGTCCATCTCGTCGGAGTCGGTCTCAAAGAACGCCATCGGAGTTGCGCCGTCGCGGTACTCGGCCTTCATCCACTGTTGGCGGTCGAGGTAGAGGGTAGCCGCAGGGACGCACTCCTCGACTGCGGAGTACCCGTAAGGAGACCACGTTCGGCGATTGCGGACGAAGTAGGCCAGTTGGTCGCGTAGGTACTCGTCACTCTTACCCGGGGCCGTGAAGAACTCGCCGTCGCTGTTTGGCGTGTATTGGAACTCTCCGCGCGGGAAGCCCCAGAGGACCTGCTGAAAGGCTGGCGAAGGAGGTTCAGGAATGGCGCCTCGGTTGTCGAGTAGGACTTTTATTGTCGGCGCGTCGACAATCTCGAAGCCGAGGACCTTCCGTCCGAGGTTGTAGCGAGGGTAGACCGGCGTCCCATCGAATACGAAGTGAGTCCAGAGGAACTCCGTCATCCACTCAGTAAAGGAGCGGCCTAACTGCGGGTACGGGTTCTCCCAGAACTTCCGGAGGTCGTCGATGGCTTCGGAGTAGCGATCGCGCGCGATGCGAGCGGCCTTCGCGTGCGAGCAGTTCTGCTCCGCCATGATGGAGGCGATAGTGGCGTCCTCGATTTGGAACGACCATTCCATCTTCGTAATCTCCGCAATCTTGATTTCGATGGCGCGGTGGATGATGTCAATCTGGTCGGCCATCGAGCGGAGGACGGTCCACGGAGTCGACCGCTGGTTGAGGTCGAGGTTCCACGCGACCGGATACTCCCAGATACGAGGGAGAGCGCGACCGGAGTCGTCGTAGACGGGGTCGAGTGGAGCCGGGAGGAAAGGAGCCGAGGGACCGAGTTGCGCACCGAACGACGTCGCCGGCCGTGGCAGAGGGTTCGCTTGCATCCCGGGAGTCTGGAGGAGTCCCTGACCACCGCTCGCCGTCATCTGAGAAGGCATCGCGGCTGACGCCGTCGCGTATCCAGAGCCGCCGTATGGCGTCGACGACATCGCGTTCGTCGCCTTTGACAACCCCTCGACGATCCGCTCTACAAGCGCGTCGTCCTTCTTCTTGCGGCTGAATAGTGCCATCGCGCTCCTAGTGGTCTCGGCTCATTGTAGTTCTCGTCCACAACCTGAGCAACGAGTAGCGTCGGCCGCGTTCGGTAGGTCGCACCCGGGACACCTCGGAGCGATGGATGCGAAGAACCGGTCGGCACTCCCCTCGGCTCCGATGTTGAGCGAGGTGATGCCGTGGACGAGCGCGTCGAGTCGGTCGGGAGAGAAGTCGGACTCACCGGCGACCCACGTCGTCATCTGAGTCTCCAGTTCGGGGAAGATGCCGTGATGACTGACGCGACCCTGCTCATACAACGCCGAGATTGGCTCAGCGCGGAGAACCTTCCCGCGACGCGCGACGACTCCGCGGTATGGGACGGTCGGTCGTATCTGCTTGATGATGGTCTCGATCATGTCGCCGCCCATGTTGGTCTCTCCCACGATGCGCGACGCTTGGAACTCGTCGAATGCTTCGATGGCGCGTCGAGCCCATCCTGCCGGGGAGAGTCGACAAGTCCTATCGGCGAGGACGTAGGCCCGTCCGTCGATGCCACGGCCGACGACCACAATCCCAGTCTCGTCACTGTTCTCGTTTGACGTAGCCGCGGGGTCGATGGCGACTACGACCCGTACCATGTCCGGTACGTCTTTCACTCGACACTCCTCGACCATCCGCAGGGACCAGAGGCTCCCGGGTACGTCGTCGAGGACCTCCGCATACAGTTCCTGTCGGCCGAGGCGCGTCCCCTCGTATCGGTTCCGCAGTTGCGCCAGAGCCGCCGGTGCGAGGTTTGCCTCGTTGTCGAACGTCGACCCTCGCACTACGCGGACGGAGCCGTCGTCTCGACCTATGAGGTCCTTGATGATGCGCGTCGGCCGCGGCGTCGTCGTGATGATCGTCTGAGGATTAGTCCCGAGTCGGAGAGTGAACTGGAGTTGGTCATACGTCTCGGGATACCGCCAAGCGGCCAGTTCGTCGCACCAACTCCCGTGGAACTGCGGACCGCGCAGTCGGTCGGGTTCGTCGGCCGAGAACAGTTTGATGAGTGAGCCGTTGGTGAGTCGCATCTCTCCCATCGACCGGTTGTAGTGCTTGAGAGCGCCGTAGCGGTCGAGGACGACCTTGAGTCCAGACTCTCCCTCCGCGCAGGTGTCACGGACGTCTCCGAAGGTCGCGGCGACGACGGCCCAGCGCGTCCCCGGGTGCTTGATGGCCTGCCACGCGACCCACTCGGCGGCGGTGCGCGTCTTACCGGCGCCACGACCGGCGAGGTAGAGCCAGACGCTCCAGTCGTCAGTCGGTGTAGGTAATTGCTCCGGTCTCGCCTTCTGGTCCTCCCAGAACACTCGGCTCGCCGCTATCTGCTTCAAGGAGGAGTCGGAGTCGTTGGACCTCTCCCTCGATGGTTCCTGCGTCATAGACGACCGCCTCCATTTGGACCCTTGCGGGTGCGTATAGTCCGAGGTAGCGCGCTCGATGCTCCATTATCCGAAGCACTCGGTCAGTCGCCGGCCCGTCTCCAGCGATCGCCTTTGACCAGTGAGCGAGTTGGAGCCGGTCGAGCCGGTCGAGTTCTGCGGCTCGCACCTCCTCGCTCCCTGCTTCCATGAGCGTCCGCTTCAGCGCGCGCTGATACGCGGCGGCCGCTCCGGACGGGTGCGCGTATCCCAACTGGCGCGCAATCGCGTCGTAGGTCGCACCGCCACGGCGCAACTCCAGCGCGGCTCGCTCCTTGTCGACGACCTCGGGGTCCGGGTGATTTACACTGGCCATACTTACAGAGTAGAGGGAGTGGAGCGTTGGGGTCGGAATCGCACCGCCTCGGCCGCTCGGATGAGCGGAATGCTTCTCATTACATCACCAACGCAGGACAAGTCTACCGTTTCTCGCCGCGGTACATAGACGCACCGGCCTCGGCAATCGCGGAGTAGGGGAGGACGGGGATGGTGAGCCGCTCGCGGACGGACGGGTCGAGTAGGTAGATGTACCGCAGTTGGAAGCCCGGGAGCGCCTCGGCTCCGATGCTCTTGAGGAAGACGCCGGAGGACTCCGAGCCGGTCTTGCCGTAGCGCGCCTTTACGCTCCCTCCCTTCGCGTTCGGACTAAAGCCGGGCTCTAGGACAATCTTGGCGATCACCTCTCCGTCGGGCATCCGGTACATCGACGAGTTCTTCTTGATTTGAGTCAGCAGGAAACCGGCCGCGCGGTAGATGGTCCCGTCCCCGCATTGAGTCGCGTCGGCGTATGAAACGACCCATTTGACCTGAGGCGCGTGTTTCTTGAGCAGTCGCATCGAGACGGCGATGGCGCGGCTCTCCGCGTTCTTTGGTAGCGCGTCCGAGAACGCGAGACGGTTCAGTTCCAGAAACTCATTCCATCCGGCTCCCTCGACGAACCGCTGAGTCTTGGACTTGTCAATGGACGGGCCGAACTGGAGGACTCCCTCAAGATGGCCCTCCCAGAAGACTCCGAGGTGGAGTTGGCTCCTCGGGTCGACCTTGCCGGAGTAGTGGTGCTTCCGTACAAACGCGCGCGCGTCCGACGCCGCGATCGGTTTGACGATGAGATCCTTAACCGAGGCCACGGATGAAGTCCTGAGCGATGAAGGCGAGCGCGTTGCCGTTCGAGTTCTTGTTGCCGGTGTCGAGGTCGAAGCCGTTGAGGTGCTTGCATCGAGCGAGCGCCTCCTTGACCGTCTCAGACTGGTCGAGAGTCATCGTGAACGTCATCTGCGTTATGTCGCTCCGGTCTCCATCCGGGAGCGCGCCGAAGGCATCCTCCTCGGACAGTACGGTCGTCAGCAGTTCGTCGAGGTCGTCTCCGTCGTATCCAGTCCCTTTGAGGTGACTCTCCGTCGAGGCGAGGTCGCGCAGTAGGTCGGCGAGCGCGTGGTCGTTGTAGGTCGCGAGGTCGTTCGCTCGATTGTCGACGAGCAGGATGCGGAGAGCGCGATCATCGTCGACGTCGAGTTCTGTCGTCTCGATGCGCGTCCATCCGAGCGCCTTAGCCGCTTTCCAAGTGTGGTTACCGGCGAGTATGTATCCCGTCGACTTCTGGACGACTATCGGTCGATACTGACCATGAGCCCGGAGACTCTCCGAGATGGCGCCGACGTCGCCTTGCCGGACGTTCTGCGGGTGAGGTTTGACGTCGTCAATCGGCGTGTTGGAAATCGTGAGGGACATCGGTCCTCCTAGTAGACGATGACCTCATCCTAACGCGAGGCCAAGCGACGCTTGATAATGCGCTCGGGTAGGACGTGGCGGAAGGCGGCGCGGTTTGCCGACCCTCCGAAGACGCAGACGGACTCGACCTCGTCGCCGTGGACCCGGGCAGAGATGAAGACATACGAGCCGCGTAGGTCTTTGACCTTCACCGGGTGTCCCCTCTCCATCCCGAGAAACGTCTCGACAGTCTCGACGAGGATGGCCGGAGCGTATGGTCGGCGAGGTTTCACGTCACGACCGCCAAATGCTCGCAGTCGGGGACGTAAGGATGGCACCGGCGGCTCTTGGTCGCAGAGTGGACGAGTGGTAGGTGAGGCCACAACGTCGGAGGACGATGCACCGGCTCGGAGCAGATGTCGCAAGTCAGAGGTCGCGACCCTTTACAAACCACCAGACGATCGCGGCCGTCGTGAGGACGACCAGTTCTCCGAGCATCAGTTTTAGACAGGTGTTTCTCATAGTTTCTCCTTCGCAGAAATGGACTAGTTAAGTTCGCACTTTTGGCAACTCATAGTATTTGCCGGTCAGACGGTGTCGTATCTGCCGGTCATAGTTTCTCTCCGCAGGTAGGACAGTAGTTCACGTCTCGGACGAACGTGATGCTGACGTGGTTAGTGAATTGTAGGTTGGCGCGAGGGTGCGCGATGCTGGAGTGAGTAATCGGGCAGTAGGGTCGGCCGGCGACCATCCTCTCCAGTGACTCCTCCACGATGTGCGCCGCCGTCTCCTCGACCTCCGCGGGGTAGCGACGAAAGTCCGGCTCGGCGTAGGTACATAGGTCCTCGCAGAACCGGAGCCCGGTGAGGTTGTGTTGGTGGTAGGTGCCGTTCCGGTCGTAGACCTTGACAATCGGTTGCGAGCAGTGTCGGCAGTTCATGCCTCTCCGTCCAGAATGTTGAGAATGAGGTCGAGCGTGACTTCGGGGTGGAGTTTGATGTCTTGGAGCCAGCAGGTCAGCCCGTCAGCGATGGCGTTGAGTTGATCTAGTAGGCGGCTTGCGTCGCAGGGCCATGTGTTCGAGCACTCGTCACACTGGCTCG